>VOFK01003673.1_pt1 | contig 43432 bp, 56 predicted proteins | sample 5384121 | NCBI WGS metagenome assembly VOFK01 (sample SAMN12384730, study PRJNA508395) | human gut metagenome | isolation source: healthy gut J | host: Homo sapiens | reverse complement strand
TTTTTTTCTCTTGAATTCCTTCTTTTTATTTTTTTCAATTAATACTTTAGTATCGTTCATTCCTGTAATTGAGATTAATAATTCATGTTCTCTATTTGTTTATAACAAAAAAAGGCAACCCTTTGTTTCTGATTATAAACGTGATATTTTTTTTGACAAATATACGCTGATTTATTGGATACAAGAAAGTTATCCCTCAATTTTTTTGTGTTTTTTTTAGTGGAGATACTTTTTGTTTGAAAGCTTATTTGGACATTTTTGCAAAAAAATATCAGAATTGTTTTTGAATTCCCAAAAATATTTGTATCTTTGCACCCGCAAACGGAAAATTATTGGGCTATGGTGTAATGGTAACACTACAGATTCTGGTCCTGTCATTCCTGGTTCGCTTTCTTTCGAATTCATTAGCTTCTGGCATAGATTCGTGTACTTTAAATCTTCTGCAGGGTTTCCAGATACGCTTTTTAGAAACCTACCTTACGGTTCCAGCTCGGTTAACGAGCTGCTGCCTTTCTTTTGAGGGTGGAGATCGGAAAGCCCAGAGTTATTTTTCGCTAAGTGCAAGGAGTTCATTCTTCATACTCTCATAAGTACATTACCAGCTTTTTTCGCGTTCTCTGTATAGAATTGTGGTCCACCACCTTGTATATTGCTGATGTTTTGACCGGAATTGCCAACTTCTTGTTCGAAGCGCTAATGTTGAAACAGTCCGAACAACTGGTCGATCAAGCCATGATATTGCTTGTACAATTTATCTTTTCCTTGAACGGGACATGACCGATGGAATTCCATTCTTTCATCAAGTCGCGTACCAAAGTACCGGCTTCATCCGTATCCATATTTTCGTCATTAGGCTGGAGCTAAATTTCTCAATCAGCTTTTTCTTCTCCATGTTCTCTACTTCTACAGGCGTTGTGAAAGAAGTGGCCTTATTCTTCTGATCGAAGAAATAATCGCAGGCGGTGATGAAGCGTTTCCATACGGCATCCGAATATTTCTTGGCTACCGGACCGATGGTTTTCCATTCTTTCTGCAACTTAGTCAGCGCATCGGCGGTTGCTTTCCAGTCGGTGCTTTGTCTTTCAGAGCTTCTGCCTTTTCGCAAAAAAGTGCTTTCTTCTTTTCCAGATTTTCGTTCATTCCTTCTTTGAGCGCTTTGAAGAATTCTCCTTTTTTTTGAAAAATCATCGCAGGCGTGGCGGAAACGTTCGAATATCTTCACGTTCATCTTTTGAGGAGCGAATCCGATGGTCTTCCATTTGTTTTGCAGAGCAATCACTTCCTGTGTCTTGTTTGTTTCCCAGGCTGAGAATGTTTTCAGTTCATCGTAGCTCGATTGCTTCTACAATTTCGCAAAATGACAGTCTTTGATCCAGATTGTGCTGTTCCGATTCTTTCAGCGCTTCGAAATGTTGCTGGTGACGGCGGTTGACAGCCGTAGAAGCTTTGAAGGTTCCAGATTTCGTCGCAATTCTTGCTACCGGACCCGTATCACGGAATTCCTGATGTAACTTCTGAAGCTGGTGGAAAGCGGAAACTACATCTTCTTCGTCGTCGGCAAGCTTTCGGCAGCTTCACAAAGATGAGTCTTTATTTCCAGATTCTTTTTCTTGAAATCGTATTCACGAATTCGTTGTTCAGTTTCAGCAGATCGTAGAATTTCTCTACGTACAGTTGGTAATTCTTCCAAAGTTCATTCACCGCCCTGAGGAACCAGTTTGGTCTCGTTCCATTGCTGTTGCAGCTTTTTGAACTCTGTATAAGATTTATTGGCATCATCACCCGATTCTACCAATTCTTTAAAAGTTCTTCGATAATGGAAAGCTTGACTTGCAGATTTTCTTCTTTCTGACGTTCCTGTTCGGCAACCAGCCGGCTTCTTTTTCTCTTTGATAGATCCCATCAGAATGCGTTTGAATTCCTCTTCTGTGGGGTCATCCTTCCGGAGTGAAGTCTTCAGCAACGCCTCCATTGTCGATAAACTGCTTGGCAGCTTCCACTTCGGCGTTGTGCAACTTGTAGAATGATTGTTTTAGGTTGTCAATTTCCTGCTTGTTCGCATTTTCGAGTCTTGCGCAAGCTCTTTCAATCGGTTCAGTACGTCTTCCCTTTGTGGCAGGTTTAGGTGCTGCTTCAGTCTGAACTTCGGCAGTAACTTCAGTAACTTTTTCGGTACCTTCTTCAGCCGGAGTCTCTGTAATGGCTTCAGAAACCTCAACTGTTTTCTTTTCTTCTTCTAACTCCCCTTGTTCAAGGGAAGATTAGTGTCATGAGCGTCCATCATTGTATATTAGTTTTTGGGTCACAAAATAATGAGAAATAAAACGATTACTTCATACTCTTTTTTGCTTATTTTTTTTGATTATCGTGTTTTTAGGATAATAAAAACCGTAATTCCCATGTACAACATCATGCCGATTATGTCATTTGTGATGGCTATAAACGGACCTGTCGCGATGGCAGGGTCTATCTTTAGTTTCTCCAGTGTCATCGGAACGAGGGTACCGAAGATAGAGGCGAACATTACTACGGCAAACAGGCTGATGGATACGGAATAAGTGACCGTAGCCGTGCCGAACCGGATAAAGTTGTAGGTATATACCAGCAGGGAAATGATGGTAGCATTGATTAAAGCTACTACCGCTTCCTTGGTTACTTGCTTGAATGTGTTTTTTGCGTCCAGCGAACTGTTGGCAAGTCCTTGTACGATGATGGCGGAAGATTGTGTTCCGACGTTTCCTCCCGTACCACCGATCAGCGGAATGTATAATGCCATTTCGGGATGGGCGGCGAAAAGTGGCGTCGAAGTTTCCCAATATCATGGAGTTTCCGATTCCTCCGATCATACCGATCAGTAGCCACGGTAGCCGGGCTGTGGTTTGTCTCAGTACGTTGTCATCGGTTTCTACATCCTGCGAAAGACCGGATGCCAACTGGTAATCGCGTTCCGACTGTTCACGAACTTCGTCCATGACGTCGTCGACAGTGATCTGTCCTATCAGTCTGCCGATACTGTCTACTACAGGGATGGCAACAAGGTCATACTTTTCAATGGTTTGTGCCACTTCGTCGATGGAAGTGTCTACGTGTACCGAAATCGGGTCTTTCTGCATCACATGTTTCACTTTGGATACAGAAGGGGGAGGTGATCATCTTCTTGAGCGGGAAAATTCCCCTTAGACGTTCATCGTCATCGATGACATATACATAATATATCTCATCCAGTTCTTCGGCTTGCTGGCGCATTTCCTTCAGACATTCGGGCATACTCCAGTTTTCGTTTACGACTACCATTTCGGTGCCCATCAGACCACCGGCGGTGTTTTCGTCATATTTCAACAGGTCTACAATGTCGCCTGCCTGTTCGATGTCTTCGATGTGCGAAAAGAATTTCTTCCTGTTTGTCTTCGTCGAGGTCACGCATCAGGTCTACGGCGTCATCCGTATCCATGTAGTCCACAAAGCGCTTGGCAATCGTTTCCGAAGGGATCATTTCGAGGAATTCCTTACGAACGTCCTCATCCATTTCGACAAGTACGTCGGCTGCGGTTTCATTGTTGAGCAGGCGATAGATAAACCAGGGCTTCTTCCGGATTCAGGTCATCACACAGTTCAGCGATGTCGGCGGGGTGAAGGTCGACAAGAAGTTCTTTTACTTTATCGGCATCTTTCAGTTCGATAAGGTTGTTTGACGTTGTCTATGTATTCCTCGTTCATCTTTTTGTTTGCGATTAAACGTTTTACAAATTACATACAGGTTCCTCTCACAGACTGTCAGTTGCCGGAAGTGTTGGCTGCTTTCAGTGCTTCCTCTACCTGATTTGTCAGGCTGATGAATTCTTCTACCGATAGCTGTTCCGGGCGTTTGTTGAATAAGGCGTCCTCTGTCAGCGGACAGTCTTTGCCTAAAATCGGTTTGATAGAGTTGCGCAATGTTTTTACGCCGTTGGTTGAAGGTGGTCTTCACTACTTGTTTTGAACAGCTTTTCGTCGCATCCCAGATTTTGCGTGTCATTGCGTGTCATCCGGATGACGGCGCTTTTTAACTTTGGGAGGCGGGTTGAAAAACATTCGCTGACGGTAAAAGATATTCTACTTTTTATACCATGCCTGTATCAGTACACTCAGGATGCCGTAGGTTTTTACTGCCCGGTCCGGCAGCGATACGTTCGGCTACTTCCTTCTGGATCATTCCGGTACAGCAGGGGATGATGTCTTTGTTTTTCCAGCATCTTGAAAAATATCTGGCTGGAGATGTTGTATGGGTAATTACCGGTCAGAACGAAAGGCTTTCCGTCGAACAACCGGTGAAGATTCATTTTCAGAAAATCGTCTTCGATAATGTGATCTTCCAGTGACGGATAGGCTTCGCGGATAGGCAACCGATTCGTAGTCCACTTCAACGACTTTTTACCAACCGGTCCTTACCAGAAACTGTGTCAATACCCCCATGCCCGGTCCTACCTCCAATATCGGCAATTCGGGAAAGGTGTCGACTGTATCGGCAATATCCTGCGCTACTTTCAAATCTTTCAGAAAGTGCTGTCCGAGAAACTTTTTAGGCTTTACTAATTTCATTTACCAACTAAATAATTACTTTTTGCAGCCGACAAAGGTAATTCTTTTAAATGAAAAGAACGTAATTCTTTTTAAATGAAGAATGAAGAATTAAGGATGAAGAAACTACTAAAAAGACGCTGAAACTGATATTACCGATCGTTTTAGGCGGCTTTATTCTATATTGGGTTTATCGCGACTTTGATTTCGCCGAAGCCGGCGAGGTATTGCGGCATGGCACGAACTGGTGGTGGATGCTCTTCTCTCTCTTGTTTGGAGTGCTTGCCCAGGTGTTCCGCGGATGGCGGTGGCGGCAGACGCTGGAACCGTTGGATGCTTTTCCCAAGAGAAGTGACTGCGTGAATGCCATTTTTGTTTCGTATGCTGCCAGTTCTGATTGTTCCCCGGATAGGGGAGGTGAGTCGTTGCGGTGTATTGGCGAAGTACGATAATGTCTCGTTTGCCAAGTCGCTGGGGACAGTGGTGACGGAGCGATTGGTCGATACATTGACGATTCTTCTCATCACAGGCATCACAGTCTTGCTTCACTACCGATATTCGTTACCTTTCTTCAACAGACCGGAACAAAAATCCCTTCTCTTGTTCATCTCCTGACTTCGGTATGGTTTTATATCATCCTGTTTTTGTTTTATCGGTGTGGCGATCCTTCTTTATTATTTAAGAAAAACGCTTTGTTCTTCTATGAACGGGTGAAAGGCTTTGTACTTAATATATGGGAGGGATTATGTCTTTAAAGGGAGTACGCAACATTCCTCTCTTTATTTTTTATACACTGGCCATTTTTGGGGCGTGTTATTTTTCTCCATTTCTATTTCACATTCTATTGTTTCGCCTTTACGGCACATTTAGGAATTCTAGCAGCATTGGTCATGTTTGTAGGTGGTACGTTTGCCGTGATTGTGCCTACTCCCAACGGGGGGCGGGACCGTGGCATTTCGCTATCATTTCTATGATGATGCTTTATGGGGTAAATGTGACGGATGCCGGAATCTTTGCCCTGATTGTGCATGGTATTCAAACCTTTCTGGTTGTTCTGTTGGGTATCTATGGCCTTGCTGCCCTGTCGTTCACTAACAGACATCGAGGGTGAAATTTTAGCTAAAAGTGTGTATTCTTAAATGTTTTTGCTGACGTCCTTTGCCATCTGAAAACTTTTCCATAACTTGGCACTGTTTAATTATTAGATTTAAAATCGTTTTAAAATATTTATTATGAGTACCATTCTTTTTTAGCTCCACAAAACGTGTGGAAGCATTTTTATTCGTTGACACAGATTCCTCGTCCGTCAGGACACATGGAAAAAAAAATAACAGAATTTCTTCTAGGTTTTGGAAAAGGTTTGGGTCTGGAGTCTTTTGTAGACGAAGCAGGTAATGTAATTATCCGTAAACCGGCGACTCCGGGTATGGAAAACCGGAAAGGTGTAATTCTTCAGGCGCACATGGATATGGTTCCGCAGAAGAACAACGATACTGTACACGATTTTGAAAAAGATCTGATTGAAACTTATATAGACGGTGACTGGGTAAAGGCAAAAGGTACTACTTTGGGTGCGGACAACGGACTGGGAGTAGCTGCCATCATGGCCGTGCTGGAAGCAAAAGACCTGAAACACGGCCCTCTGGAAGCTCTTGTCACTAAAGACGAAGAAACCGGAATGTACGGTGCATTCGGCTTAAAACCGGGTACGGTAAACGGAGAAATCCTGTGAATCTGGATTCCGAAGATGAAGGTGAATTGTATATCGGTTGTGCCGGAGGTATGGACGTAACTGCTACCCTGGAATATAAAGAAGTAGCTCCCGAAGAAGGCGATATCGCTGTTAAAGTCACTCTGAAAGGCTTGCGCGGTGGACACTCCGGATTGGAGATCAATGAGGGACGTGCCAATGCCAATAAACTGCTGGTTCGTTTCGTACGTGAAGCGGTTGCCAGCTATGAAGCTCGCTTGGTAAGTTGGGACGGGGGTAATATGCGCAACGCTATTCCTCGTGAAGCACATGCGGTTCTTACCATTCCGGCTGAAAATGAAGAAGAACTGCTGGGCTTGGTGAAATACTGCGAAAACCTGTTCAACGAAGAATATTCAGCTATTGAAACTCCGATCAGTTTTACGGCTGAACGTGTAGAACTTCCTGCCGGTGAAGTACCTGAAGAAATTCAGGACAATCTGATTGATGCAATCTTTGCTTGTCAGAACGGTGTGACACGTATGATCCCTACTGTTCCAGATACGGTAGAAACTTCTTCCAACCTTGCTATTATAACGATTGGTGAAGGAAAGGCAGCCATTAAGATTCTGGCTCGCAGTTCAAGCGATAGCATGAAAGAATATCTGACTACCAGCCTGGAGTCTTGTTTCTCTATGGCAGGGATGAAGGTAGAGATGACAGGCGGATATTCCGGTTGGCAACCTGATGTAAATTCTCCGATTTTGCATGCGATGAAGTCATCCTATAAACAAAAGTTTGGTGTAGAACCTGCAGTGAAAGTGATTCACGCTGGCTTGGAATGTGGTATCATCGGTGCTATTATTCCGGGATTGGACATGATTTCTTTTGGTCCGACTTTGCGTTCACCGCATTCACCGGACGAAAGAGCGTTGATTCCTACCGTACAGAAGTTCTATGACTTCCTGGTGGCAACTTTGGAGCAAACTCCAATGAAATAACGTATTTCTCTTTATATAAATATTCTCCTATTATATAATAGGTGACCATAGTGAAGGCACGGATGATATTTCATCTGTGCCTTTTTTCATATTTATTGCAGCGTATATTACAATTCTGCTTTATAACAAATAAATTAATTGATGCAAATCAAAGAAATATGCTATAAAACATAAATTTCTCTCTTTTTTAGATCAATGTATAAACAAAGGCTGTATTTTTGTGTTGTAAAACATGTAATTAGGGGAGGATAACAAAATGAAAAGTTTAAAAAAGATTGTTTAGAAAAGATCGGCGAAGCCGATGTACATGTTTGGGGATATTCAACAATTAATGCTAAACCGAACGAGGAAGCTTAATTTTTTTTTAGTTTTCAGGAATTAGTAATTTAAAAGTTTTAAAGATTATGGCAAAGAAAATGAGTTCTTTAGTTAGAAAAAAATCCTTAGTGAAGTAGGTCGTAATGAAATGCTTTCATGGGGGTACAGAATTGAAAAATGAGAGAGAGAACATTAGCTAAGTTTAGAGTGGGGATACGTTATTAAAGACGATATCCCCATTTTTTTTATATCTAAAATTTTATATAGAGTTGTTTTAGCTAACAACTGTGGCGGGGGATCTGTTTCAGTGTCAGTTCCTCCTTTAATTTCTGTGTTTGGGTACACTGTCTTTTGCCACTTGGGCTGGAATGTATCACATGCGAGTTTGGCTGATTTTACTATCATACCCTCACCGAATCACTTGAAAGCCTTTGTTCATCGATGTTACAAAGGGTGAGGGGTAACTGTGATTGTAGGGTGAGGGTAATTTTTCTCTCACCCCTACAATTATACCTGTAATAAGTGCTTAATAGTTGATTTATAGTAAGTTGTATGCTGATTTGTCTGGTACTAATACATGAAAGATGATGTATTTGTGTCTGATAACTGGCGTAATATTATCTGGAATAACAGGCTGAACGAGATAATAGATACGGATGAATTAATTGTATTCCGTAAGGTTTCGATTGGCTTCTCCATAGGGGAAAATCAGTTTCAAGCTTGTGAACAGTTTGTTTCATACGCTTGAAACACTTAGTTTCAAGGTATTAAACACTTAGTTTCAAGGTATTAAACACTTAGTTTCAAGGTATTAAACACTTAGTTTTCCGGTGTGAAACTGGTAGTTTCATTACTTGAAACTGTTGGTCTCAAGGCATAAAACAGCTTGTTCACCGGCATGAACAAGCCATTTTATGTAGAGGTGCTGCAAATTATTGAGTGTCTTCTATGAATATGCCCGGATTCTTATAAACGAGACAGTGTGTAAGATACCTCTATCTTGCACGCATCTGCAACGGTATCTTGCACTGCTTCAAATACTTGTATATCAGTTTGACTATCGCTGGTTTAGTGTAAGGTGCAAGATACTTTTGCATTTATGAACTTGTAAGAGATAGGTGAATCTTATTGCAGAAGATAAACTTTTCAATTAAATAATAAACCGAGTGGCAGTTTTTTTGGACTTTTTATTTTATTCCAGAGCGAGTTGATTAATAGGCTAATGTTTATACAATATGGTATGGGGCTGATAGCTTGATAAAAGCTTTTTTTAAGCTAAAAAGTACAAATCTTTAAACTTTATTTCTTTACTTTGTTATTTATACAGTGAGACTTATAGCGAACTTAAACTAGAAAGATTATGAAAATAAGGCAGATTTGTATGGTGGTGCTGTTATGGTTGGGAGTGATTCCGGCGGTACAGGCACAGAGTTTCGACAAATTATGGAAAGAAGTAGAACAGGCAGGAAAAAAGAGCTTGCCTAAAACAGTAATAAAATTGACTGACGAGATTTACCGGAAAGGAGAAAAAGAGAAAACTCTCCGCAGATGCTCAAAGCATACGCGTGGCGGATGAAATACCGGGAAATGTTGAATCCCGACAGTCTTTACGCTGATTTGAAAGGACTGGAACAATGGGTGAAACAGACTGACCAACCAATGGATCGCGCCATCCTACACTCTTTGATAGCGGGAATCTATGCAGATTATGCAGCCAGCAACCAGTGGCAACTCCGCCAACGGACAGAAATCGTAGACCAGACACCTGCTACCGATATGCGTGAATGGACAGCCAATATGTTCATCGAAAAAGTGCGGACAAATATAAAGGAGGCATTGGCCGATTCTGTATTGCTGCTCAAAACGTCCTCACGCGATTATATTCCTTTTGTGGAATTAGGGGAGACTAGTGAATACTATCACCATGATATGTATCATTTGTTGGCTTCCCGTAGCATTGAAGCACTGCAACGGGTGGAAGAATTAGGGTAACAGGATTACTAATGACGGTACTGTGAATCCGGTCAAACAAGGATATAATAGCTATTTATGGGAATATGATTTCCGCTTATAAAGCAGCCGGATTAAAAGAAGGTTATGTGTTGACAGCACTTAACTACCTGGAATGGAGATGTAATGCTGATCGGAATATTCGACCTCTCCAGGCTAAAAACGAACTTCCGGTACTGACGGAAGATACTTATCTGAAAGCTTTGAACAGATTGAAAAACAAGTATGCTTCCGAACCCATCTGTGCCGAAGTCTATTTGGCAGAAGCCCGATATACTATTGGAAAACAACAGCAGCTCAATGCATTGCAGCTTTGCGATGAGGCAATCCGCCTTTATTCAGGCTATCGCAGAATCAATGCTTTGAAAAATCTTCGGGAAGAGATATTGGCTCCTTATTTGAATGTTAATGCATCCGATTTGGCTTTTCCGAACGAAGAGATAGAATTAAGGGTCTCACACAAAAAAATCTGGATGGTTTCACTGTCCGTCTTTTATCAGGCGAAGAAACTGATAAAGGAACAACATTACGCTGTTCTGGCTTCGTCCGAAAGATTATCAGACGCAGGACACTGTGTTTACATTCAAAGCTCCTGGAACTTGGATCTTACGTGATGCGTATCATACCGGATATTCGTGCGAAGAGAGATAGTGAAAGCAAGTTTGATGTAACACGTTTCAAAGTGCTGACGTGCCGTTTGCCGGACAAACAGTATCAAGTGGTGACGCTGGATGGACAGACAGGGCATCCTATTCCCCATGCGAAAGTGACGATGTACAGTAATGACGAAAAAGTGTTGCAGGAGTTTACGACGGGAGAAGAGGGAAAAGTGGTGTTCCCCTGGAAATCCGAATACAGATATCTGAAAGCTTCCAAGGGGACGGATACGGCGATGCCGAAACAAGGTATCTATGCAGGAAGTTACGGATACTACGGCGACGAAGATAAAGTGACTGAAAATATGACTTTATTGACCGACCGTTCTTTGTATCGTCCCGGACAGACGGTGTATGTGAAGGGGATTGCTTATTCTCAACAATCGGATACGGCGGATGTGCTCCCGAACAAGGAATATACGGTGACTTTATTGGATGTAAACAATCAGGAAGTGGGGCGTAAGTCGGTACGCACCAATGAATTCGGTTCGTTTACCACTGATTTCGCATTACCTTCGGCCTGTCTGAACGGAATGTTTTCTTTGAAAGCGGGAAAGAGGCCACAGGCATTCCGGGTAGAGGATTATAAACGTCCGACATTCGACATTACGTTTGAAAAGCAAACGGAAGTTACCGACTCGGAGATGAAGTGCAGGTGAAAGGCAAGATACAGTCTTATAGCGGTGTGCTGCTTCAGGACCTTCTGGTAAAGTATACGGTAAAGCGTTTCTGCATACAGCCTTTGGCGGTTTGCGGAATCTGTGCAGATTGCTTCGGGTGAAGTGACTGGCCAACGGGAACGGAGAATTTACGATCCCGGTTCGCCTGGAAGAAAGTGCAGATTATAAGAATAATGATAAAATATATTATCGTTATTCTGCATTGAAGCGACTGTTATCAATGTGGCAGGTGAAACACAGTCGTCTACGGACGTGATTTCGGCCGGAAATCGTTCGTTGGTTTTGCAGGTGGAATTGCATGATAAGACTTGTAAGGATAAACCATTCGACACGATGTTTTGAAGTGCAAAACCAGAATGGACAACCTGTGGAAGTGAAAGGGGAATTATTACTTGTACATCCTGCCAAAGATAAGGACTTTAAAGCAGCTGGAAGAGAAACCGGTTGCAACGGGAACGTTTACTTCTAACAAGGACATAACGCTCGATTGGAAGGATCTTCCTTCGGGCCCTTATGTACTGAAAGCATCGGTGAAAGATAATCAGGGCCAAAGGAAGTGACTGCTGATACTAACACGATTCTTTTTTCCATGTTGAGGACAAACGTCCGCCTGTAGAAACGACAGTTTGGTTCTATGGAGAAAATATGGAATTTGATGCGACTCATCCGGCTGTATTCTGTTTCGGTACGTCGAAAAAAGATGCTTATGTGATGATGAACGTATTTTCCGGTGATAAATTGCTGGAGAGCAAGACGTTGAATTTGTCAGATACGATTGTACGTTTCGAGTATCCATATCGGGAAAGTTACGGTAACGGTATCTTCGTGAATCTCTGTATGGTGAGGGACGGACAGGTTTATCAGGAACGGGTGCGGCTGACCAAACGGATTCCGATAAGACACTTGACTATGAAGTGGGACGTGTTCCGTGATAAATTGCGTCCCGGACAGAAGGAGGAATGGAAGCTGACAATCAAGACACCGCAAGGACAGGCTGCTCACGCCGAAATGTTGGCGACGATGTATGATGCTTCCTTGGATAAAATATGGAATCGGCAACAGAATTTCCAAATCTATTATAACCAGATTGTCCCATATTCTAACTGGATGAGTGGATATTCCGGCAATAATTCATTCAACTACTGGTGGAATACGAAGAGTCTCTCAAAGTGCCATCACTGGAGTATGACCATTTTGTGATGCTTGCTATCGGACTATTATAATAATGGAAGAGATTTGGGATGAAGTAATAGTGAGAGGATATGGCTCGACGAGAAAGTTGACGGTGACAGGTAGCGTTTCGACATTGGACGTTGCAACTTTAAGGAGATAATGCGCCAAAGATGAAATCGGCTATGGCTGCTGATGCCATGACTAATGTTGAATTTCAATCGGAAATGATACCCACGGGAGAAAAAGCGGATGAGGCATCTGACAACGAAATGCTTCCCGAAGCATCTGCTGACTTGCGTACCAATTTGCAGAAACAGCATTCTTCTATCCTCAACTCCGTACCAATGAGCAGGGAGAGGTTTCTTTCTCTTTCACTATGCCCGAAAGTCTGACACGTTGGAATTTCCGTGGATATGCTCACACAAAGGGAATGTTAACGGGAACATTGGATGGTGAAGCTACTACAAGCAAAGAATTTATGCTGACCCCGAATCTGCCACGTTTCGTGCGTGTGGGCGATAAGACCTCTATTGCTGCCTCTGTCTCTAACATGACTGGCAAGTCGCAAGCAGGAACGGTCAGTCTGGTCCTTTTTTGACCCGATGACGGAGAAAGTAATCAGTACACAAAAACAGAAATTCAGCCTTGTTGCCGGAAAGACAATGGGTGTGGACTTCAGTTTATCGTTAGTGATAAATACGAAATAGTGGGATGCCGGATGATTGCCGACAGTGGTACTTTCAGCGATGGAGAACAACAGTTGCTTCCGGTTCTTAGCAATAAAGAGCATTTGGTGGAGACACTTCCAATGCCAGTGCGTGGAGAAGAAACCCGTACTTTCTCACTCGATCATCTGTTCAATCAACAAAGTAAAACAGCCACAGATCGTAAACTGACGATTGAATTTACCGGAAATCCTGCTTGGTATGTTATTCAGGCATTGCCTTCTTTGAGCCTTCCGGTAAGTAATAACGCTATTTCCTGGGCTACTGCCTACTATGCCAATACATTGGCTTCGTATATAATGAACAGTCAGCCGCATCAAGGCGGTATTTGAAAGTTGGAGACTGCAAGGAGGTACGAAGGAAACCTTCTTGAGCAACCTGCAAAAAGAATCAGGAAGTGAAGAATATTCTGTTGTCCGAATCTCCGTGGGTACTCGAAGCACAGACTGAAGAACAGCAGAAAAAGAGCGTATCGCTACACTGTTCGACTTGAATAATATCCGTAACAATAATATCGCTGCACTGACCAGATTGCAGGAATTGCAAAATTCAACGGTGCCTGGTCCTGGTATAAAGGAATGAACGGCAGCGGTTATGTCACGGCCTATATTGCCGAATTGAATGCCCGCCTTGCTCTGCTGACCGGTGAGAAGTTGGACGGACCAGCACTTGCTTTACAGGAAAAGGCGTTGACTTATCTTCACCAATCAGCTTTGGAAGAATACAAAAATATTCTTAAAGCACAGAAAGAAGGAGTGAAGTTCACAGGAGTGTCGGGCTCTATCCTGCAATATCTGTATATTGTCGCTATTTCCGGCGGACAGGTTCCTGCTGCCAATAAAAGCTGCGTATGCTTATTATCTTTCTAAAGTGAAAGGAGAGTTGCTTCCGGCAGCTTCAATGAATACGAAAGGCGATTGCTGCTATCGTGCTCGATAAAGCCGGACAAAAGAAAGAAGCGCAGGAATTTGTTGCTTCTCTGAAAGAACATCTGACAAAGACGGACGAACAGGGGATGTTCTTCGCTTTCAACGAGAATCCTTATGCGTGGGGAGGAATGAGGATGCAGGCTCATGTAGACGTTATGGAAGCTTTGGAATTGATCGGCGGAAACAGCGAAACGGTGGAAGAAATGAAACTCTGGCTGTTGAAACAGAAGCAGACGCAACAATGGGATTCCCCTGTAACTACGGCAGATGCGGTGTATGCACTGTTGATGAAAGGTACTAATTTGCTTGACAATCAGGGCGATGTACGGATTGTGATTGCTAATGAAGTGCTGGAAACGGTGAGTCCAAGTAAGACGACTGTTCCTGGATTGGGATATATCAAACGTTCTTTCACACAGAAGAATGTGGTGGATGCCCGCAAGATTGAAGTGGAAAAGAGAAATCCGGGGATTGCCTGGGGAGCTGTTTATGCAGAATATGAATCGCCGATCAAGGATGTGAAGCAACAGGGAGGTGAGTTAAATGTACAGAAACAATTATATGTGGAACGTACGGTGAATGATACCCCTCGGCTGCAACCGGTCACGGCAAAGACGGTGCTTCAGGTAGGTGATAAAGTCGTTTCCCGTTTGAGCATCCGTGTAGACCGTCCGATGGACTTTGTACAGTTGAAAGATCAGCGGGGCGCTTGTTTCGAACCGATCGGCAGTATCTCCGGTTATCGTTGGAACAACGGGCTTGGCTATTACGTAGACATTAAAGATGCTTCGACTAATTTCTTCTTCGATCACTTGGGAAAGGGTGTATACGTGTTGGAATATAGTTACCGTGTCAGTCGTGCGGAACTTACGAAACGGGGCTGGCAACTATGCAATGTGCTTACACACGGAATACGCTTCTCATTCTGCTTCAATGACAATTATTATTAAATAGTTCCGGCAGGGGATTTTTATTAACCGGTGAACGGTAAACGTTCACCCTTCGTTAATAATCCTTTTCCCAATCTGTGTTAATCTGTGTAATCTGTGGTGAAAAACTCATCTAAAACCCCTACATTTGTGCACCAAAATAAAAAATATCGCATGAAACGTAGTTTACTATCTATATTAACTTTTTACTGTCGCTTTGGCAGCCGTTGCCCAACCTCGTATCTCTTCAAATAAAGAGACACATAACTTCGGACAAATTGAGTGGAAACGTCCGGTGACAGTGGAATATACCATCACTAACACGGGAAACCAGCCATTGGTACTGACCAACGTCACAACCTCTTGTGCCTGTGCCGTGGCCGACTGGACCAAAGAACCGATTGCCCCGCGGAGGAAAAGGAGTAGTAAAAGCTTCTTTTGACGCAAAAGCGTTAGGACATTTTGAAAAGTCGATAGGAATATATAGCAATGCCAGTCCGAGCTTGGTCTATCTGAAGTTTACCGGTGAAGTAGTGCAGGAAATAAAAGATTATACAAAGCTACTTCCTTATACAATTGGAAATATTCGTTTAGATCGTGATGAGTTTGCTTTCCCCGATGTCTAGCGCGGACAGCAGCCTTCATTGACCTTTGATATCGCCAATCTTTCGGATCGTCCTTACGAACCGGTATTGATGCATCTTCCTCCTTACCTGAAAATGGAAGCGGAACCCAAAGTCTTGTTGAAAGGCAAGAAAGGAACTGTCAAACTGACGCTGGACGCTAGCCAACTGAATGATTACGGATTGACACAGACTTCCGTCTATCTCTCCCGTTTTGCCGGTGATAAGGTCAGTGAGGATAATGAAATTCCTGTTTCGGCTATTCTTCTTCCCGATTTCTCTCGTATGACGGAAAAAGATTCTTTGAACGCTCCTGCCATGCACATTTCGGAAACGGATATTGATCTTAGTATCCCGTTGATAAAGAAAAGAAAAGGTAAGCCATGATATATTGATAGCCAATTCCGGAAAGACTCCGTTAGTCATCAGTAAGTTGCAGGTATTCAATTCATCGGTAGGGAGTGAGCCTGAAGAAGACAGTCCTTTCCTCCGGATGGAATGACGAAGCTGAAAGTAACTATTCGTAAACGTGACGTAGGTAATAAGAAGCATCATTTACGCATTCTTATGATTACAAACGACCCGTTGAATCCCGAAAGTTGAAATCAATATCAAACGCTAAATTCTATGGCTATGGAACATCCTGAAAATAGTGGAGAATACAAAGGGCTTGTTGTCAATAAAGGCATTGAGCAACCCTCATCTGTGAATCCCTACTTAAAGCGGAAACCTAAGAAACGCCAACTTTCAGTAGCAGAGTTTGTAGAAGGTATCGTAAAAGGTGATGTCACCATATTGAGTCAGGCTGTGACATTGGTTGAAAGCGTAAAGCCTGAACATCAGGCTGTCTCACAGGAAATCATAGAGAAGTGTCTGCCATTTTCCGGTAATTCGATTCGGATCGGTATCAGTGGTGTTCCCGGTGCGGGAAAGAGTACGTCGATAGATGTATTCGGTCTGCATGTACTCGAAAAGGGGGGCAAACTGGCTGTATTGGCTATCGACCCTAGTAGTGAGCGTAGTAAAGGCAGTATCTTAGGGGATAAAACGCGTATGGAGCAGCTTTCCGTGCATCCTAAATCGTTTATCCGCCCTAGTCCGTCAGCCGGTTCTTTGGGAGGAGTGGCACGCAAAACACGTGAGACGATTATTCTTTGTGAAGCTGCCGGATTCGATAAGATTTTTTGTGGAGACCGTAGGAGTGGGACAAAGCGAAACGGCTGTTCACTCGATGGTTGATTTTTTCCTGTTGATTCAGTTGTCCGGTACGGGCGATGAACTGCAAGGGATTAAGCGTGGTATTATGGAGATGGCGGATGGTATCGTTATCAATAAGGCCGATGGAGATAATCTGGAACGTGCCAAGTTGGCTGCCACTCAATTCCGTAATGCATTGCATCTGTTTCCTGCGCCTGAATCCGGATGGATTCCCAAAGTATTGACTTACTCCGGTTTTTATAACCTGGGAGTGAAGGAGGTCTGGGATATGATTTACGAATACATTGACTTCGTGAAAGAAAACGGCTATTTTGAATATCGCCGCAACGAGCAAAGTAAATATTGGATGTATGAAAGCATCAATGAACAACTTCGTGACAGCTTTTATCATAATCCGAAGATTGAAACAATGCTCTTAGAAAAAGAACAGCAGGTATTGAAAGGCAACCTGACTTCGTTTATAGCTGCAAGAAGCTTGCTCGATACTTATTTTGAGGATTTGAAATAAGACTTTAAATGATAATAAGATTCTGATTCTTAAAGAATACATTTAGCATAAGCGGGTAGGAAACGTCAGTCTTTCTACCCGCTTGTACTATTAATGAGGCTTTTCTGCTTTTTCAAGATCAGCTCTCGATTTACTTTGAGTCACAATATATACTCCCAGGAATACGAGCGCGATAGCGATTCCTTTCTCCCAGCCGAAACTTCCGATACCCATCGCGATTGCCGCAATCGTAGCCACGATCGGTTGCATATAATTGTACATACTGACTACCGTAGGACGGAGCAGCCTCTGCGCAGTCATAATGCAGAGATATGCGAGGAAACTACCTCCTAATACGACATAAAAGTACCTGTAGAATGGCGACAGTGGAAACAGAAGTCCATTGAATCGTAGAAATATCATAATAGGAGAACGGAATGTAACACATTGAAGCATATATGAACATCCATTTATTAATCGTTACTGCCGAATATCGTTGAGACAATCCTTTGAATACAGTCAGGTATATGGAAAAACTGATTTGTGCAACGAGACAAAGTAAGTCACCAATCAGGCTTCCATTTCCGTTGCTTCCTGCCTGGCTACTCATAATGAGAATAAGTGCTCCCATAGCACCTATAAAAATTCCCAGTACTTTCTTATTGGTAATAGGTTCTTTCAAGTAAATGGCCGCTACAACCATTGTTACAATCGGTAGAGTGGTAGTTACGATAGAAGCATCAATAGGAGAAGTCATAGAAAGCCCGAAGATGAACACTCCTTGATTGAATACTAGTGCAAACAGTGAAGCAAAGAAGATTTTCAGCATATCTTGATGATTCACATGTTCCTGTTTGCAAAACATGGAAAGGATCCAGAAAGCGGCTGCTGCCCCCACCATGCGGAATGTAGTGACAGAAATTGGAGAAAACTCTTGAAGAGCCGACTTTCCGATAGGAGACATTAATCCCCACATAACGTTTGCTGTAAGCGCAAACAAATGACCATACAGGTTCTTACTTTTGTCCATGTTGATACTATTTATTTTACCATATCTCTGATATCATTAACAATCAAATAGAGAAAACGGTTGCAAAGGTAGTCTTTTATCGTATGATTTGTTTATATTTGCCTTGATTAAAATTGAATATTATGGAACAACAGGCAGACTATATCCAGCGGATCGAGATCAACGGACTCTGGGGCCGCTTTAATATAAGATGGGATTTACGCCCGGATGTGAATATTCTTTCCGGCATCAACGGGTGGGAAAGACGACTATTCTGAACCGTTCGGTGGGATACCTCGAAGAACTTTCCGGTGAAATGAAAAGTGACGAGAAGAACGGAGTGCGTCTCTTTTTCGACAATCCCCAGGCAACCTATATTCCTTATGACGTCATCCGAAGCTACGACCGTCCCCTGATTATGGGTGACTTCACAGCCCGCATGGCCGACAAGAATGTAAAGTCTGAACTGGACTGGCAACTCTATCTCTTGCAACGCCGTTACCTCGATTATCAGGTCAACATTGGTAATAAGATGATTGAAATGCTTTCCAGCACTGATGAAGAAGAGCGTCGTAAAAGCAGCTACATTATCTGTAGCCAAACGTCGTTTTCAGGATATGATTGACGAACTGTTCAGCTATACACGCAAAAAGATAGACCGGAAACGGAACGATATCGCTTTCTATCAGGATGGCGAACTATTATTCCCTTATAAACTGTCGTCCGGTGAAAAAGCAAATGCTGGTGATTCTGCTAACCGTACTCGTGCAGGACAACAGCCATTGTGTATTGTTTATGGATGAGCCGGAAGCGTCATTACACATAGAATGGCAACAGAAACTGATTGCTATGATACGTGAACTGAATCCGAATGTACAACTTATCCTTACCACTCATTCGCCTGCCGTCATTATGGAAGGCTGGCTGGATGCCGTGACAGAAGTAAGCGATATATCTACCACCGTAGGGCACAAGCTCGACAAGGATTCTCCCAACTGTAATTTGTAATTCGTAACCTGTAATAGAACAAATGGCAACTTCACTACGAGATAATCTGACTTCTTCTTATTTCAATGCCGCCCATAAGCTTTATCCGAAGAAAGCCCGCCGACGTATCATCGCTTACGTAGAAAGCTATGACGACATCGCTTTCTGGCGCACATTGCTTGAAGAGTTTGAAGACGACGAACACTATTTCCAAGTGATGCTTCCTTCGGCCACCTCCCTGGCAAAAGGAAAAAAGATGGTCCTCATGAACACGCTGAATACAGCCGAACTGGGGAGAAGCCTGATTGCCTGTGTGGACAGTGACTATGATTTCCTGTTGCAGGGAGCTACTAATACTTCCCGTAAAATCAACCGGAACAGATATATTTTTCAGACTTATACTTATGCTATTGAAAACTATCATTGTTTTGCCGAAAGCCTTCACGAAGTATGTGTGCAGGCTACGTTGAATGACCGTTCCATTTTAGATTTCAACTTCTACCTGAAGAAGTACTCTGAAATAGTATATCCGCTTTTCCTCTGGAACGTATGGTTCTATCGCCAACGGGATACTTACACTTTCCCCATGTACGATTTCCATACTTATACTTCTTTGCGCGAGATTAATCTCCGGCATCCGGAAAAAGCTTGGAATCCCTTCAACAACGGGTTAATCAGAAGTTGGCAGAGTTGAAAAAGAAATTCCCCCATAACATCAATCAGGTGAATGGATTGCGGACTGAATTTAAAGAGCTGGGCTTGGTGCCGGAAAACACTTACTTGTATATGCAGGGACACCATGTGATGGATAATGTGGTAATGAAACTCTTGATTCCTGTCTGTACCGCCTTACGCCGGGAACGGGAACAGGAAATCAAGCGGTTGGCCGAACACAATGAACAATTCAGGAACGAACTGACTTGTTATCAGAACAGCCAGGTGAACGTAGAAATCATGCTCAAGAAGAATGTAGCCTACAAAAAGACTCTTCCATTATGATTGGCTACGGCAGGATATCAGTGTGAATATTTGGAAGAAGGAAAGAATAAAGAAGAAAAGAAACAGAGATCATAAATAAAAGAAAAACTAAAAAAGAGAGAGACGATTGCTTATGAAAGAAGTAAAAGAAGTGGTTGATACAGTGAGTGTGGCATTAGCAAACGGGCAACCGGAAGAAGCAGGTAATGTAGTGATGCAAGAGGTGAATCATGCTTTGCTCTCGATGGGAGTGGATGAAGCTATGGCTGATAAGATTGATAACTTTATCATCTTATTGTTTATTATTGAATAGCATTACTTGCCAATCTGATTTGCCGCAAGATTATTCTGCGTACCGTATCCAAATTGGTGAAACAGACGAAGGCCACTTGGGATGATATTGTATTTAATGATAAAGTAATGGTGAATATCAGCAGGATGGTGGCACCTATATTGATCTATATATCTATTCCTATTGCTTTTCCCGAACATGCAGACTCTGCTTTGCTTGATTTTCTTCGAAGACTTTGCATGATTTATATCCTTGCAGTCTTTCTTCGCTTCGTCAGTGCTTTGTTCACGGCTGTATATCTGGTATATAGCGCGCGTGAACAATATAAAGACAAACCTTTGAAGGGGCTTTTGCAAACGGCACAAGTGATTCTTTTCTTTATAGGAGCTATCATCATTATCAGTATTTTGATAAAGCAGAGTCCGGTGGTCTTACTGACCGGATTAGGAGCATCCGCTGCGGTTCTGATGTTGGTTTTCAAGGACAGTATCATGGGATTTGTCTCCGGCATCCAGCTTTCTGCCAAGAATATGCTGAAAGTGGGTGATTGGATCACGATGCCGAAAATACGGTGCGGACGGTACAGTGATAGAAGTAACATTGAATACCGTAAAAGTACGTAACTTCGACAATACTATCACCACCATTCCTCCTTATCTATTGATTAGTGATTCTTTCCAAAACTGGCAGGGAATGCAGGAATCCGGCGGACGTCGTGTGAAACGTTCCATCAATATAGACATGACCAGTGTGCATTTCTGTACACCGGAGATGTTGGCAAAATACCGGAAGATACAACTGTTGAAAGACTATGTGGATGAAACGGAAAAGGTAGTGGAAGAATATAATAAGGAACATGATATTGACAACTCTGTGTTAGTGAATGGACGCCGGCAAACAAATCTGGGAGTTTTCCGTGCCTATCTGACTAACTATCTGAAGAATCTGCCTACTGTCAACCAAGACCTGACCTGTATGGTACGTCAGCTTCAGCCTACAGAGACAGGTATTCCATTGGAACTTTATTTCTTCTCTGCCAACAAAGTTTGGGTGGCGTATGAAGGCATACAGGCAGACGTGTTCGATCATGTGCTTGCCATTATTCCCGAATTCGACTTGCGTGTCTTCCAAAACCCGTCGGGGGCAGACCTGCATCGGATAGGGGTAAAGATAGAAAACTAATCAAACGATAAAACGCTTATAAATTGTAATTACTATGACTACACCGTTATCCAACCAGATTATCCGTGAAATCACTCCTTTGTCAGATAAGGATTGCTTTTTACATTGCGGAACGTTATAAAACGGAATTCACTTATCCTATACACAACCACTCCGAGTTTGAATTGAACTTCACCGAAAAGGCAGCCGGAGTAAGGCGGATTGTAGGGAGACTCTTCCGAAGTGATAGGTGATTATGATTTGGTATTGATAACAGGAAAAAGACTTGGAGCACGTCTGGGAACAGAACGACTGCCATTCGAAAGAGATACGGGAGATTACGATTCAGTTTTCTTCCGATCTTTTCTTCAAGAGCTTTATCAATAAGAATCAGTTCGACTCTATCCGCCGGATACTGGATAAAAGCACAAAAAGGGGCTTTGTTTCCCGATGTCTGCCATACTCAAAATATATCCGTTGTTGGATACGCTTGCTTCCGAAAAACAGGGATTTTATGCGGTCATTAAGTTTATGACGATCCTGTATGAACTTTCTCTCTTTGAAGAAGAAGCGCGTACCTTGTCCAGTTCGTCTTTTGCCAAGATAGATATTCATTCGGACAGCCGGCGTGTGCAGAAAGTGCAGGAGTACATCAATACACATTATCAGGAAGAAATACGTCTGGGGCAGTTGGCCGATATGGTGGGGATGACGGATGTGTCATTCAGCCGCTTCTTCAAACTGCGTACAGGCAAGAATCTTTCCGATTATATCATTGATATTCGGCTAGGCTTTGCTTCGCGGTTGCTGGTAGATTCTACGATGTCTATCGCTGAGATTTGTTATGAGTGCGGTTTTAATAACCTTTCCAATTTCAACCGGATCTTCAAGAAGAAAAAGAGTTGTTCGCCTAAAGAGTTTCGTGAGAACTATCGGAAGAAAAAAGAAACTGATTTAGCGCATTTTCTTTTTATGAACTCGGTGATTAACTCCCGAGTTCTATCTTCCATTCACCAATCGTTCGTGTGGCACTGTCAAAGTTTACACCTACTTTAACTATTTTCCTGTGATCCGCCTGATACGGAATAGCATACTTTGCTGTTAATCTGCGTTAATGCTTCTTCGGGTGTACCATCTACTTTAAATTCAAAAACATAGATGGTATCTTGAAGTTTCACAACCGCGTCTGCTCTTCCAATGGCTGTATCCACTTCCACATCTATATACTGTCCCATCAGCCGGAAAAACAGATAAAAGATAGTTTGGTAATGTTTCTCTTCCTTGTTGTTCAGTTTATTCGGGATAGACGCAAAGAAAGATTTCAGTCTTTCCAGACATTCCTCTAAATGACCGATACGCAAGTCTTTAATAAAGGACACTACATAAAATGTATTCTCTCGTGCAGGCAGATGCACATAAGCGGGCATCAGCGATTCGATAAATCCTTTTCTTACTTCCTTTGTTGGGATAAGCCAGTGTATACAGTTGGAAATCCGGATCATATCCCTTAATTGTGAGATAACCGCTTTGGTAGAGCACCGGAAGAGGATCGGTGATTCTATTGCTGGGGCGCATCAAACTGTTCGGCGGTGGCGGTCGTGTTATCCAGTTCCCGGATATCAAAATCGCTTTCTTGCAGAATATCTATCAGGAAAGTGGGAGTACCGGTCGAAAACCAAAAATTGGCATACTTCTTCTGTGCGAATGCATTGAACAAACTGAATGGATTATAAATATCTTCACTGTTCTCACTGAAATGATAGCCGTCATATTGTTGTTTCAAATGTACACAGGCTTCCTCATATGTTTCCTTGTTGGCTTGGGCCATTTGTTCAATATCAATTTGCAATTGCGTGCGCAGTTCTTGTTCGGTGATGCCACAGATGGCACTGTAATCATCCCTCATGCTGATATTCTGCAAGTTATTCAACTCGCTGAAGATACTCATTTGGCTGAATTTGCTGATACCTGTCAATAATAAGAAGCGAAGATACTGTCCCTGGGCTTTCAGTGGACTAAAGAAATCCCGCATGATATTACGTATTTCCTTTTGAACTTCATCATTATGATTGCTGTCCAGCATTGGTGAGTCATACTCATCTATTAATACCACCACCTGTTTACCCGTCTGTTTGTAAGCACGACGAATAATTCCTTCAAAACGTAAACTGAAAGTCGTTTCTCCTTCTTCCCGTTGATAAATTTTCTCCCATAAAAGCAATTGGCGGTTAATAACGGCTGACAGCATATCAGCGGTTATATATTTACTCACACTAAAATCAAAGTGTAGTACCGGGTAGACCGTCCAATCCTTTTCCAGAGTCTCCATAGCCAAGCCCTGAAACAGTTCTTTTTTTCCCAGGAAATAAGCTTCTAGTGTAGAAACCAGCAAACTTTTCCCAAAGCGTCGGGGACGACTTAGAAAATAGACTTTATTTGTATGAGTCAAACGATAAATCAATTCTGTTTTATCAACATAGACACAATCATTATTGCGTAAATCTTCAAAGTTCTGTATTCCTATCGGATATCTTCTGAAATTCTCTTCCATGACGCATATCTGTTTTTAGCGTGAAACATACACAAAGATAATGATATTTAGTTTCAAGTCAATTATGCCTGTTCTTTTTTTTTAAGAAAGTCCAACGTTGGATATATACTTAGTGGGAAAGGAGCTATCGGTGTTTCTTTTGCGTAATGCATTGAAAAGCGGTGAAACATATCTTTGACGACAAGCGGGTGGAAATACACTATCAGCCAAAATTTTCACCTTCTCACAACTGTCAGCCGATTAATTTTATGCATAATGAGAGATAAAAGAGTGAAGTTCCGGTCTTAAATTTGCTTATAAACAAGTTAAACTAATAGCGTAAGTGATTGATAATACGTTTGTAACATCTTGTCATCATCTTGCAACGACTCTTTCAATAGATTGTATTTATTTCGTCTTATAGTTGTAATGCCCACCCTCTATCTTTGCCAGCGTAATTAAAACGTAGAGCGAAGTTAGATGAAAAAAACTATTTCTTATCCGATTTTCAGTGGCGGCTTTCTTTTTTGCCTGTTGTGTATATTTCCTGCATTGGCTGTCAATATCAAGATTAAAGGAGCTGTGAAAGACAAACTATCCAAGGAACCTTTGATAGGAGCTACGATACGTTTGCTCGGAACTCAAGCCGGAGCAGTGACCGATATGGAGGGTAATTTCGAATTGAACAGCATGGGCGTTCTGGAAGGTATGTATGATATTGAGATTAAATATGTAGGTTACAAAACGGAAGTGCGCCGTAAAGTGCGTGTGGAGAATGGAAAACTGGTGATACTGAATCTGGAGTTGGAAACCGATGCACAGGAACTTGCCGATGTGGTGGTTGTAGCTAAGAAGAATAGGGAAAATGAGAATATGCTGTTGCTCGAACAGCAAAAAGCAGTCATTGCCGTACAATCTGTTGGTGTCAGGGAGCTTTCCCGCAAGGGTGTTTCGGATGCAGAAGGTGCTGTGACGAAAGTTGCCGGAGTGTCTAAACAAGACGGAGTGAAAAATGTCTTTGTCCGTGGATTGGGTGACCGGTACAATGCAACTACTTTTTAATGGATTTTCTGTTCCTTCGGAAGATCCGGAATATAAGAATATCTCTCTCGACTTCTTCGGTACGGATATTATTCAGTCTGTTGGCGTTAATAAGGCATTCAACGCGGGAGGCAGCAGCGATGTCGGAGGGGCAACCATTGATATTGTATCCAAAGAACTAATTGGTAGCGGTAATCTGGGATTCGGCATTTCCGGTGGCTTGAATACACAAACGGTAGCAGCCGATTTTCTGAAACAGGATGGAGTGAACTTCATGGGCTTTGCCAATCGTACCGAACCTGCCGATGAAAACTCATGGAACTTCAGAAATAAGTTAGACCCTTCCGCTCAACATTTTCAAATTAACCGGAGTTACAGTATTTCCGGAGGTAAACGATTCTATGTCGGAAAAGACAAAAATCCGCTTTCTTTCTTCCTGACCGCCGGACATACGACGGACTATCAGTATACGGATGAAATCATACGTAATACAACTACCAGCGGTACGGTGTACAAAGATATGAATGGAAAGAAGTATGCGGAGAATATCAGTCAGCTGGCACTTGCCAATGTGGATTTCGATATGCAGAACCGTCATCACATCAGTTATAATTTGATGATGATTCATGCCAATACCCAGTCGGTGGGCGATTACAACGGCAAGAACTCGATTTTTAGTGACGACTATGAAAACCTCGGATTCACCCGTCGCCAACAAACGAATGACAATATGCTGATCGTTAACCAACTAATGACTAACTGGGGATTGACCAAATCATTAAGTCTTGATGCAGGTGCTTCCTATAATATGGTGAAAGGGTATGAACCGGATCGTCGTATCAATAACCTGACTAAAGCGGAAGACGGCTATACGTTGCTAAGGGGCAACTCACAACAGCGCTACTTCTCAACTTTAGATGAAGACGACTTGAATGTAAAAGCAGGCTTGGTCTATCGTCTGAAAGATAATATAGAAGAAATTTCGAATGTCCGTTTTGGATATACAGGCCGATTCGTAGATGATAACTTCAAAGCTACGGAATATAACCTGACCGTAGGACATGTTTCTGCCATCCCTTCTTTAGACGACTTCTCGCTTGACGATTATTATAATCAGGAAAACTTTGCTTCCGACTGGTTCAAGATACAAAAGAACTTAGATGAATATACCGTAAAAAAGAATATCCATTCCGCTTATGCCGAGGCTACCTACCAGTTTACTCCCCGTTGGATTGTGAATCTGGGAATGAAATACGACAAAGTAGATATTGAAGTGGATTACAATGTGAATCGTGGGGGCTCTAAAGGAAACAATACCATCCAAAAAGATTATTTCCTGCCCAGCTTGAATCTCAAATACAATCTGAATGATAAAAACTCGTTTCGTCTGGGAGCTAGTAAAACATATACGCTTCCGCAGGCAAAGGAAATATCTCCCTTACCGTTATGTCGGCGTGAACTTCAACAGTCAGGGTAACCCCAATCTGAAACCTTCGGATAATTATAACCTTGATCTGAAGTGGGACTTTAATCCCACTCCGACCGAGTTGATTTCTCTTACGGCTTTCTATAAATTGATTAAGAATCCGATATCCCGCATTGAAGTGGCAAGCGCCGGAGGTTATCTTTCTTATGAGAATATAGCGGATAAGGCAACCGTGGCAGGAGTGGAGATAGAAATACGTAAGAATCTGTTTGTCCGTCCGGTGAGTAATGCTGCGCACGGAATGAATAAACTCTCTTTGGGATTGAATGGCTCTTATATCTACACGAATGCAAAAAATGCCTTTGGCAACGGTTACCACCGGTTCGCAACTGGAAGGAGCCGCACCGTGGATTGTCAATTTCGACCTCTCGCATAACTTCACGAAAGGAGAACGCAGTTTTGTCAATACATTGGTACTTTAATTATGTGAGTGATAAGATATATACCATTGGCACACAGGGCTATCAGGATATAATGGAGCAGGGAGTACTGACACTGGATTTTGTGTCCCAAGCCAAACTGAACAAGCATCTTTCCTTTAACCTGAAAGCCCGCAACCTGCTGAATTCCTCTTATAAGTTAAGTCGCAAAGCGAACGAAAACGGGGAAAAGGTGATATTGAATGATTATAAGAAAGGAATAAATATAAGCCTGGGAGTGTCGTGTACATTCTAAGCCGGGTGATGAAATAAGATTATTAACTAATAATGAAAGCAAAATGAAAAGATTGTTTGTGAACTTTATGACGTTTGCCGTTATGGCAACAGCACTTACATTGACTGCATGTAGCAGTGATAGTGACGGAGACGGTGATGGTAACGGAGATGGTGGAAACAACGGTGGGACCGGTAGCTCTATTGTTGTGGGCGAAAATATCCTGTCCGGCACGCTGACCGGAGAACAGACACTGGAAGCTAAGGAATATATTCTGAACGGAACGGTAGTCATTGAAAATGGAGGCCGTCTGAATATCCCTGCCGGAACAACGATTAAAGGCTCGCGAAGGTTTCAGCAGTTATCTGCTGGTAGCACAGGGCGGTAAACTTTATGCTGACGGTACAGCTGATAAACCGATTGTTTTCACTGCCAATTCAACAACCCCTACATCCGGCTATTGGGGAGGAATCATTATCAATGGTAAAGCTCCGATTTCCGGTTCGAACGCCAATAAGAGTGATACAGGTCTGACGGAAATCGACAACAACTATAAATACGGTGGTAATGTTGATAATGACAATTCCGGTTCACTGACTTATGTGAAAATCTGCTATGCCGGTGCCCGCTCTACTGCTGATATCGAGCACAACGGATTGACACTGAACGGTGTTGAAACGGTACCAAGATCGAGAATATCTACATTCTTGAGAGCGCGGATGATGCCATCGAATTCTTTGGCGGTACGGTGAATGTAACCAACCTGTTGGCTGTGAACCCGGATGATGATATGTTCGACTTCACTCAAGGATATTCCGGTAAATTGAAAAACTGCTATGGTGTTTGGGAAAGCGGTTATACTAGTACGGAAGCAGATCCGCGCGGCATTGAAGCAGATGGTAACTTGGATGGTGACTATTCGGATCATTTACGTCAGTCGGATTTTACGGTTGAAAATATGACAATCGTAAATAATGCTGCCAATACAACGGATAATGTAGACCGTATGCAAGATGTGATTAAAATCCGTCGTGGAGCAAAAGCTACGATCACCAATGCCCTTGTCAAAGGTTCAGGCGGTACAATCGATTTGATTGATATGAATGACAGTAAAGGTGCAGGAAATGCTGCTTCCAGCATCAGCATCACCCATACATTGAACTTTAAGAATAAGCTGAACGGTACATTGAATACATTTACCGAGCCAACTACGAATACTGGTGCAGATGCATCCCTGTTCACTTGGAGCGGATATAATTTCTCTTCCTTATAAATAAGATATAGAGTAGCAAAGTGTATCTTTTTTTAATAGGAGGTATGGGAGAATTTGTAACAAAAACAGATTCTCCCATATTCTATTTATTTGTTTTCGTAATCTTCTTTTAGCTTTTTTATTTGCTCCTTTATGGTATCAGTGATTACCTTTTTTCGTATATTTGATGTAGTCTGAAGGTATTTAATTGACTACAAATAGATTAAAAGAAACTCGCATGAGAATAGGCAACGGATAAGAAATTGGTAAAAGTGCTTTGATACACTATATTTCTCATGCTGTCAAACAACTCTTATTTGTTTGCAAATATAATATTATTGCAGGTAAAAATCAAAAATAACGAGGTTTATTTTCATTTTTGCCTGCTGATATTTGTTCCGGATTGTCGGATGCGATATATTTGTAATTAGGATTCGTACCGTGTTCCAAGCGGTTCATAAGTAACGACTTGCGGAGCTTTGTGCAACAAGGGGATGCGGCTCCGTTTTATAGAAATGACTTATGCAAACCGACTTATCCATTTACAACAGTCTTCGCCCTTCCTTTATAGAAGGCGTTCACGCCGTGAAGTTCAATGCTTTGTCGGCGGTCATATCGCGTTACCGGGATTATGCCCGCAGTTCCGAACAAATAAAAGCGTACTCGGGAGATTCTCTTCTGATGCGGGACATTGCCTCCTTGCTTGACGAAGCACCCCGTCCCATAACGGGGGGAATACCAGGATTTCACCCCGTTCCTGCTTCTTCTGATGCTTTCGGAGGAGTTTCATGCCGTCCATTACGTCGAGCGTCTTGTAACGTGGTATTTCGGCTACTGTTGTGTCGATGAACTGCGGACGGTCTGCACCATTCTGTTCCAGTGTTCCTACCCGCATCACGACACGCTGCGGCTGCGGTTCAAGAATTACCTGCGTGAAGCCCGTAAGACATTGGGTATGCCCGTTGAATGTAACGCTGCTGTCATGCTGAAAATGCTCGACGTCTCTTATGAACATCTCACTCCCGCCGATGTCGGGGGAGTTCGAGGAAGCTGTTGCACCTGGGGGACGATTACGAGTTCATCTCCCATGTCAAATCGAATTATCTTGCCTCGGATAACGTCACGGAACTCGCCGGGGTTTGCGGGTATTCCAGCACGATTACCTTCCGCCGGCGTTTCCAGCGGGTTTTCGGCTGCTCGGCCTCCTCGTGGTTACGTCAGCGCCGTATCGAACGTATCGGGGAGTTGCTGCGGACGACACACTACACGTTGCAGGAAATAGCCTACATGTGCGGTTTCTCCGCCCAATCCCACTTTACGGACTTTTGCAAGCGGAATATGGGGAGCAATCCCACTTCCATCCGCCAGGAAGCCGGATCTGACATTAAAATCGGCCTCGTGATAAAAAAACGAAGAGAAAGATAAAAATCGTAATCCGCCGGTTTTTCGATTCGCTAACTTTATACGCGAAAGTAACAAGACGGATTATGATTGCATTTATAGAAAAATTAAACAGCGAAGTCCTGCGGAGTATCGAACGTATCGAATCGCGGGATACCGACGTGTTGAAAAAGTCGCTTGAAGCGTCACGTGTCCTGGGAGAAGCGTTCGACCGTTTGAAACAATATATCATCGGCTACCGTTTTCAAAACGATGACGAGGAAATAAAGTTCTTCAAAGAAATCAAACCCCGTCTTTTTTGCCGTCTGATCTATTACCGCAAGCTCTACAATATCGAGATGAACCGTCCGGTAGGAAGTATCGAGGCACAACGGGAGTACCTGGACGCCCATGTTCGGGCCATCAACGCGTACACGCAGAAACGCCTTGACTTTATCCGCTATTTCCGCAGCGGCGCTACACACCTGGACAGCCTCTATTTCCTGCGCGGGCAGACCGACACGGAGCAATACCTGGAAACCTTCTACTATGAACTCGACCCGCAGTTTTCGACAAACGCGGATTTCAAGGTGGCGAAAATCCTGGCCAACGATATGTTGTCGGTTTATCTTATGGGCGAATTGGAATCACTGGAGAGCACGAACCTCCGGAACATGGTTCTGCCATTGTCTGACGTGCGTCCGACATGGCAGGACTCGAAGACGGATCTGACGGAACTTATTTACCTGCTCGACAGTAAAGGCTGTTTCGGCAATGTGCCACTCACGCAACTTGCCAGCTACATTTCCAACGCTTTCAACGTACACCTCGACATGAACCTTTCGAGGACATTCTGCGATATGAAAATCCGAAACAACCCGACACCGTGGCTTGACAAGGCGAAAGAGGCCCTGCTTAAACGTATGCAGACGTGGAAGCGAAACAAGAAAAAACGGCAATTCCGAGTAGAATATGAACCGGTAAAGCACTCTATTCCTTATAGAAACACTGATAATCAGCGTTGTATATAACAAAAGAACCGAGGTCGGTTTTCCCCGTAACTCTCGAAAGGAACTTTCCCGAACGCCCGTATTTGCACCCGTATAAGGAGCCGATACGGGTGTTCCGTTGTAGCCCCGTCCGGATTAGAACACCGTTAAGCGTTGAATCACAGTATTCTATCGCATTTTCTGCCCATAAAAAATACCGAGTACGGGCCGCGGATTTCGGTAAAAAACACTGCCTTCTTCACCGCATGAACCGTTGAGAATCAGTTCACTGCAAATTATCAAAAAAAAAGTCGTACCGACCTCGTTTTAAAGCTGTCCATATAAGCCCGACCTTTGTAACAGACTAAAAAACAAAGGAGTATGAAAATCATAGTGATCGGTTCGCGAGCCTATAACGAAATTTTGTCGGGCGTATAGAGAAAATAGAGGCTGCAATCGCCTCTCTCCCTGAAAAGGGGCGTGCATGGAATAAGGAGTATATAAACGACGAATGGATGGACGGCGAGCAGGTCTGCCGTTACCTGGGTATCAGCGGGCGTACCCTTCAACGCCTCCGCTCGGATCACGTGATCACCTATTCGGCCATCAACCGGAAGCTGTATTATTCCCTCACGGAAATCCGCCGTGTGCTGAAGGAGCGTTCCGTGCGGCGCAAGAACCAACCAAAGGAGTAGGCCATGTTTTTCTGGACAAGGAATATTTCGACGGATGGATGCAGCGGCTCTCGGAACGGCTGGAACGTATCGAGAAGCTGTGCGCGGGGACGTGGAGCAACCGCTTTCCATCCTGCCTGACGGGGAGCGTCTTCTGGACAATTACGACCTGTGCCGTATGCTCAATATCAGCAAGCGCACACTCCAGCGTTACCGCACCTCGGGAGGCTGCCTTACGAGATGATCTATCACAAGACCTTCTACCGGGAATCGGACGTCCTGCGGTTCATCGAGCGTAACTTCAGTAATTTCCGCAAGCTGAAAAAGGATCGTCCTGCCGGTTCCGGTTAGGCCCTGTCCCGAGAGTCCGGCGTCATGGAAAAACGCGGAGATACATGGAATAAGGCACGACAAGGCGGTACAACCGCTCGATATTTGCCGTAAAATCAGTATGTTTGCTGAATGAAGCCTATATAATAATGAAGCAATGAAAGAAACTGATAAAATATATCCTGCCGACAAAGGGGAGGAAGAGCTGCTGCATAATGTGCGCCATATCTTGCAGGAAGCGCGCGCGAAGGTGATACATCATGTCAATTCGACCCTCGTGAGGGCTTACTGGCAGGTAGGGAAATACATAGTGGAGTACGAGCAGCAGGGAACCGACCGTGCCGGATATGGCAAGGCTGTCATCAACACCCTTTCCAGGCGGCTCGTGGCGGAGTTCGGAAACGGGTTCACGGCCACCAACCTGCGGTACATGAGGCAGTTTTACCAGTGCTACCCGAAATATCACACGCTGTGTGATAAATTGAGCTGGTCGCATTGCCGCACGCTTCTCAAGGTGTCGGGCGATGCCGCCCGTGATTTTTACCTGCACGAGTGCGTCAAGGAAAACTGGAGTGTCCGGCAGCTCGACCGCCAAATCAACACGCTTTTCTATGACCGCCTGCTGGCCAGCCGAGACAAGAAAGCTGTGAAAGAGGAGATTTCCCGTACCGAACCCGGACGTGTCGAACCCAAAGAGATCATCCGCGACCCGTATATCCTGGAGTTTCTCGGTATCCCGCAGGGAGAGCATTTTCTGAAACCGATCTGGAGCAACTGCTCATCAGCCGCTTGCAGCGCTTGATGCTCGAACTCGGGAAAGGCTTCGCCTTCGTCGCGCGACAGAAGCGTATCTCCTTCGATGACAAGCATTTCTACATCGACCTGGTCTTTTACAATTACCTGGCCCGTTGTTTCGTTTTAATAGACCTTAAATCCGGGGAGCTGACCCATCAGGATTTGGGGCAGATGCAGATGTATGTCAATTACTACACCCGTGAGTTGATGAATCCCGGGGATAACCCTCCGGTGGGTATCGTCCTCTGCGCGGAGAAAAACGACGCGGTCGTCCGTTATACGCTGCCCGAAGATGAAAAGCAGGTCTTCGCCGCCCAGTACATGACCTATCTTCCCACGCAGGAGGAGCTGCAAACACTCTTGCAGGAAGTGTGACGACAACGCTCACGGACATATGAAAAAAGCCGATGGAAATCTGTACTTCCGTCGGCTTTTCGTTTACATCTTGATCCCTTTCTTCGCAGGGCCGTTCTCCGGCGGGCTGCCCACGCCCGCGATCACGATGCGCCCCCCGGAGGCGTCGGCAATCTGCCGCAGCCGGGAAGGAATACGGGCCGCCGTGTTGTCTTCCTTCGGGAGCTCTTCCGCCGTGTCATGCCGTTCCCGGCACACGTCGTTATCCTCCTCCGCCTCCTTTCCCTCGCTCTCTTCTATCGGTTTGAGGCTTTGCTGTATCCTGCGGTCTATTTCCGTCAGGTCAGCTTTCAGGGCCGTCAGTTCGGGCTCCTTGCGCCAGGAACTTTCCACCACTTCCCGCAGGACGGGAATATCTTTCTCCAGTTCCTCATTCTTTTTCCGGAATTTCTCCAGTGTCGGCTCGATGGTCGCGAGCGCGTGGATGAAGTTCATCGCCGCCAGTCGCGGGTCGGAGGCGATATTCCCGTAGTTATACTGGTATAGATAATCCCCTTCACCCCGGACATAAAAACGGTTCTGCACCAGGTCGAGCCCGTCTTTCCCGGTCGTTTCGCTCTGGACGAGCAGCAGCTCGAACCCGTAGAGGCTCCCGATGGGTTCGAGCCTGTCGAGCGTGCGTGCCGTTTCGGCGATATGGTTGAGCTGTTTCCCGATGAGCTTTGGGGTCGGAGGTTTCCAGCCCGTTCAGTTTCACGGGATTGCGGTACGAGCCGTCCTCGTTGAACTCGACGCGGGCCTTGAAGTGTTCCAGATCCTTGCCGATACGCCGTATCAGGTCGTTGTTCTTCTCTATCTTCTCCGTGATCTGCTCCAGCTTGTAGCGGCTCGATGATTTGCCGCGCACGAATGCCTGGCGTTCGCTTTCGAGCGTGGCAATCTTCTTCTCCAGGCGGGCTTTGTCCAGCAGGTCTGTATTTCCCGAGAGGACGGCGACATACTCGGAAAAATTCATGCCGCTCTTTTTCGTCGATGGCCCCCTCGTCCGATGGTACGGCTTCCCATGTTGTTGGTCTTGAGCTTGCGGATGAACAGTTGCTTGTTGTGCAACAGCCCGAACTTGTAGGCGTCGAGCGACTTCTCGACGGCGTATAATATCACGTCCACCTTGTTGTCGGCATGGAGTTTGGCGATCTCGTTCCCGGTGCGTATTCCCCGCCCGTCGCGCTGCTCCAGGTCGCTGGGACGCCAGGGGCAGTCCAGGTGGTGTATCGCCACGCAGCGTTTCTGCGCGTTCACTCCCGTCCCGAGCATCTCGGTCGATCCGAAGAGTACGCGGATTTTTCCGGTGTTCATACCGGCGATCATCTCCTTGCGCGCTTTTTCCGAGGTCGCCTCCTGGATGAACCGCACCTCGCTTTGGGGTATGCCGTAATCCTCCGCGAGTTTACGCCGTATCTCGGAATAGACGTTCCACCCCGCTCCGGGTTTGTAGGTTCCCAGGTCGGAGAATACGAACTGCGTACCTTTGTACGCCTCGAAACGGCGGTAGTAACCGGCAATCATACGGGCGCAGTGGCTCGCCTTGTTGTCCACGTGGTCGCTGTATAGTTCGGGGTCTATCATACGCATATCGAGCGACATCTTGCGGGCGTAGTCTGTGGCAATGAGCATTTTCGCCTTTTCTCCCGCTCCGAGAGCGGCAGGCGGCCCAGGAGCGTGGCATCGCCCGATTTGGCGAACTGCACCAGCCGTTCTATGAACTCCGTCTGCTGGGGTGTCGGCGGGATATTGTGCAATATCTCGTTCTTTTGCGGTCGGTCGATCCCTATATCCTCCGCCGAGCGGTAATCTGTAATCTCGGGTAGAACATGGCCAGTTCGGGAACCTTGATGAAATATCGGAACCGTTCTTTCTGCACGACCTCGTTGGTCACGGAAAACTCGTAGTCGATGGTTTTCTTGGCAAAAAATGGCCGCCCAGGCATCGAAGGTGCGGATATTCTGACGCTCCAGTTCCTTCGGGCGCAGGTACTTGAAAAGCAGGTACAGTTCCGTGAGCGAGTTGGAGATGGTCGTTCCCGAAGGAACGTCGCCCCCAGGTCGCGGCCCGTGCGCTGCTGTATGGTACGCAGCGCGAAAAAACATGTTGAGCGCCCGCTGCGACCCCTCCGGGATTTCCGAGGCCCGCCACCCGGTCATGCCGGGTCGTGAAAGTCAGGTTCTTGAATTTGTGGCTCTCGTCCACGTAGAGGTGGTCGATACCCATGAGGCGAAGTCCACGGCGTCGTCCTTGCGTGTTTCCAGCGCGTGCGCCACCTTCTGCAACTTGGCTTGCAGGTTGGCCTTGCGTTTCTGACACCCTTTCATCATGGCGCGGGAAACGTCCCTGCCTTGTGCTTTGAGCACTTCGAGGTTCTCCTCCACACAGTCCAGCTCGGCCTGCAATATCTCCTGCTGTATCTCCGGAGACTGGGGTATCATGCCGAACTGTTCGTGCGAGAGGATCACGGCGTCCCAGTCGTTGTTGCGTATCTCCCGGAAGATTACGCGCTCACGCTTCCGGGCGTGAAATCCTCCTTGCCCGGGTAGAGGACTTTGGCCATCGGGTAAGCGGTGCAGAACGTCCGGGCTATTTCATGGATGTTGGCTTTCAGCCCGATAATCATGGGTTTGTTGGCCAGTCCGAGGCGTTTCTTCTCGTAGGCCCCAGCACATGATGAGGGTCTTTCCGCCGCCACAGGCTAAGCGCAAAAGCGCCTTGCCGTCCTTTCGGACGGTAGGTTTCTAAACGCTCGCCACCGAACCGTACGTACACGTCTCCATGTATACGGCTCTCCATGGTTATTTTCAGTCTATTTCTTTTCATGAATCTTACGATAACAATTTTCACATACTGCTATTGTTTTTCTCTGTCTGGCAATCATGAAGCGTTCCCACTCCTGTTTGCCTTTCAGGTCTTTTTTAGCTTGCGGACATGCACCATTCTAAGGTTGTCCTCCGCTCCGCAATATTCACATTCACGGGCTTTCAACCGAGCCATAAGGCTGGTACTTTCAGTCCCGCGATAACTGGGCATGATATGCGCATTGTCAATACGCGCGTCTTTTTCTCTGCTTGAACCCTCCATGATAAATAGTACGTTCCAACATTTCGCCCTTGTTGTTTTCATACCTTACTGTAAAGACTTTATTCCGGCAATATTTACGGATTATTTTCCTTACGGTTGATTCATACTTGGATGATAATGTTTTATACATACTCTCTTTCATGTAGTAATAGAAACTATTGAGAATGTTGACATTGTTTGCAATACAGTAGTAGTTATAGATTCCCCGAATTTCCGAATTGTATCGGTTGAGTATTTCAAGGTCATCATTACTACGGAGATACGGGCGTGAGGTCGATTCCCATGCTTCCTTGCCATTCTTGATTATTATGCGCATCGCATTATAGTCAAGCAGTTTCTTTCTCATAACCTCATAAGGCAGGAGAAGAACCACTTTATGGTCAAGTGAGCGTATGGGGATTCCTCTGAAATCCTTTCTCGTCTTGTCCGTACTGCGGACTGTAACATCAAAGCCGAGAAATTTGGCTGCGTCGTGTGAGTTGGTGATTAACGTCTTTTCATCCGAAAGTTCGAGTTTCAACGTATCTTGCAGAAAGGTCTTAATGTCCCCCTTTGCTTTTACACAGTCCTCTTTACTTCCGATTACGCAAATCAGAAAATCATCGGCATAGCGTACATACCTCATGCGTTTGAAGTTTTCGTCCATGTCAAGAGTTGCAGGAAGTTGTTGCATCTCACGGTGGAGAATGGCTATCTCCCTGCGCAATGCTTCTTTCTTCTGCTCGTCTGTTTCATTCTTCAGTTTCTTTACACGTTTGTCCTTACGATTTGCAACCCTTTTTATATTCGGGGTTGCGTACACGTGCTTTTTACCTTTATTGAAGACGTTTATGTAGTTCCGCATAAATTTATCGAGTTTGTCAAGATAAATATTCGCCAAAATCGGACTTATTATGCCTCCCTGCGGTGTTCCGATATAGGAATTTTTGTACTCCCATTGTTCCATGTAGCCTGCTTTGAGGAATTTACGTATCAGTCGCAGGAAACGCTCGTCATTGATTCTTTCAGCAAGGATTCCGATTAAAACATCATGGTTGATGTTGTCAAAGAAACCCTTGATGTCTCCCTCGATGAACCAACGTGCTCCCGTACCTCCCTTTTGTAAGGAAGCCATAGCCGTATGACAGCCACGGTGTGGTCTGAATCCATGCGAGCAGTCTTCAAAATGACCTTCGTAGATGGATTCAAGAATCATCCTTACAACTTCCTGTACAAGTTTGTCCTTAAAGGCTGGTATGCCTAAAGGACGTTGCTTGCCATTCTTTTTGGGAATGTAAATTCTCCGTGCAGGGCACGGACGGTAACTTTCGTCTTTCAACTGTCCAATGATAGAGTGAATGTGCTTTATGCTCATTCCGTCTATGGTCTGCCCGTCTGTGCCTTTCGTATAGTTGCCCGCATTCTGCGACAACTTTTGATAGGCAAGTGCGTACAGATTTTCATTGAACAGCAGTCGGTAAAGCCGTTCAAACTTGTAATTAGGGTCTTGGCTGTGCCCAGCCAGACTGTTTAATACATTTGCTGAATCTCTCATAATGTCTCACACATCATTCGTTAAACATATTAAATAATAACTCACTGTCTCCCTTCGCCATGTACAAGGCTTTCCCTTGCTCGGACTACTACGGAGACTCTGTTGTCATATAGGATATTCAGGGGGCAAACCCCATAGCCTTTCGGCATTCCTACTTAGACAATCCCCATTTAGACATATAGTAACATAGCGTGATGGATTGTCGGATGCGGTTTTCGTCCTTTTCCGCTTATCGCGGCTGTTCTGCAATCGGTTTTCGGCTCTCGTACTTGAGGTAGGAAAGTAGAAGTATTGCAGCCCGACGTTTGTAACTATCTTCCGTCGGGGTTTACCAGCTAACAACTCGGACTGTCGTTCAAACAGTATAGTCTTCATCCTCATATCTATCATTTCATTTAGACATTCAGTAGCAGCACGATAGTTAGCTGACTTATGCCGTTTCCAACATGCGACACTCCCCACCGCCTTTCGGCTAATTGGATAAGTTGGCTAATGACCGGCGTTGAAAACCCTTGCCGGGTAGGTTGCTAAACCTACATTTACTATATGCCCTTATGGGCGCAGTACCTGATGGTCGATTATACCGCCGCCGTTCATCTTCAGCATCCATACGGCATTTTTCTGGCTGTCGTACAGGGACGGTATGCCCAGCCCTTTCAGGTCAAGGAACGGGAAACTTTGCAGGGAACCGTCATAATCGGGACGTACATAACAATTGAACTTGCGGTTGTACATATCCGCAAGGGTGCCGTTTAAATTCAGGCAGCTGCTCGTTCAACCAACTTGTGAAAGCCGACCGTATCTCATTGATTTTGGCGTCGGCAAGCTGGATGGCCTCGGCATCACGTACCTTTATGTCATTGCCTTCCTCATCCTGCACGGTCTTGGTTATGTCGGGCACCGTGTTGTGCAGCGCATGTTTCAGCAGGTCGTTCCCGTAGTAGCCTCTTTTCTCCCCTTTCACATAATATTTGTCAGTGATGTTTGCGTTTGTTTCTTCAAGACTTACGCTGAACTCGTCAATGGATTCCGTATAGTGGATATGGGCTTTTGACTCAAAAAAGATAACCGGCAAACTCTTCATATACGGACATGGGTATCCACCGTTCTCCCAGGTTAAAGTCAAGCAGTTCGAAACTGATTGGTTCCGGTATGGCCTTCCGCAAGGCTTCCAATGATTTCTTGCTTGCGTCGTCATCGGGATAGTCTTTCAGATAGTTTTCTATCCATTCGACTTTGGCCACTACATTGCCCGCTATGAAACGGTCTTTGATTTCATAATTCTTCATCATGGGATTGTAGAAGATACGGTTGTCCAGTTGTGTGAGCAGTTCCTGCCTGCCTGTTTCACTGAGATTTTCCATATATTCCAGATTGACCTCCCCGAACTTGTTCAGGGATGCCGCAAGCGCTTCCTGCGGTGTATCCACATGTGTCACTTCATTGGCGTTGAACGATACGGGAACAGAGAATATATCCGCCTTCTGTATCTTGCCGTTAACGGAACGTTCCAACGAAAGTATTTCCCGCCCTCCGGCATCCATCAGCAGGAATTTGGCGTTATCTTTTCCGTTCAACTCCCCTGAACATACGGTAAAAACTGTCATACCGCCTGACCAGTTCTTCCCGTAGTTCCGGCTGTTCCGTTTCCGTTTCGGCTTCCTTATTGTAGAGATTGTGGTAGGCTTCACGGAGCGGGATATAGTAGGCGGCCCGGTATTGTTGGGTGACTGTCAGTTTAAGCGGATGGAATTGTACTTCGGGTACCCACCCCTCTTAAAAATATCCGTATTGCTCACCCGATTTCACGATGGAACCGTTCCTGTATTCGGGACGTGTCTCTCCGGTAAACGGTCGTGGTTCCATTTCTTTCTTCCGCTCTTCCTCGAATTTTTGTCTGCGCTCCTGCCATTTTTGCTTCCGCTGCCGCCCGTTCCCCGGTCATGTCTTCCTGCGTGGCGCTTCATCGTACATGTTCTCTTGGGAGAAGAGATTGAACATTTCCGGTTCCTCCTTTCTTTTTGCGGGATGCCGACGGTGCCCGGCTTGGTGAAGGTCTGCTTTCCGCTACTTGTACCCCGCTTCCTCTTCATCCGCATAGGCGGCAAACAGGTTGGGCATGGGGTCATAGGGTTGTGTGGACTTTTTCCCGTACCTCCTGCCGTTCTGTCTCTGCTGTATTTCCAACAGTGCCTCAAACTCCGTTTTGAGGATGGGGAACCGTTTTGAACGGGATAGATTGTCATCATAAAGTTTCCGGTCAAGATGGTTCTCCACATCTTGCGCCAATAACTGCCTGAGATGTTCGGAAATGGCACCGATGCCTCCTTCATGAATAAAATTCATGGCCGGTTGTCCGTACATGTTTTTACCCATAGATACGGAAGTATGGACGATATGGTCTAAATCGGCATAGCTGTTGTTGATATTGATGCTGCCTGATATAAGGCGGGTTTCAATAAAGTTCCGTTCCTTTTCGGTCAGTTCCGATTTCCGGGTATTCTTCTGTAATACGATCAGGTCACTGCTCACTTCCGTACCTGCATCAACAAACAGGTTATCCGGCAGACGGATGGCTGAAACAAGATTGGCATGGTTCACCAGCCATTCCCCTGACGGGACGGTTCTGTGGCGAGTCCATGACCCCCGAAGTCGTAATATAGGCCAGTATTCCGCCTTCGTGCAACGTGTCCATACCTTTGAGAAAGAAATAGTTGTGTACGGCGGCAAGTGAGGATTTACGCACGACATCTTCGCTCCGGTCAAAATCCCGGTCATAAACTCTGGTATTTCCAAACGGGATATTGGACGAAACCATATCGAAGTAGTTGTTATAATAGGGCTGTATGGACTGGAAACCGTCTATGGCCACTCTGCTTTCCGGATAAAGGGCTGAGAGTATTTTTCCCGTGAGCTTGTCCTTCTCGAAGCAATGGACTTCGGGAACACCCTTTTAAGCCGCTGATAAACATGCCCGTTCCGGCAGAAGGGTCAAGAAAACGCCCCGGACGGATTCCCGGTACCTGCAAGGATTCCTGCATGGCCGTTACCACCGGTTCCGGTGTATAAAAGGCTGTGAGAACTGAGTTTTTAAGGCTTTGGACGTATGCCCTGTATTCTTTTTTTCGTCTTTGGAATACTCGCGCAAAAGTTCATGCAGCAGTCGGACTTGGGGAAACAGCTCCCTGTCTGCCGCTCATTTTTTCAACGTCCGCGTCTTTTCCGCCGGATTCAGGATGCACTTCAATCCGCCGAAACCCGAATAACCGTTCAAAAACTTTGCGTCCCTCTTCCGTGAGACAGAACTCCGGACGCATGAATATCAGTTCAAGTGCGGCTATGTTGTCCGCCAGATGTTGCCGTTTGTTATATGCCATATTGTTCTATATAAGATTGTATGAAACCTGTAAGTTCAATCGTAAGTGTATGATAGGACGGGGATGATTCAAACCGGTCATCTATGGGATATTTGCTGAATACTGTTTCTGCGGGCGGCAATACTTTCAGGCAGAAACCAGTCCATTTTTCGGGCCGTACTTCGGGAAAACACTCCGACACGACCTCGAAAACCGTATCGAATCTGGAAAAGCGCAAGTCCTGATAAAGAACGGTGTCGGCCAGTTCCAAAGCCTGCGTAACGGATAAGCCGTCACGTATGGCACGTTCGTAGCTGCCTGCCGCCTCGTCGGCCCGCATCTGGACAAGTTCTTTGTCACCGGCAATATGCGGATGGCTTTCCTTTAAATAAAGAAGGAGAGTCATCTCAAAATAGGACAATTCTCCGGTTACGGTATTTTTATCTTGTATAATCATCTGCTATCGCTTTAAAATGTTAATTGCATATTTAAGCATATACCCGGCTGCCATAAAAGAAAAACCGGGTATATATCTGATGTAAACATGGATAATTTTTTCTACTACATGACGGACAGGCTTTTTTTCGGCTGCGCCTTTACGGATGCCACATGGCGGGGCGCCTGCTGTCTCACCTCCTTGTTCTTGTCGTTCTTCTTGCTGTCAATGGCAGGCTTGTATTCACGGGCGTTACGTCCTATCAGCAGTTGGTTGCTCTTGTTGCTGAAACGTACATCATCGGAAAACAGCCTGCCTTTGTAGCGCATATTCTCGATGAACACCATTTCATGGTTCTGGAGCATCTTTTTTCTGTTCCGGTGTGATTTTGGCACCCATGATAGTGTCGTTGACCTTCAGTTGTTCCCCGGATTGCTTGAATGCGATGTCCATTATTCTCGGATCGACGAAAGCGACGCCGGAAAGCAGCGTGTCGTTTTTTTACGCTGTATGTCGTTGATGGGAAGCTGTCCGCCCGAGGCGAGGATTTTTGCTTCCGTTTGTCATCCAGTCTTTTCCGTAGATATAATCCGGGTATCTTGATGGCGTCCACCGGCATGGTGATGATGCGGTTGCTCGGTTCATGAAAGGATACATAACAGTTGCAGACCGTTCCCGTATGGGTATCCTTCATCTCCTTGACAGCCCCAAAGTCCCGGTGTCTTTGAGCGACTGTTTTTCCTCGTCCGTGAATACTCCCTTATAGGCAGGCAGGTCATATTGCGGTTTGTCGAGTCTGCTTAGAGTTTTCAGTTGCACCTTGCCGTCCTCGCCCTTGACGCAGAGGAAACAGGCTTCCCCCATATCCTTCTTCTCTCCGTTCACTTCCTTAGTAATAGGAAAAGCCTTTGAGGTGATTCTTCCTTTCAGCATTTCGCCCATGCAATGGTTGTCAAACAACAATTGCTTGTCAATTCCCAAGGCACCGAGTTCTTTCCATGGAAGCTGATGCTCGTCAAACTTATACCTTCGGGCAAGTTTGGCGATGCGTCCTTCATCGTTGAGTTCGCTGTTCTCCACCAGCTTTTTGCCTTCCACTCCGGGGTCTTCCCCTTTCCGGATCTGGACTACGGCATTCAGTGTCTTTTCCAAAAGGACAAGTGGGACGAGGAAAAAACTGAAACTCGTGGGATTGTCGTACTGGTTCTTGAAATTGGTGAAGAAGAGTTCCAGCGGTGAGGTACGGTCCAGTTTGAGGAAGCTGCCGCTGTTCTTCTTGTCGGGTGGCACGATTTCGAGACTGCCGTCCTGCTCGTTCATCTTGGAAACGACTGCGGTCTTGTTCGTCCGCTTGTCGAGGATGGCCATTACATGCTCGTCCAGACTCTGTTCTTGTTGCTCTTGCTTTTTTTCTTAGCCATAAAATCAATAATTTAAGTGATACAATAATTAATCAATACCGGGTAAACTTTAGCCCGTCGGTGCGAATGTAGAGGTTTAATTCATAAGATATTACGTTTTTAAGACTGATGAAAATGAATGGCGGGAATTGGCGAGGAATGACGTTATGAATTATTATAGCATCAACAAAATTTATAAATAACGTGAATTCGATATAAGCGAACTTTCGGCAAAGAATTTGCAATACAACAAGATAAATATATGATTGAAGAAAATCCCCAGTTCATAAGTCTTCTTTGGAAAAGGGCTCTGATAGGACGGTTAATAATAAACTAAAAGATATTACACACAATTAATACTCAAGGTATCGTTTATTAATAATTTCATTATTAGCGCATTGACCGCAATTGCAGAATATTGTTTTTTAGGGAAGAAACCCGTCATTGACTTACAATTTATCAATGACGAACAGATTAGATTATTTTGAATTATATCAAAGTCATGCTATTTAAATCAGTCTCTTATTTTTCAATACATTAAAAAAGTGTATCTTTTGCCCGACATTAATGTAGAAACAATATTATTTATGAGCATAGTAAAATCGCTTTCTGTTGGAAATGGAGATATGTTTTATATACAATATACCTGATAATTTTACGGTTATTGAC
>VOFK01001914.1_pt1 | contig 43438 bp, 61 predicted proteins | sample 5384121 | NCBI WGS metagenome assembly VOFK01 (sample SAMN12384730, study PRJNA508395) | human gut metagenome | isolation source: healthy gut J | host: Homo sapiens | reverse complement strand
TTACGTATTGCTCTGGCATCGGCCTGCCGCTGCCGCTGCCGGGAATGACGATCAGGCAGTGCAGGTGGGTTGGGCATGACAACATAAGCTGTCACACCTGAATCATCTGCAGGTACTTCTGTACGGTCCTTCCGAACCGGTGAAAGCATCTACGGGAACGTTTGCACGCGGGTCGATGCGAGCATCTACCCCTACAGACGATGGCGGAATACTGCCAAACAGACACCGCCTGCCCTTGGCACAAATTGTTACGAAAATAAGCTCCCGGCTGACAGTAATCGTAGCCTTTCAGACGCGCCGCCTTGCGCTTTGGAAGCATCATTCTGCCAAAATCTCATCCAGTGCGGCAAAGAAGCGCTGCATCTGCTCCGGCGTGCCGATGGTAATGCGCAGATAATCGGAAATGCGCGGCGCGTTGAAATGGCGGATGAGGATGCCGCGGGCCCGCAGCTGCTCAAAAATCTCCACGCAGGGCATACGGTCAGTGGTGGCAAACAGGAAATTGGTGGAGGAGTCAAACACCGTGAAGCCGCGGCGGCGCAGCTCGGCGGTGGTGTGGGTGCGCTCGGCAATGACCTTTGCCGTCACATCGGCAAAATAGGCCTCATCCGAGATGGCGGCCACGCCCGCCGCCTGCGTCATGGAATTGACGTTGTAAGGGCTGTAGCTGAATTTGACGCGGTTCATATCGGCAATCAGCTCCGGCCGCGCAATGCAGAAACCCAGCCGTGCCCCGGCCAGATTGTGGGTCTTGGAGAAGGTGTGGGTGATGACCAGATTGTCATATTTTTCCAGCAGCGGCAGGCAGGAGGAGCCCGCGGGGGCAAACTCCACATAGGTTTCGTCCACAATGACGATGTTGTCGGGGTTGGTTTTCAGCACTTCCTCGATCGCCGCCACCGGGGCCAGCAGGCTGGTGGGCGCGTTGGGGTTGGCAATGACAATGGTCTCGTGCAGGCCGCAGTATTTTTTGAGGTCGATGGTCAAATCAGCCTCCAGCGGGATGACGTGCTGCGGGATGTGCAGCAAATCACACAGCACCGTATAAAAGCTGTAGGTGACATCGGCAAAGGCCAGCGGCGTGGCTTCATCACAGAAGGCGCGCAGGGCCAGCAGCAGGTTTTCGTCACTGCCGTTGCCGCAGAGGATGTTTTCCGGCTGGACGCCCCAGTGCCTGGCAATGGCGGCGTTGAGGCTGCCGTTTGTCAGATCCGAGTACAGCCGCAGCCCCGGCACCGCCGCCGCCACCGCCGCCGCCACGCCGGGCGCGGGCGGATAGGGGTTTTCGTTGGCATTGAGCTTGACGAGGTCGGCAATTTTCAGTTGCTCGCCGGGGGTATAGGGCTCCAGCGAGGCGAGTGTTTTGGTAAAATAACGGCTCATGGGTGTTCCTCCCCATCCGATAAGTAAAAGGTGTCGGTGTGCCATTTGGCGGGGTTGTCGTCGATGTAGCGCCAGATGGTGTCATAGTCGAGTTGGTCGCGGATGATGTGGTCATAGAATGAATCTTGCCACAGCCCTTTGGAAAATTTCCGTGCGGTTGCGTTTTTGATGGCGTGTACAATATTCTGTGGCGTAGGGCGGCCAGTCCTCTGGCCGCCGTTACCTGCCACGGCATGAATGGTCATCAATATGGCACATGGTTTGGCATAATGACATATTTGTCAATGGTTACAGTTGGGTATACGGTGTGGGCGTGTTCGATACAGTCCGCAACGACTTTTCCAAGGGGGGTCAGGGCGATGTGCGGCGGGCAGAGGACTGCCCGCCCTACGACGCGGCTTAAAATTTGCTTTTTATCTTTTGAACAAAAAGTAATGAAATAACTTCCTACCGATGAATAATCGTACTTTTTCAACCTCGGATGGTTCCGTTTCGGCAAACCATCCATCACTCAAACCGTATCGTAACACTCTTGGCGTGGGCGTGCAGGCCCTCGTGCTCGGCAAAGTTGGCGATGCGGCCCTGAACCTCGCCCAGAGCCTCGCGGGTGTAGTAGATAAAGCTGGATTTCTTGACGAAATCGTCCACGCCCAGAGGGCTCGAGAACCGCGCAGTGCCGCTGGTGGGCAGGGTGTGGTTCGGCCCGGCAAAGTAATCGCCCAGCGCCTCGGGCACATTCTTGCCGAGGAAGATGCTGCCCGCGTTCTGAACCGAGTTGAGAACCGCAAACGGGTCATCCACGCAGATTTCCAGATGCTCCGGCGCGATGATGTTGACGGCCTCAATCGCCTTGTTCATATCATCGGTCACGATGATTTTGCCGTTGGTGTCTACGCTGGCGCGGGCAATGGCAGCGCGGGGCAGCTGCGGAATCTGCACCTCCAGCTCGGCCTGCACGGCCTTGGCCAGCTCCCAGCTGTCGGTGACCAGCACCGGGCTGGCCAGCTTGTCATGCTCGGCCTGGCTCAACAGGTCGGCGGCCACCCATGCGGGGTTGCAGCTGCCGTCTGCCAGCACCAGGATCTCGGACGGGCCGGCAATCATATCAATGCCAACCTTGCCGAAAACCTTGCGCTTTGCCGTTGCAACGTAGATATTTCCGGGGCCGACAATCTTGTCCACGGCGGGCACGCTCTCGGTACCGTAGGCAAGGGCGGCCACGGCCTGTGCGCCGCCGGTTTTGAAAATCAGGTCAATGCCCGCAATGACAGCCGCGGCCAGAATGGCGGGGTTCACCTTGCCATCGCGGCCCGCGGGGGTGGTCATAACAATCTGCTTGACGCCCGCGACCTTGGCGGGAATCACGTCCATCAGCACGGTGGAGGGGTAGGCCGCCGTGCCGCCGGGCACATAAACGCCCGCCCGCTGGATGGGGGTGTACTTCTGCCCCAGCACAATGCCGGGCTTGTCATTGACAACAAAATTCTTGTGGAGCTGCTGCTCATGGAAGTGGCGGATGTTCTCGGCGGCCATCTTCAGCGTGGTGATGAACTCCGGGTCGGTCTTGTCCAGTTCGGCAAAGGCTTCATCAATCTCCGCCTGGCTGACGCGGACATCGGTCAGATCGGCATGGTCAAACTTGGCCGCGTAGTCAATCAGTGCGGCGTCGCCGCGGGCGCGGACGTCCGCAATGATGGCGTCGACGGTGGCCTCCACATCGGCCTCGGCGCGGATGTCGCGGTTCAAGATTTCCTCGGGGCGTACCTCATCAAAGTCATACAGACGAATCATTTTGCAAGAGCCTCCTTCATTTTGTTGAGCAGCTCGGTCAGCTGGGCGTATTTGAATTTGTAGCTTGCCTTGTTGGCAATAAACCGCGCCGAGATGGGCATAAACTCCTCCAGCACGGTCAGGTTGTTCTCCCGCAGGGTTGTGCCGGTCTCCACAATGTCCACAATCACGTCGGACAGGCCCAGAATCGGGGCCAGCTCAATCGAGCCGTTCAGCTTGATGATATCAATGTCGCGGCCGCGGCGCTCGTAGTGGTCGCGGGCAATGTTGACAAACTTGGTGGCAACGCGCAGGGCGCGGCTCTCATCATCGGCAAAATTGGCGGGCCCGGCCACGCACATACGGCATTTGCCCATGCCGGTGTCCAGCAGCTCATACACATCCGCGCCGGACTCGGTCAGGATGTCCTTGCCCACAATGCCGATGTCCGCCGCGCCGTGCTCGACGTAGATGGCCACATCACTGGGCTTGACAAGGAAGTACCGTACGCAGGCATCGGGGTTCTCTACCACCAGCTTGCGGGTGTCATTGTAATCCTCGGAGGCGCTGTAGCCCGCCCCGGCCAGCAGCTTGTAGGCCTTGTCACCCAGCCGGCCCTTGGGCAGGGCGATGTTCAGCCAGGTCTTTTCCCTTCCCTGCTGCTGCACAGGGGGCAGCGGCGCAGCCAGACGCTCGAGCTCATCCAGATAGATAGCAAAGCCGATGGCGTTGGCCCCCGGTGTGAACCGCTGCATCAGGTAGTCATAGCGGCCGCCCTTGAGCACGGCGCGGGGAATGCCCGCCACATAGCCGGTGAACACAAGGCCGTTGTAATACTCCATCTCGTCCGCCATACTCAAATCCAGCTGCGTGCCGCGGCCATCCTCGCCAAGGGCGTTCTGCAGGGCCTGCAGCTCGTCAAGGGCGGCGCGCTGGGCGTCGCAACGGCAGGCGGCGCGGGCGGCGGTCAGCGTTGCGCCAAGCGGGCCGTGCAGCTCCAGCAGGCCGGTCAGCGCGGCGGCTGCGGCTTCGTCCAGCCCTGCCGCAAGGGCGGCGATGCGCAGCTCGTGGGCGTTTTTGGCCCGCAGAAAATCCAGAATCCTGCCGCGGGCCTCGGCCGGGACCTGCAGTGCGTCCAGCATACCGGTCAGATAGCCCATGTGGCTGACCTCCAGCACGGTGGGCACATTCAGCGCGGCCAGACTTTGCAGCGCCAACCGTACCACGGCGGCCTGCTCATCCGCGTCCACCGCGCCCATGCTCTCCAGACCCATCTGGTGGATGGTCTGGAAGGTGTGGCTTTCGCGGCTGGGGCGGCAGACCTCTTCATTATAATAAAAGCGCTTGCACTCCCCTGCTGCGGGCTGAGCCGTCTTGGCGATGGACAGGGTCACATCGGGCTTGATGGCGCGCAGCTTGCCGTCCAGGTCGGTAAAGGTGATGACCTGACTGTCCGGCAGGAAGCGCTGGTACTCCTGATACAGGGCGTACTCCTCAAAGCGGGAGGCCCGGTATTTGCGGTAACCGGCCTGCTCATACAGGGCACGCAGGCGGAAGGTCGCCTGCTCGGCGGGGGTAAAGCGATTCAGTTCGATTTCCATAACATTCCTACCTCTTTATCCGATATAAATTCTATTATACTTTACCGCGCTAAAGTTGTAAAGCGGTTTTGTAGTAAAATTGCGGACATTTGTACGCGGCTTACAGGGTGGCATAACAAAAAGGCGCACCTTTGCCATGCAACAAAGATGCGCCTTGCGCGTTTGGTTTATCAGCCCTTGCAGCCCTGCTCCTCCCAGTCGCCGGCCACAGCAGGGTCAACAATCTGGGTGGGGTCAATCTTGCCGTCCGGCGTGCGGGGGGCCTCCACGTGGCCCAGCTCCACGGGGTTCACGTTGGGGGCATCGGGGTCAACGGCCTTCGGGGCGGGCGTCTCAGCGACGTCGGCGGGTTCCTCGGGCTGCGGCTCCTCCGCGGGGGCGGCAGGCTCTTCCGGTGCAGCGGCAGGGGCAGTTTTAGCCTCGGCAGACGCATCTACGGCGGGCTCGGCGGAATCGGTCTCAGGCTCGACCTCGTCCTCCGGGCCCACAATATGCTCGTACTCCTCGCCGTGCTCACGGTTCAGCAGAACATACGCGGCAGCGCCCATAACAGCGGCGCCCACAGCCAGACCGGCCAGTTTTTTCAGTAAAGACATAGGTCAAAACCTCTTTTCGGGTGTAAAATCTGTTTGTTTTGGGTTAGTATACCACACCCGGCGGCAAATTACAAGTGCTGTTTCCTACAACAGCGGTCGGAAAATGTGGACGGATTTCATACAATGTACTGCTTGCCGAATTTTGGCCGGCGTGGTATGATGGTACACGAATTTTCGGAAAATTTGAAAAAAGAGGGATTCTAAGGTGAAGTATATCTTCCAATTTGCCCGCATTACGGCGTTCTGCCTGGCGGGCGAGGTGCTTGCTGTGGTGCTGCCGCTGCCGATTCCGGCCAGCGTCTACGGCCTGCTGCTGATGGTGGCGGCGCTCAAATTCGGGGTGCTGAAGCTCGACCAGGTGCGGGAGACCGGGCTCTTTCTGACCGGCATCTTCCCGCTGCTGTTCGTCCCGGCGGCGGCCGGTGTCATGGAGCTGGGCAGCCAGCTTTTGAATTTGCTGCTGCCCGCCGTGCTGGCCATTGTGCCCATTACGGTGCTGGTTATGGCGGTCACAGGTATGGTGGCGCAGAAATGCGCAGGCGGAAAGGAGCACAAAAATGGCTGAGTTTTTGCAGCAATGCGGCAGCTGGGGCGTGCTGGCCACGCTGGCGGCCTACGCCGCGGGCGTCTGGGTCAACCGCAAGACCGGCAAGGCGCTGTTCAACCCGCTGCTGATGGGCAGTATTTTTATCATTGTATTTTTAAGCTGCTTCGGCGTGCCCTACGCCGATTACAAGGCCAGCGCCCAGCCGGTAAGCTGGTTGCTGATGCCCGCCACGGTCAGTCTGGCCATTCCCCTGTATGAAAAGTGGGAACTGCTGGAAAAGAACCTTGCCGCCATTTTTGCGTCCATTGCGGCGGGTGTCCTGACAAGCCTTGGCAGTGTGCTGGCCATGGCATGGGTGCTGAAGCTGGAGCGCACCCACGCGGTGAGCTTCCTGCCCAAGTCGGTTACAACGGCCATCGGTATGGACGTGGCCGAGACGCTGGGCGGCACGGCGGCGCTGGCGGGCGCGGTTATTATCCTGACCGGCATTGTCGGCAGCCTGATGGGCGAGACGGTCTGCAAGGTCTGCCGCATTACCGACCCGCTGGCCAGGGGGCTGGCGCTGGGCACATCCGCCCATGCCATCGGCACCAGCAAGGCGCTGCAGATGGGCGAGGTTGAGGGCGCCATGAGCGGCCTTGCGATTGCTGTGGCCGGTATCCTGACAGCCCTTCTGGCCCCGGTGGTAGCAAACTTTTTGCCGTAAAGGCTTCCCATGCGGGGGAAGGCTCAATCAAAAATACCCCCCGCCATTGTGCACATCCTGACTTTCCAGACCCATCGACACGCCGAGGGCCTCGTCCACGCGGCGCATATCATCGGGCGGGATGCACCCGGCGCGCTCCCGCAGACGGCGCTTATCCAGCGTGCGAATCTGCTCGGCCAGGATGATGCTGTCCTTCGCAAGCCCGCAGCGGTCGGCCCGCACGCTGATGTGGGTGGGTAGCCGGTTTTTGTCCTGGCGGCTGGTGATGGCGGCTGCAATCACGGTGGGGCTGTGCCGGTTGCCTATCTCATTCTGGATGATAAGTACCGGCCGTATGCCCCCCTGCTCTGACCCCACAACGGGGCTTAAATCTGCGTAGAAAACCTCTCCGCGGTGCACTTCCATAGAAAAAGACCTCCCTTTGCTTGTTACTGAAAGTATAAGCAGAGGGAGGTCTTTTTAATCATCACAGGCAATTTTTACGGTGGGCCAAGTTATCGGTTTTGGTCCATCTCCTGCTGTTCCAGAATCACTACCGCGCTGGCCAGCCCGGCTTCATGGCTCAGGCTGACATGGACGGTCAGGCCGTTGGCGGCGGCCCACGCGGAGGCTGTGCCGGTCAGGGCAAAAAACGGCGCTCCGCTTTCGCGGCGCAGCACGGCCAGTTCCGGCAGGGCAAAGCCGCCCAGCCCGGTACCCGCGGCCTTCAAGAAGGCTTCTTTGGCCGCAAAATTGGCGGCGGCGCTCTCGGCGCGGTGCTTGCCGTGCAGGGTGTTCAGCTGGTCCTGCTCCTGCGGGGAAAACACGTGGTTCACAAAGCTCTGCCGGGTCAGGCTTTTTTCCATGCGGCCTGCGTCACACAGGTCGGTGCCGATGCCGAATATCATACGTGCAGCACGTAGTCGGCCTTGCGCGGCGCGGGGGCGTGGGTGCCGCCCGCCGCGGGATAGCCGAGAATACAATAGCCGACACCGGCGTACTTTTCGGCGTCAAGGCCCCATTTGGTCAGCAGGGCCTTGCCCTCCGGCATTTCAAAGGTCTCCTTGGCGCGGTTGATCCAGCAGGAGCCAAGGCCGATGGCGGAGGCAGCCAGCAACAGGTTACCCAGCACAAGGCTGGCATCCTGCACGCCGTTGGGGTTGGTCTTATCGCAGAGAACCAGCACTGCTGTGGGCGCGCCGTAGAAGGGGTCGTTCTGTGTGCCCATAACGGCGGCGTTCAGGCGGGACAGCTCGGTCAGCGTTTCCTTATCCTGCACGGCCACCATGACAGGGCTCTGCCTGCCCATTGCGGTGGGGGCCCATGTGCCTGCCGCGGTCACGGCGTTCAGCTCCTCGGCGGTAATCTGCTCCGGCTTATAGGCGCGGCAGCTGCGGCGGGAAGCAATCGCGGTAAGAACTTCATTCTGAATAGACATCGGCAATACACTCCTTTGCAAGAAATCGGTGTTATTCTATGGCCGCCTTTAGCAGGGCTTCGCGCTCGTTGGGCAGGCGGCCTTCCATCACGGCGGTCAGCAGGGCCTGCAGCGTGGCACCCACGCCCGGCCCGGCGGGAATCCCAGCCTCCATCAGGTCGGCACCGTTCACAGCCAGCTGGCGCATGGTGTAGCAGCCGGTCTTGGCCAGCTCGTTCATGCGGCACTCAAAGGCGGCCACATCGGCACGGCGGGCGGCAACCTCCGGCGTGTGGGCGTGGGCGTCCAGATCGGCATATTTCAGCGCGCAGAGCCGCCGCAGGAAAATCGCCCCGCTGCGGTTCAACAGCTTTAAAATGCCCACATCGTCGGTGGGCAGCGGTGCATCGTGCACGGCAATCAGCCCCACAGCGCCGTCAATCAGGTAGGAGGGCGCCCTTAAGCGGCGCAGAATGACCCGCGCCAGCTGTGCGCCCCGCTGGTTGTGCCCTTTGAAGTGGGCGGCGCCGTCCGGCCCGACACTGCGGCAAAGCGGCTTGGCAATGTCATGCAGGAAGGTGGCCCAGCAGAGCACCCGCACGCCGCGGGTGTCCTGCCCGCGCAGATCCAGCGCCTGCACGGCGGCGGCAGAATGCTGCCATACATCGTAGCAATGCCACTTTCCGGGTTGCGTGCAGCCGATGCAGGGCAGCACCTCGGGCACAACACCGCCCAGAATTTCGCCGTACTGCGCCAGCGTCGGCCCGGCACCGGGGGCCAGCAGCAGGCCGTCCAGCTCGGTGTAAAGGCGCTCAGCGCTGACGGTGTGCAGCGTGTCCCGCGCTGCCAGTGCGGCTTCGGCGGTGGCGGAATCCAACGTAAAGCCGAGCTTGGCCGAAAACCGCAGCGCCCGCAGGATGCGCAGCGCGTCCTCGGCAAAGCGGTCGGCGGGTGGTGCCGACACACCGCACGATACCGGCGGCCAGATCGCGGCGGCCGCCGTAGAGGTCGATGATCCCCTCGCCGGGGGCGTAGGCCATGGCGTTGACGGTGAAGTCCCGCCGCGCCAGGTCGGCGGCAAGGTCGTCCACAAACTGCACGCTGTCGGGGTGGCGGTGGTCGCGGTAGCTGCCGTCCAGCCGGTAGGTCGTGATCTCATAGGGCTTGCCGTGCAGGATGACCGCTACTGTGCCGTGCTTTTCGCCGGTCAGGATAAGCCGCTGGTCATGGAAGATCGCCCGCAGCTGGTCGGGCCGGGCGGAGGTGCAGATGTCCCAGTCGCCGGGCAGACGGCCCAGCAGGCTGTCGCGCACGCAGCCGCCCACCACATAGGCACTGTGCCCGGCGGCGCGCAGCGTCTGCAGCAGCCGGTAAGCATCACGCGGCAGGCGTATCGTATCGCGGCTCATGCGGTTCTCCCTCCCCTCTCGGCGTTTTTGCGGTTTATGCCTCGGTGTGCGTCCACTCCTGCGTCAGGTCGACGATGCAGGCCAGGCTGTCCTCCTCGTCCTTGAGGGAGTTGACCTTGGCGGCGGCCTTTTCGGCGTCCTCCATCCAGGTCAGGATAAAATAGTTCTCAGCAGGCACAGCGTAGTAAACCCATGCGCCATCGGCGCGCAGCATATCGGGCAGATGGTCGAGCTCATCGTCCAGCAGGCCCTGACCCTCCTCGCCGTAGATCATCTCAGGGCCGACCTGCAGAGAGTCGATCACATTGATGCTGGAATTGATGTAGGTGTCGCGGTCAACGGCCTTTTCGCCGGCCTCCCACGCGCTGGCAAAGGCCTTGACCAGCAATTCACGGACCTCGAGCTTATCGTCACCGGGTTTGTACATGATAAATTCCCTCTTTTGTATTGATATATGAAAACAGTATAGCACAATTTTACGAAATATGATATGGTTATTTTACGAAAAGTATTGACCTTCCAGTGGGTGCAGGGTGTAAGGTGAAGGTGAAAGGAGCGTGATGTCATGAACATCAAGCAGGCAGCGGAGCAATCGGGCGTGTCCGCCCGCAATATCCGCTATTATGAGCAGGCAGGGCTGCTGACCCCCGCCCGCAACCCGGAAAATGAGTATCGCATCTATTCGCAGGCGGATGTACGCGCACTGAAGCTGATCCGGATGCTGCGCACACTGGATATGCCGGTCGAGGAGATCGGCACGGTGCTGAACGGCACCCTGCCGCTGGCCGAGGCTGCCGAGCGCCAGCGCCAACGGCTGGAGGCCGAGCAGCAAAAGCTGGCGGCGGCGGTCGCCTTCTGCACGGAGCTGGCCGCCGGCGACCGAACGGCGGCGGAGCTGGATGTGGACAGCTGCCTTGAGCGGATGGCCTCCCCTGCCCCGGCGGGCGGCTGGTTTACCGGCTGGGTGCAGGACTACCGGAAAATGGCGGCTGCCGAGCATAAGCGGCAGTTTACCTTTACGCCGGACACTGCCATTGCAACCCCGCAGGAGTTTACCGCCGAGCTGTTGGCCTGGGCAGCGGGCTGTGGCGAGGAGATCGTCATCACCCACGAGGGCATGACGCCGCGTTTTATGCTGGACGGCATCGAGTACAGGGCTGTGCGGTATTCAAGCCATGTGCGCAATATCCCGATCCTGCGGGTGCGGTGCGAGGTGTGCGATCCATCGGCGCTGGCGGTGGAGGGCGACCCGAAGCGGCTGCGGGTGCAGAGATTTCTGCACTACGGCCTGCCGGTGCTTGTATGCCTTGCATTGGCAGTGGTTTGGGTCTGCACCCGGAATATGCCGCTTTGGCCCGACAAGGCGGCTATGCTGCTGGTGCTGGGCGCTCTCGGCATCGGGTACGGCTTCCGCGGGTGGTATCTCTATTACAACGACCGGGATCAATAAAAACGGGAGGCAGCGCAGGCTGTCTCCCATTTGATTTATCCCAGCAGCAGCTTGTGCAGCTCGTCCACCGTGTCAGCCAGAGCAGCGGCCCCGGCGGCGGTCAGCTCCTCGGCCGTGCCGTAGCCGTAGACGGCCCCGATGCAGGACAGGCCGTTTTTCTTGGCACCCAGCACATCATGCTCGCGGTCGCCGACCATGACGGCGCGGCTCTTGTCAGTGATGCCTGCCGTTTTCAGTGCGTAGGCAATGACCTCGGCCTTGTCGGTGCGGGTCTCATCAAGCGTGGCGCCGCAGATGAAATCGCAGTACTGCGCCAGATCAAAGTGCTCCATAATACGCTTGGCAAACTCCTCCGGCTTGCTGGTGGCGATGAGCACGGTCTTTCCGGCGGCCTTCAAATCGGCCAGCAGGGCCGGAATCCCCGGGTAAACCTCGTTCTCAAACAGGCCCTTGGTGGGGAAATATTCCCGGAAGGCGCTGACGGCGCGGTCAGCCTCGGCATCGCTCAGCCCCACAAGCTGCCGGAAGGAATCAATCAGCGGCGGGCCCAGAAATTTGCGCAGCGTTGTCTCGCTGGGCATTTCCAGCCCCAGCTTGCGGCAGGCGTAGCGCACAGAATTGAGGATACCCGGGGCAGAGTCGGTCAGCGTGCCATCCAAATCGAACAAAATAATATCGTAGTTACGCATAAATATCCCTTAGTTGAACTTGAACAGCTTCTGGGCAATGCGGTAGCCGCCAATGCTGATTTTGCTGCCCAGCCAGCCGGGCAGGTTGCAGCCCTCCGCCACCGAGAAGCGGCAGCGGCGGTAGAGGTGGCCGTCGTGCGCCTTGAGGTCATCCCACAGCTGGCGGCGCTTGGCCAGTGCCTCCTTGCTGCCGTCCAGCGTCAGGAAGATGCTGGAGATCGCCATCATCATCGAGAAATAATTCAGCATGTAGGCGCGCAGCTTGTCCTGCTCCGGCGGCAGGGCATAGACATCGACCGCGTTCATCATAATGCGGGTGACGCGCAGCTGCTGGTCAACACGCTTGATCATGTTGGCCTCGTTGACGCTCTGATCCTCGCGCCCGATGAAGTAACGGTAGAGGTCAAGGTTCATATAATAGATGGTTTTGACCTGCGGCAGCGGCTGGTAGACGAAAATGTTGTCCACATAGAAGGTGTGTTTGGGCAGCTCCATGCCGCTGCGGCGCAGCACCTCGGTGCGGTAGATGACGCTGTGCATCAGGATGTTTTTGTTCGGCGGGAACTTGCCGATCTCGTCCCAATGGAAGACGCGGCCTTCGGGCAGGATGCCCTTGTAGTCCACGACATTCTGGGTGTTGTCAGCCACATGCTCATAGACATAGTTGGCCATCATCAAATCAAGCGGCTGTTCATCGCCCAGGTGGGCGCGCAGCTCGGCCAGGACCTTCTGCAGGGCATCGGTGTCCAGCCAGTCATCGGAGTCCACGACCTTGAAGTAGACGCCGGTGGCATTGCGGATGCCCTGATTGACGCCCTCGCCGTGGCCGCCGTTCTCCTGATGGATGACGCGGACGATGGTGGGGTACTTCTCGGCGTAGGCATCGGCGATCTTGCCGGTGTCGTCCTTGGAGCCGTCATCCACAAGGATGATCTCGGCGTCCTCCCCCGCGGTGAGCAGGGTCTCGATGCAATGGTCCATATATGCGGCCGAGTTGTAGCACGGCACGGTAAAGGTGATGAGTTTCATAGGTCGCTCCTTTTGAAAGGCATAATATACTTAGTATAGAATACCGTGTTTTGACAAAAAAACAAGTAAAAGTTTTGGAAATACTGCACAGTAGGAGGCCGGTGCCTGCCCGACCCCCTTGTGGGTGGCTGCGGCAAGGATACGACCCAGAGGCGGTCTGTATTGCATCTACACAAAAAAATACCCCGGCACGGAGCTTGCGGGCCGTGCCGGGGCTTGGAGGTTAAGCGGCTTTAAAAAAGCTCGTTGCGATTGTAATTGTGGATGCCCGAAGGGATCACATCATTGTAAACATCCTCCGGCAAGCCGTAGGGGCGCTCAGGCTCCAAAAAACCGTACATCCATTTGGCCAAAGTGTGCAGCTTCAACATTGCAACCCCATCTCCTTTCCTCAGTGTAGGGCAGATGTTTCGGGAAGGCTTTCGCTTCCCTCTTTCTGCCTTATTATATGCGAAGGAGCTTGCTTGCAAGCTGCAATTTGTACAAAGTTACAAAAGTTATTTGTATATATTCCACTATTTCGGCATAGTGTACATAAACGCATAGCAAGTGTACGCGTTATGCGGACAGCTCCTCCCATGCCTCCTGCATGGTATCAGCCGAGAAAAGAAACTCGCCATTCTCAGAAAAAACCTCAATGTGGCCGCCGACATAACGAAACTGCTGGGTCATGGTGTGTACCGCCTTTCTGTATCTGGTATGATCTCTAGTATACCAGACAGACAGTACGATAATTTGGACTTTAACTGTCGGACAGGGAATTTTGAGGGTGATAAACGGTACTTTCTACGCCCCGCAGCACAAAGATGACCCACCCGCAGAGCAAAAACCAGTACAGCGTGTACTTGGGGCAGACCAGACCGGCCAAATTCCCCCACTCCCCGGTGTAGTCCCACACGGCGGTGTGCAGCATTACGCGGCAGACGGCCCCCACCGCCAGCTCCAGCCCGCTGACGCACGCCGCCCCGGTACACGCGGCGGCGGCCAGCGGCAGGGGCCGCGCCGCCAGCCATTGCAGCAGGCACAGACACGCCCCGCCCGCCAGAAACATCGTCCAGTGGGTGGTGCCGCGCCACGCCAGCTCGAGCGCAGCATAGGCCCCGCCGCCCAGAAAAAACAATGAAAGCTGCTCCAACATACAAAAGCCCCCCGCACAAGCTGTGTGACCACAGTATGTGCAGGGGGCGCGGGTTGTAACCGTTTTGTAAAGGTACTGGAAGAATTTGGGCAGTACCGCATAATTCTAAGTGCCGATGCAGCGAGCGAGAAGTACAAGCTGCTAAGCAAAAAGCGCAGATAATACTGGATGCTGCAAAGGTGAGCGCCGCCAGTGGCGGATACAGCGAACCGAAGCAGGGGCAGCGGTCGCAGAGTGCGAGGGGCTTTTGTCCCCGAAGCACGATGGCAACCCGACATTATCGAGCATTTTTTGCAACGCAGATTGTGCTTCGTAGCCGCAGCAGCGGTGCTTAAGCCGTCAGGCGGGAATTGTGCGGTGTTGCCATTACTTGGACAGCTTTTTGAGCAGTGCGCTTCTGGTATCCCACAGCTTCTGGCTCAGGTCCACATAGTAGCGGTGGGGGTTCTCAAAGCGCTTGACCTCATCCCACAGGGTATTGATCTGGGCCTTGCAGAACTTCCTGATGTCGTCAAGGCTGGGGGAGGTGTAGACGCGCTTGCCGTTCTCATAAATCGGGGTGGACAGGCAGCGCGCCGTGCAGTTGACATAGGTGCATTCCTTCCATGTCTCGATCGGGTCAAACAGCGTGATGCCGTGCTGGGTCTCGACCGCCTCATCGGCCATCGTGATAAGGTCAGCCATCGCCTTGCCGTCCTGGTCGTAGATACGCCAGACCTTTTTCAGGCAGGGATCGTCATCTTCTCCGCAGATTCGGACAGCTTCATCTTGGGGGTGTAGCTGCCGTCGTCCTCTTTCACGGCGGCCAGCTTGTACACGCCGCCGAACACGGGGTCGCTCTTGGCAGTGATCATATTCTCGCCGATGCCGAAGCTGTCCACGCGGGCACCCTGCAGGATCAGATCGCGGACGATGTACTCATCCAGAGAGTTCGACGCGCAGATCGTACAGTCGGGGTAGCCGGCCTCATCAAGCATCTTGCGGGCCTTCTTGGACAGGTAGGCGATGTCGCCGGAGTCGATGCGGATGCCCTTGGGGCGCTTGCCCATCGGCTTGAACACCTCATCAAATACCTTGATGGCATCGGGCACGCCGTGGCGCAGCACGTTGTAGGTGTCCACCAGCAGCACGCAGGCATCGGGGTACAGCTCAGCGTATTTCTTTGAAGGCATCATACTCGGTCGGGAACATCTGGACCCAGCTGTGTGCCATCGTGCCGGAGGCTGGGATGCCGAAGTCGCGCGCGGCCATGACGCAGGAGGTGGAGCCGCAGCCGCCGATGTAGGAGGCGCGTGCGCCGAAGTAGGCAGCGTCATACCCTTGCGCGCGGGCGCCGAACTCCATGACCGGGCGGCCGGCAGCGGAGCGGACGATGCGGCTGGCCTTGGTGGCAATCAGGCACTGATGGTTGAAGGTGACGAGCAGCAGCGTTTCCAGCAGCTGGCACTCGATGGCAGGGCCCTCGACCGTGACAATCGGCTCCTGCGGGAAGATCGGCATGCCCTCCTCAATGGCCCAGATGTTGCAGTGCAGCTTGAAATTCTTGAGGTAGTCGAGGAATTTCTCGTCAAAGGCCTTGGTGGAGCGCAGGTAGTCGATATCCTCGGCGGTAAATTTCAGATGATCCACCGCATCAATGAACTGCTGCAGACCGGCCATGACGGCGTAGCCGCCGCCGTCCGGCACACGGCGGAAGAACATATCAAAGACGGCAATCTTATCGACATAGCCCTCGTCCAGATAGCCTGCCGACATGGTAAGCTCATAAAAATCGGTCATGGTGGTCAAATTGCGTTTTACATCCAACATGGTAGAATCCTCCTGTGGAATTATATAACACACCGGCTGGTGTGCCGCCCGGGCGGCGGGTGACCCCGCAGCGGGGGTGATTATGCTTCCCTGCCCCAGATGCGCAGGATGCGGCCGACGGCGAAGATGAGATATGCGCCGACAGCGAGCATGGTCAGCATAACGACAACCTTGAAATACGTGCTGGAAAAGAATGTGCTTATTCGGGAAATGGTATACAGAAGCTGGTTGCGGGAGATATCGCTGCCCGCAATCAGGTCTGTGGTACCGATGATCTCGCCCTGAATGGTCAGTGTCACGGTGCCCACAATATCGCCCTGCTTGATGGGCGCGCCCAGCTCATCGGGTACATTGAAAATCTGCTCTGTCAGCGCGGAGCCGCCCTCCCGCGGCAGCAGGGTCATCATATTGTCCGCGGGGTATAGCATGACGGTGTCAGCCTGCGTGGAGTAGGCCACGCGGACCTCAGTGATGGGCTGGGTGGTGTCCAGCGCGGGAGCGATGGTGTAGGTGTTGAACACCCAGTCCATAATCGTGCCGGTTTCCAGCAGGGCCGGGCGGCCGCCCTCGGGGTCGCACTCCATCGGTACATTCAGCACAACGCTGATGTAGCTTTCACCGTCCTGACTGTGCCAGCCCGCAAAGTTCTGCCACTCGCCCAGGCTGCCGGTCTTGCCGCCCTTGGTGTAGTCCCGGTGGTAGCTGCTGTTGGTGATGAGCTTGTCGGTGTTCTGCAAGATATAGGTGCCCGGCGTCACATAGCGGTCATTGGTGCCCATATCATAGGTGGGCGTGCCCACAACGGTGGCAAAGATGTCATAGGCCGTCAGGGCGCGCAGAATCAGGTAGGCGTCCCGGGCGGTGGTGATGTTGTTGGGGTTCAGGCCGCAGGGATCCACAAAGGTCGTGCCGGTGCAGCCTACGGCGTTGGCCTCGTCGTTCATCATCGCAACAAAGCTGTCAATGCTGCCGCCGCCCATATAGTCAGCCACGATGTAGGCAGCCTCGTTGCCGCTGGGCAGCAGCATGGCATACAGCAGATTGCGCAGGCTGTGCGTCTCGCCCCGGCGGATGTCAGCGGTCGAGGCGTTGGTGCTTTGCTCCCAGATTAAATCGTAGATGTAGCTCGGGGCCGTCAGGCTGATCGAGTCGAGCTGGTCCTGATAGCTTTCCAGCAGAAGCAGCGTTGTCATCATCTTGGTCAGGCTGGCGGCGGAAAGCGGTGTCTCGCTGTTTTTTTCATACACCACAATGTTGGTGTCAAGGTTGACAACGTAGGCGGCGGGGGCGGTCAGCGCCGGGGCGGTATCCGCCAGCGTGCCACTCTCCCCTTCCGCCGCGACCGGCAGTGCCAGCACCACAATCAGCACGAAGGAAAACAAAATCGCGCAGAATTTTTTCATAGGCAAGGGATTCCTTTATTAAGGGCAATACCGCATAATTCTAAGTGCCGATGCGGCGGGAACTGTGCGGTGTTGCCTAAATATACAGTTGTCTATTAGTATACCAAACTTTACAGGAAAATAAAAGATAATTTTAGAGGTTGTTCAGTTCATCGCCCCGGCGGTGGCAAACAGGCGCTCGACCTCATCGGACAGCGCCCGGTGCGCCGGGTCTATCAGGTTCGGGTCCTTCGCAAGCAGGGCCTTGGCCTCGTCCTGTGCGACCCGCAGTGTCTTGGTGTCCTGCACAAGATCCGCGACCCGCAGGGTTGGCAGGCCGTGCTGGGCCGAGCCGAAGAAATCACCCGGGCCGCGGGTCTCCAGATCATACTTTGCCACGGCAAAGCCGTCCGACGTGCGGCAGAGGAATTGCAGCCGCTCGCGCACCGCGTCGTTGCCGTTGTCGGAAATCAGAATGCAGCAGGAGTCCGCCGCGCCGCGGCCCACGCGCCCGCGCAGCTGGTGCAGGGCCGACAGGCCGAACCGCTCGGCATTCTCAATGACCATGACCGTGGCATTGGGCACATCAACGCCGACCTCGATGACGGTGGTCGAGACCAGCACATCCAGCTCCCCTGCCTTGAATTTCTGCATGACCTCGTCCTTTTCCTTGGCTTGAGCTTGCCGTGCAGAAGGCCGATGCGGCGGTTGGGCAGCAGCGCGCAGGCGGTCTCGGTATAATAGGTCGTCACGGCCTGCAGACCGCCGGAGGCCTCGTTTTCCTCAATGGCGGGGCAGACGATGTAGACCTGATGCCCGGCCTCGATCTGCTTGTCGAGAAAGCCGTACATGTCCCGCCGCTTTTTGCCGGTGATGAACCAGGTCTTGACCGGCTTGCGGCCCGGGGGGCAGCTCGTCCAGCACGGAGATGTCGAGGTCGCCGTACATCAAAAGCCCCAGCGTGCGCGGGATGGGCGTCGCGCTCATGACCAGCAGATGCGGGCTTTGCGCCTTGCCGGCCAGCAGGCCGCGCTGGCGCACGCCGAAGCGGTGCTGCTCGTCCACGATGGCAAGGCCGAGATTTTTAAATTCCACCGTGTCGGTCAGGACCGCATGGGTGCCCACCACCAGATTGGCCCGCCCGTCGGCGATGGCCTCCAGTGCGATGCGCTTCTCCTTGGCCTTCATACCGCCGACCAGCAGCGTGACATTGACGCCGAACGGCTCCAGCCGGTCGGCCAGCGTTGCGGCATGCTGCCGGGCCAGAATCTCGGTGGGGCCAGCAGGGCGCTCTGCCAGCCGTTCTGGGCGGCAACCAGATGGCTGCAGCGGCAACGAGCGTCTTGCCGCTGCCCACATCGCCCTGCAAAAGCCGGTTCATCGGCACCTCGCCGCACAGGTCGCTCACGATTTCCTCGGTCGAGCGCTTCTGCGCCCCGGTGGGCGGGTACGGCAGGCTGCGCCAGAAGGGCCCCAAATCCAGCGGGTGCATGGGGGCGCTGGTCGGTGCAGCGGCCGTGGCTGCGCAGCAGAAAGATGCCAATCTGCAGCAGATACAGCTCCTCAAAGATCAGCCTGCGCCTTGCAGCGGCGAGGTCGGTCGGCACTTCTGCGGGGCATGGATGCCCGCACGGCGTCCGCCTTGGCGGGCATACGGTAGCGGGTCAGCAGTGCGGGGGGCAGCGGGTCGGTCAGCTGGTCGGCAAAGGCAGCGCCGCATGGGCAGAGGCCGCATGGCGGCTGGCGGGCAGGCCCTCGGTGCCGGGGTAGACCGCCACAAAGGGGCAGGCGGCCACCTGTGCCTCGGTGCGCACCAGCGGGTGCAGCAGCTCGCGCCGGGTCAGCGCCCCGCCGATGCGCCCTCAAAATAGTAGCTCTCCCCCACCGTGAGATTGTCGGCCGCGTAGGCCGCGTTGAACCATGCTCAGCGTCAGAATCCCCGAATCATCCGCGGCGAGGACGCGGCTCATAACCCGCCCGCCCTTGATGCGCCGGGGCGGCTCCTTCTGCAGCACGGTGGCGCGGACGCAGCAGTCAGTGTCATAGGGGGCTGAAACAACGGTGTAGGGCTGGGTATAGTCAATGTATTTGCGCGGGTAGCACAAAAGCAGGTCCCGGATGGTAAGGATGCCGAGCTTTTCAAACTTTTTGGCAAACGCAGGGCCGACACCCTTGAGGTATTGCACAGAGTCATTGATGGTTGGCAATGGCGGGAACCTCCCTTCGTGTGTGCTGTGTACCAAAAAAGGCGAACTCGGACCTTCCCCAAATTCGCCTTTTGTTTGTTGTAACGCGGTTTACTCCACAGAAATCATATAGTAGTAGACGGGCTGGCCGCCGCTGATGTGGCTGACCTCAATGTTACTGCCGCACTTGGCGCGCACCAGATCGGTCGTCTTTTCGGCGTCCTCATCACTGACATCACAGCCGGAAATGACCGTAATGAACTGGGTGTCCTTCTTCTTCATGGCGCGAGGCCAGACGGTAGGTCATCTTGACCAGATCGGTGCCGGTGGCCACAATTTTGCCGTTCTCCAGCGCCATGATCTCGCCCTTCTTGATGGGCTTGCCGTCAAACTCGCTGTCGCGGGCGGCATAGGTAATCAGGCCGGTGCTGACGTGGTCTGCCGCCTGCATCATGGCAACGGCGTTCTCCTCCGGCTTGAGGTCGGGGTCAAAGTTCAGCATAGCGGTCATGCCCTGCGGCACGGTGCGGGTGGGCAGCACGATGACCTTGCGGTCGGCCAGCTTCTGCGCCTGCTCGGACGCCATAATGATGTTTTTGTTGTTGGGCAGCACCAGCACGGTCTTGGCGGGCACGCTCTGGACAGCGGCCAGGATGTCCTCGGTGGAGGGGTTCATCGTCTGGCCGCCGCTGACAACAGCGTCCACGCCCAGGTCGCCGAACACAGCCTTCAGGCCCTCGCCGGCGGCCACGGCCACAAAGCCGTACTCGCGCTCGGGGTCAACGGCGGCGTAGGTGAACTCGCTCGTCTGGTTTTCCTCGGCCTCGGCCTGCTTCTCCAGACCCTTGGCCTGCTTCTGGCGGGCCAGGAACTGCTCATGCATGTTCTCAATCTTGAAGTTGGTCAGGTAGCCGTACTTGATGGCCTCGCTCAGCATCATGCCGGGGTCGGAGGTGTGGACATGGCAGTTGGCCACATCGTCGTCCTCGATCACGACAACGGAGTCGCCGTTGGACTCCAGGAAGGCGCGCAGACGGGTCACGCTGGCACCCTCGTCCTTATGCAGCAGGAACTGGGTGCAGTAGCCGTTCTTGATGTCCTCGACCTTCATCAGGTCATCGGTAAAGACGCCCTTGCCGGCGGCTTCGCTGGAGACTTTGGGCTTGGCGGCAACCTCGGCACCGGCGATAATCTCGCCGCCGTCGAATACCTGCTTCATGCCCTCAAAGATCAGCATAATGCCTTGACCGCCCGCGTCCACAACGCCGGCCTTCTTCAGCACGGGCAGCAGATTGGGGGTATCGTCCAGCGCGGCCTGACCGGCCTGCAGGGTGGCGTCCCACATGGCGGGAACATCCATCTCGGTGCACTCGGCGGCCTTTTCGGCTGCAAACGGGAGACGGTCAGGATGGTGCCCTCGGTGGGCTTCATGACGGCCTTGTAGGCGGCCTCCACACCCTGCTGCAGTGCAGCGGCCAAATCGGCGGAGGAAGCCTCGGTCTTGTCCTTCAGTGCCTTGGAGAAGCCACGGAACAGCAGCGAGGTGATAACGCCGGAATTGCCGCGGGCACCCCGCAGCATGGCGGAGGCAGCGGTCTTGCTGGCCTCGGCCACGGTGCAGCTGTCGGGCATAGCCTCCAGCTCAGCGCGGGCCGCGCCCATGGTCATGCTCATGTTGGTGCCGGTATCGCCGTCCGGAACAGGGAAAACGTTCAGCTCATCCACGCGGGTGCGCTGGTTGGCAATGTTGTTGGCGCCGGAAAGAATGGCGTCGCGCAGGGTCTGGCCAGTAATCATGGTTTCGTTACACCTCATATTTTCTGGGTCGTTCAGCATCTAAGGCCGATACGGCATCGTCCAGCCAAAAGCGCAGATAATACTGGATGTCTTATCGAGCATTTTGGCCTTCGTGCCGCAGCCGCCGTAGCGACGCTTAAGCCGTCAGGCGGGAATTGTGCATCGGTTTGCAAAAACAGTCTTTAGTCGGCAATGACATCGTCCACATATACATCAATGCGGGCAACCTTTAAGCCGGTGGCAAGTTCAACTTCGTCTTTAACACGGTGGGTAATGCTTTGGGTAATGGTAGAAATGTTCAGACCAACCCGACCTTGATGTGCAGGGCGATGACCAGCTTGCCGCCCTCCTGGGTGACGGTGACACCCTTCGGCGGCAGACTGCCGGTGCGCAGGGCGCTGCGTACAACGCTTTCGGCCGGGGCCTGACCCCATAGCGGCAATGCCATAGCACTGCTTGGCGGCCTGCTCCACCAGGCCGGAGAAGTAGTCGTTCGTCAGGGAAATATGTCCATAGGGATTGACCTTGGTGATCATCTGCGATCCTCCTTTTCAGGGTTAGCTGCGGCTAAACCCGCAGCTGTACAATATGAATCATACCCTATTATACACCAATTTTTCCCGCTTGAACAGGCCATTTGAGAGAAATTTATTTTGGCGTGCGGATTTAACATTCCATTCACAAAGTTTACAGGCACAAGCGTATATACTGATTACAGAAGTATGACAACACTGCCAAAGGAGTGCAGTTGAAGCATGAACCTTTTATTCTTTTTGACACCCAAGCAGGATGTCCTGTACATCTATGAGGACTTTACCCTGCGCCAGACCCTGGAAAAATGGTCGAACCAGCGCTATGCCACGATTCCGGTGCTCAAGCGCAATGGGGAGTATGTCGGCAGCATCACCGAGGGCGACATTCTATGGGGTATGAAAAATCTGCATGGTCTTGACCTTGAAGCCAGCGAGGAAGTGCCAATCTCCAGCTTCCCCCGCCGCAGGGATTACAAGGCCGTGACCGTCACCACCGATATGCCGACGCTGCTCAAGGCGGCCATGGACCAGAACTTTGTGCCGGTGGTGGATGACCGCAATGTGTTTATCGGCATGGTGCGCCGTACCGTCCTGCTGCGGGAGCTGTACGATAAATACACAACCCTGCCCGCAGACAAGCGCTACCGGGTCAATAACGCGCCGATGTGAGCCCTTGCAATTTTCCGCGGGACGCGGTATAATCACGGTAACAGACAGAGAAGTCGCACAGGGCTTCTCTGTTTTTGCTTTTATTTGTAAAAGGGGTGCAGGAGCCATGAAACAACCATTGATTGGAATTGTGCCGCTGGTGGACGCGGCAAGGGAAAGCTACTGGATGCTGCCCGGCTATATGCGGGGCGTGGAGCAGGCGGGTGGCGTGCCGGTGATGCTGCCGCTGACGGACGATGCCGCTGCACTGCGGCAGCTGGCCGATACCTGCGATGGCTTTTTGCTGACGGGCGGGCAGGATGTTTCCCCTGTCCTGTACGGTGCCGTGCCGACGCCGCAGTGCGGTGAGACCTGCCCTGCGCGTGATGCGATGGAAGCACCGGCTGCTCGATCTTGCGCTGGCGGCGGACAAGCCCGTGCTGGGCATCTGCCGCGGCATCCAGTTCTTAAATGTGCATCTTGGCGGTACGCTCTATCAGGACCTGCCCGCTGAGCACCCCTCGGCGGCAAACCACCACCAGACGCCGCCCTACAACGCGCCGGTACACAGTGTGACGCTGACGGCCGGCAGCCCGCTTTGGGCACTTTTTGGGCAACGCTGGCTGTGAACAGCCTGCATCATCAGGCCATAAAAACGCTTGCGCCGGGGCTGGCGGCTATGGCTGTCTCGGAGGACGGACTGACGGAGGCCGTATGCCTGCCTGATAAAAGGTTCGTCTGGGCTGTGCAGTGGCACCCCGAATTTTCGTTCCGCGTGAATGAGGACAGCCGAAAGATTTTTAAGGCGTTTGTGGGTGCGTGTTAAGGCAATACCGCATAATTCTAAGTGCCGATACGGCGAGCGAGGTGCGGCAAAAGCGCAGATAATACTTTGTGTATTATCGAGCATTTTGGCAACGCAGATGCCGTGCCGCAGCCGCCGGAGCTGTGGTGCTTAAGCCGTCAGGCGGGAATTGTGCGGTGTTGCCTTAAAGGAAAAGCCTTCCCCCAAGGGGGAAGGTGGCGCGGCGCGCCGGATGAGGGGCAAGTTTGCCGTTATTGTCCATAAATGGGTTGTCGTGGGAAGGCGGCCCCTCATCAGTCACCTTCGGTGACAGCTTCCCAGGGGGAAGCCAAAAAAAATCCCTTCTGTGGTGTCACACCACAGAAGGGATTTTCTTTTTATTCTGCCTTTTCAGCAGCTTTTTTGCTTTTCGCTTTTTGTGCTTGCGGGCGATGAACAAAATCACCAGCAGCAGTGCGGCTGCGGCACCGCAGGCGGCCGCAGCAGGGGCACCTTGCTTGGCGGGGGCCTGCACGGCGGCAAAGGCCGTTGTGCCTGCGGGGGCGGTGCAGGTCAGATAGCTGCCGTCAACGCTCGTCTCGGCCTGCTGCCAGCCGGCATCGGTTTTGATCCACAGCACAGTGTTGTCCGTCGTTTCCGGCGGCATATAGCGCAGCGTGTGGCCTGTGTCGGCGGGCAGTTCCAGGCCCCACGCCTCCACCAGCGTGCCGGGGGTCTCGGGCGCATCGTCAACTTCGTGCAGCATCAGCTCATCGGTGGTGTCAAAGCTGCCCTCCACCAGCACAATGGAGCGGTCATCGCGCTTTTCCTGGCTCTGGCGCACAGTGTTCATATGTTGTACTCGGCATGGATGGTGGTGTCAAAGGTCAGGTTGGTCAGGTCCACATCCTCCCAGCTGGCCGTACTGGCCGGCATGGTACGGACCGGCGGGAGCTGGTCGCCGGGAAATCACTGCCGTAGGGAATGTAATACTGCTGCACCAGCGAGTCCTCTTCGGTCACAAAGCGGATGCAGAGGCTTGAGAAGTCGCTGGGCAGATTCTCCTGCGCGGAATCCGCATAGCTCAGCGGCTCGGCAATGCCCTTGTAGCTTACATTGTCGATGCCGGCCACGCCCTATCCACAAAGGTGTTGCCGGTCACGCTGCCGTCCAGCGGGTCGTTTACGTACCGGCATCGCGCCGATCTGCTCGCTGCCGCTCTCGATCATGACCATGGCGCGGCAGTTTTCAATGGTAGTGCCGCTGCCGGCAATACCGCCTACCTGCTTGGAGCCGGACAGGCGGCACTTGGCGTAGCTGTCGCGGATGGTGGATTTGCTCACACCGGCCACACCGCCCACGCCGGCGGCGTCCTCGGCGTCCACCGTGCCGAAGCCGCGGCAGTCAATGACAGAGCCCATCTCGGCATCGCCGACAATGCCGCCTGCGTTCTGCTTCTTGGCGCTGACGGTGCCGTAGTTGGTGCAGTCGCGGGCTACAACACGGGTCTTGAAGGTAAAGTTCAGCGACTCGCTGCCGGCGATGGTGTAGTCGTCCTCTGGGTCAAGGTCGTTTTCGCGGGCCATTGCGCCGGCAATGCCGCCTGCGTTGATGTCGGCGTTGACCACACCGCTGTTGATGCAGTTCGTGACCTTGGCCTCCACATCGTCGTCCGGTGTCCTCGTCGGAGATATCGTCCACAATGTCATCCGCATCCTTGATATTCTCACTGGCACCGGAAAGCGTCTGGCCGATCTTGTTAATCTGGTTGGAGATGGCGCGCACATCGTTGATCCAGCGCCTGCGAATTGCCGCTGGCGCTGTTGTTCAGACTTCTGACAATATCGCCCATATGGGTCAGGTTGCTGCTCAGGTCGTTTTTGCTGGCCGTGATCGCGTCACGGTTGGTCAGCTCGACCTTGGGGATCTCAACATCCACAGAATCGGGGATGGCATCGCTGATGCCGTCCACCAATTTCTGGCCGTAATCGCGGTTTCCGGCTCGTCTACAATGTAGCCGGTATCGATTCTGATCCGGCGTGGGCATGGGGCCGCGGTCGTCGCTGTCATCCGCGGCGGTGCCGGGATCGCGCTCGGCGTCCTCCTCACGCGCAGTGTCCGACTCTGCCTGCTCGGCGGCGGGGGTATCTCTGCAGCGGGCTCGGTCTGCTCTGCGGGCGTCCTCCGTCACGGCAGGCTGCCGGCCGGGGCGGTGTTCCCGCTATCTACGGTGTAGGTATCATCATCACTGTTGTCATCTCGGCTGGAAATGCCGCCGGTGAGGTCACCGAAGATGGGGGTCAACAATCGCGCCATCGGGATATTCCGTGGCGTTCGGGTCCTCCGAATCGCCGGTGGAATCCTTGAGGTTCTGCTTGAACTGTGTCAAATCCGTTTTGACGGTCTGGGTGCCCATGGTAAGGCCGTCCTCGGTCTGGTTCAGCAGGTTTTCAATCGCGTTGCGGGAGCTGGTCACGCTGTCCTTCAGCGCGTTCAGCTGGTTGGACAGGTCGCCGCTGGCGGCGCTGGCGTCGTCGCGCAGGCGCGGTTGACCAGCGTTTGCAGGGTGCTCATCTCATCGCCGAGCTCCTGCAGCGTGTCCTTGGTGTATTCCAGCGTGCTGCTGGGCTCCATCTGGCCCACGATGCCGCCGGCCTCCTTGCGGGCATAGATGGTGCCGTAGTTGACGCAGCCCTCAATGTAGCCGGTCTGGCTGCCTGCGATACCACCTACATTGTAGCCCATGTGCTGGTAGCCAACGGTGCCGCGGTTCATGCAGGCGCGGATGACACCGCCGGACTGGCCCGCAATGCCGCCGATGTCGGTAATATCGGCCACGTTCTCGGTGCCGATGAGGTCATTCAGCGTCAGCGAGGAAAGGTCAATGTCGTTCTGCTCCACCGTTGTGTTGACGTTGGCGGAGTTGGTGCAGTTGGCAATAATGCCGTGGTTTTCACCGGCAATGCCGCCGATGAAGTGCGCGCCGTAGACGCTGCCGGTGGTGGTGCAGTTGTCAATCACGCCGGAGGCAAGGTTTGTACCGGCAATGCCGCCCACGATGGACGCGCCGGAGGAAACGCCCTCAAACCGGCAGTTGTGCAGTGTACCGGCATTGCTGCCGGCAAGGCCGCCCACGGTAGAACGGCTGCCGGTGGCATGGCGCGGCCGCGGATGACCAGATCCCGGACGTTGGCATCCTTCTGCACATAGCGGAAGAAGCCGACAACCGAGCCGTCCCCCACAAGGCTCAGGCCGGAAACCGTGTGGCCTTGCCCCTCAAACACGCCGCTGAAGGACGGTATGCCGGTAAAGCCGCTGCCGGTCAGCTCCAGGTCGGTGTCCAGCACAACGGTGCGGTTCTCGCTCCAGCTGTCCAGGCGGCAGTAGTCGGCCAGCTGCAAAAGCTCCTCCACCGTGCCGATGTGGCAGGTCTCCTTCTCCTCGGCGGTGTCGGTGCCCTCCCCTTCCGCAAAGACCGGCAGGGTCAGCGCAAGGACAAGGCAGAGCGCCAGCAGCGCGGCCCAGAGGCGGCGCATCATGTCAGAAATACGGCTCATTCTGCGTCGCCTCCCTTCGCGCCGCTGTCAGGTGTTTCGCCGGAGATTTTCTCCGACTCGTGGATGTTTCCCTCGGCAAGATACATATCGGGCTTGTCGACCTCAAATTCTGTGCCGGTGGCAATGCTGGCGTTGAACTGGCCGTGCAGCACACCCTTGATCTCGGCATCCACAACGCCGTTGATGTAGCCGCGGACGCGGCCGTTGACGTGCATTGTGCCGCTGGCGGTGCGGGTGATGCCGGAAACGCCCTTCATCTCAAAGCTGGTGCGCTCGATGATCGTATCGCCGAGGATCAGGATCTGCGGCAGCACAAAAAGGACCAGAAGGATCGAAACGATGGTGCCGCGGCCCAGACAGGTGCCGATGGCGGAGATAACGGGGTTCGTGGTCAGTACGCTGATCAGGATACCGGCAGAAGCCAGAATCGAGCCGGAGGTGAAGATCGTCGGGAAGGATTCGTTCAGCGCGGCAACCATGGCCTCTTTCGGACGCATGACCTTCTTCAGGTCGGTGTAGTGGCTCGAGATAACGATGGCGTAGTCGATATTTGCGCCCATCTGGATCGAGTTGACGATCAGGTAGCCGAGGAAGTACAGCGGGGTGTGCTGCAGATACGGCACCGAGAAGTTGATCCAGATACTGCCCTGAATGACGATGATGAGCAGCACCGGCAGACCGGCAGACTTGAAGGTGAACAGCAGGACCAGAATAACGAACAGCGCAGGACAGTACACTGATGAGCAGGTTATCCTCACCGAAAGAGCTGGACAGATCCATAGCGCTGGTGGTGTTGCCGACAACATAGAACGAATCCTTGTCGTAGTATTTGCCGATGATGTCGTGCATTTTGTCCACGAAGGCAAAGGTCTCGTCAGTCTCCTCGGGCAGATTCAGATAGACGACCAGACGGCTGTACTTGTCATTCTGCAGCTGCTTGGCGGCCTCGTCCAGCTGGTCAAACAAATCGTCCAGCGTGTCCTGCACATCGCCCGAAAGGGTGATATTTCCATCGTGCATTTCCTGCTCCAAAAAGCGGAACATATCATACAGCGGTACGCGGTAATCGTCCAGACCGTTGATAATCTCGCCGTACTCATCGTGATCCACAGCGTAGGCACCGTACAGCGCCTTCGAGACCTCGTAGTCCAGATCGGCCAGCTCTGCCAGCTGGCGCGGGGTCAGCGGCATCGGTCAGCACATAGCCGTCCATCGCCTCGATGTTGGCAAGGCCCTTGGTGGATTTGACCTCGGCGCAGCTGTCCAGTTCGTCAAGGATCGCACCCTCGGCCTCATAGTCGCCGGCAGGCACAATGACAGCAACCATATTGCTGGAGCCGAACTCGTTCTTGATCTTCTGGTAGGCGATCTGGCGCTCGTTCTGCTTGCTGTGACCAGATCGGTGTAGGTGTAGCAGTAAGGGCACAGGTTGGCAAAGACGGCTGCCGCAATGATGACAACGCCGAAGATCGGCGGAATGACAAAGCGGGTCTTGATGTCGAACTTGCCGACGGCGGTAATCTTGGGAATCAGGTTCTTGTGGCGGGTCTTGTCAATCAGCTTGCTGAACAGCACCAGCAGGCCGGGCATCAGCGTGAAGACGCAGAGCATACTGAACAGGATAGCCTTAATCAGAACGGTGGCCAGATCGCGGCCGATGCCGAAGTGCATAAAGGCCAGCGCGGCCAGACCGCTGATGGTGGTCAAAGACGAGGAGGAAATCTCCGGGATGGCCTTGGAAAGCGCGGCAATGCAGGCCTCGCGGGTGGGCAGCGTCTCGTGCTCATCGCTGAAGCGGTGGCACAGAATGATGGCGTAGTCAATGGCCAGCGCCAGCTGCAAGATGACCGTGACCGAGTTGGAGATGAAGCTGATGGTGCCGCACAGGAAGTTGGTGCCCATATTCAGCAGCGCGGCGGCACCGAAGGTCATGATCAGAACCGGGACCTCCGCGTAGGAGCGGGAGGTCAGTGTCAGCACGACAACAATGATGACGGCGGCAATGATGACGATGACCAGCATCTCGCTCTGCAGATCGGCAGAGGAATCATAGCCGACCTCGGAGTAAATCGAAGTATCGTACTTGCCCTCCAGCTTGTCGCGTATCTCCTGCAGGGCGTTCTCGGCGCGCTCGTCCCCCCTCGGCGTCAAAGCTGACGGAAAAGAGGGCTGAGGCATCCTTGTAATGATCCTTGGTGTCATCAAATTCGACCGTGGAGACACCCTCAATGTCCTCGATCTGCGCCTGCAGGTCAAGTGCGGTGTCGTAGGTGATGTTTGAGACCATGACATTGGCTGTGCCGTAGGTGACGAAGTTGTCGTTCATGACGGTCAGGCCCTGGCGGGTCTCGGTGGTGTCCGGCAGGTAGGTCGTAATGTCATCCTCGACCTTGACCCAGCCGGAGGCAATGACACTGAAGATCAGCGCAAATATGTATAACAGAAAGAACAGGTTGCGTTTATCAACGATAAACGCAGCGAGCTTTTCCATGCCGCCGCCTTTTGCCTTTTCATTCTCCAAGGGTATACAGCCTCACTTTCCCATTATAGATACCAAAAGGATACTACAATATTATACGAAATGCAAGCCAGAGAGAACACGGTCAAAACTGTGGGAATGTACAAAGAAACGATGAAGCTTTTGTTAAGGTGTACAAACAAAGAGCCTTCCCCAGGGGGAAGGCTCTCAGACGAACGACTGCGGCGCAAAACAAAAAGTACCGTGCGGTACAAACCACACGGTACTTGAAAAGCGATTGGGTAAGCTAAATTACTTCAGCTCGACCTTAGCGCCGACCTCAGCCAGCTTCTTCTGGATGTCCTCAGCGTCAGCCTTGGAAGCCTGCTCCTTCAGCTTGGCGTTCGGGGTCTCGACCAGCTTCTTGGCCTCCATCAGGGAAGCACCGGTCAGCTCCTTAACGGTCTTGATGACCTGCATCTTGTTAGCGCCAACGTCAGCCAGAATGACGTCGAACTCGGTCTTCTCCTCCTCAGCGGGAGCAGCAGCGCCGCCGGCAGCGGGAGCAGCAGCAGCAACAGCAGAAACGCCGAACTCCTCGCAGATGGTGTCAACGGAGCTCTTTCAGCTCCAGAACAGTCATAGTCTTGACAGACTCGACAATGGCAGTGATCTTCTCAGAAGCCATGGTAGTTACCTCCATAAATTTTATAGTTTTAAGCGGCGCGGTTTGTATTCAAAGAGCGCTGCGCCGGTGCGCTCAACCTGCTTGACCTGAAATCAGGCAGCAGTCTCGTCCTGCTTGTCGACGATACCCTGCAGGGCAACAGCCAGACCACCAACGATACCGTTGAGGGAGCCAGCCAGCATAGAGAGCAGGCCTTCGCGGTTGGGCATGGTGGACAGGCTCTTGACACCTGCAGCATCCATGACAACACCATCGCAGAAGCCACCCTTGACGACGAAAGCGCTTGGACTTGTCGGCGTCAGCAAACTTGCACAGGATGCGAGCAGCAGCAGCCGGATCCTCAGCAGACAGAGCGATAGCCGTGTCACCCTTGAAGCAGTCGGTCAGAGCCTCGTACTGGGTGCCCTTGACGGCCAGACGCAGCATGGTGTTCTTGACGACCATGTAATGGACGCCGGCCTCACGCAGCTCCTTACGCAGCTTGGTGTCGTCAGCCACGCTGATGCCGTTGTAAGCAACAACAACACCGGCCAGAGAAGAAACGATCTTCTCGTTCAGGTCCTTAACAAGAGCCTTCTTGGCTTCCAGAATCTTTGCACTGGGCATTTGAAATTCACCTCATTCCACTTACAGATTGGTTTCGGTAAGCGGCTTTTTTGTGATGTACAGAAAAAGCCCCTTCCCGTCGCCGGGAAAGGGCTTGAAAGCATTGCATTCAAACGCACGTTTCTCGGCAGGTGGGATATCCTCCGTTATGCCTTGCGGCACCTGCTGTCTCAAAAACAGCTTAATAATTATAGCACGCGAACATGCGTTTGTCAATAGAAAAAGCGGAATTCTCTACTTAATTCATTGCCCATGTTCATGGGCGACCAATAGCGGAACGCCGCTTCGCGTCGTTTAATTGAGCGCGCATATGCGCAACGCGCTCAATTAAACACCGTACTTGTTGGTAGCAACGCGGACGCCGGGGCCCATGGTGGTGGCGACGGTAGCGCTCTTGAAGTACTGGCCCTTGGCAGCGGCCGGCTTAGCCTTGGCGATGGCATCGAGGACGGTGTCCAGGTTGGTCATCAGCTTCTCGGCGCCGAAAGAGGCCTTGCCGATGGGCACATGGATGATGTTCTGCTTGTCCAGACGGTACTCGATCTTACCGGCCTTGGCATCGGTAACAGCCTTGCCGACATCGGGGGTAACAGTGCCGGCCTTCGGGTTGGGCATCAGACCACGGGGGCCCAGGACCTTACCGAGACGGCCAACGCGGCCCATCATGTCAGGGGTGGTAACCAGAACATCGAAGTCCAGATAGCCGCCGGCGATCTTGGCGATCAGATCATCGTCACCGACCTCCTGAGCGCCTGCAGCCTCAGCGGCCTTGGCAGCGTCGCCCTTGGCGATGGCGATAACGCGGACATTCTTGCCGGTGCCGTTGGGCAGAACAACAGCGCCGCGGACCTGCTGGTCGGCGTGGCGGCTGTCAACGCCCAGACGGACGTGCAGCTCAACGGTCTCGTCGAACTTAGCGGTAGCGGTCTTGCAGCACAGCTCCAGAGCTTCGGTGGGATCGTAAGTCTTGTTGTTCTCGATCAGCTTAGCAGCGTCGATATACTTCTTGCCGTGTTTCATTGCGTATTACCCTCCTATTCAGCCCTCAACGGTAACGCCCATGCTGCGGGCGGTGCCCTTGATCATGCTGACAGCGGCTTCCAGAGAAGCAGCGTTCAGGTCGGGCATCTTGGTCTTGGCGATCTCCTCGGCCTGTGCCAGCGTGATGGAGCCAACCTTGTTCTTGTTGGGCACGCCGGAAGCAGTGTCGATGCCGGCAGCCTTCTTGATCAGAACGGGCGCCGGAGGAGTCTTGGTGATGAAGGAGAAGGAGCGGTCAGCGTAAACAGTGATAACGACGGGGATAATCATGCCCATCTGGTTCTTGGTGCGCTCGTTGAACTCCTTGGTGAACGCCATGATGTTGACGCCCTTCTGACCCAGAGCAGGACCAACAGGGGGAGCCGGAGTTGCCTTGCCGGGGATTTGCAGCTTGATGTAGCCAGTGATTTTCTGTGCCATAATACTTGCACCTCCAAATTTTGTGGTGAGTTGCGGCCTGCGGTGCAGACCTCCCACGGGCGTGCGACCTCCGCACGCCCTATAAAAACCGTACCCCGGAAGTAAATGTTCCCCGTTCGCGGCCTTTACCGGAAACTGGGTGTTCTGAAAAGATCAGAACAGCTTGACCTGATGCAGCTCCAGCTCTGCCGGAAGCTCGCGGCCAAACATGGTGATCTTCACGCGCACCTTGCGCGCAGGAATGTCGATCTCCTCGACCGTGCCGACAGAGCCTTCCATCGGGCCGGCCGTGATCTCGACAGTATCACCAACCTTGTACTCGACCTCCAGGTCGACGGTGGTTTCGACGCCCATTGGCAACTTCTGCCTCGGTCAGGGGCTCGGGCTTGGACTCCGGGCCGACAAAGCCGGTGCAGCCGCGCGTGTTGCGCACGATGTACCAGGTGTTGTCGTTCATGACCATTTTGACGAAGACATAACCGGGATAGAGCTTCGACTGAACCTCTTTCTCACCGGTCTTGTTGCCGTGTTTGTCAAAAACTTCTTCCATGCGGGTCTCGGTCGGAACCTTTACATCGCAGATCAGATCCTGCAGATGGCGGTTCTCCACCATCGTCATAAGATCCGTAGCGACCTTGTTCTCGTAGCCGGAATAGGTATGTGCTACATACCAGTTTGCTTGCTCAGCCATGGTCTTTGCCTCCGCTCAACGCGCTCAGGCGCCGATCAACAGGTGGATGACGCCGCCAAAGATAAGGTCCAGCGCAATCAGGACGACCGCAGCGATGAGAACAACCACGATAACGGTAATCGTGTTGTTCTTGACATCACTCTTGCTGGGCCACACGACCTTTTTCAGCTCGCTCTTCGTATCTTTGAAATACTTGCCGATCCCTTTGAAAAAGTTCTTGACTTTACCGAAGAAGGAAACCTTCTTCGCGCCGTCGTTCTTTTTGGGCTTGTCGCTTTGAGTCTGGGCGGCAGCGGTGGCTGCTTTCTTGTCTGCCATCTCTAAGCTCCTATCCTCACTTGGTTTCGCGGTGAAGGGTATGCTTCTTGCAGAAACGGCAATACTTCTTCTCAAGACGGTCGGGAGAGTTCTTCTTGTTCTTCTCCTTGTTGTAGTTGCGCTGCTTGCACTCAGTGCAGGCCAGGGTGATCTTGACAGTCATTGTTCGGCACCTCCATTATCGGTTAATAAGCCTCCCTCGCGCTTGCAGGCGCCCTTGAAAAAGGGCATAAAAAATAAACCCGCAAAAGAGGTGCTACCATAATAACACGGCTGCGGGTTTAAGTCAAGCGGGTTTGCAAAATTTTTTGGGATTTTTTGACGCCCTTGCGCTTTTACTTCAGCAGGGCGGCCACCACGGCAAGGCCGTCTGCGGTCAGCTGCACGCCGCCCTTAGCGGGCTGCACGGCGGCGGAGGTATAATCCACGGCCAGCGCGGGGCGGCTGCTCAGGTAGACGAGTGTCTGCTCCAGCGCGTTTAAGTCGGCGGCAAGCAAATCGGTCAGCAGGCGGGCGCTCTGGCGGCGCAGGCCATCGGGCAGGGTGGCCAGCAGCATCGGGTCCTGCCGGGCAAACGCAGCCCAGACAGCGGCGCGGGCATCCGCCTGCGCCCCGGCCCCGGTCAGCAGCCCCTGCAGCCTTTCAATAAGCACCCCGGCCTGTGCGGCGGTGCAGTCTGCCACAGGGTCACTGCCGTAGCCGAGTGCCTGCCGCGCTGCGGCGGAAAGCACGGCGGCAGTGTCAAACCGCACGGCGGCGCTGCGGCCGACACACTCCACCCAGGTGGCGGGGGTGGCCGCCAGATAGGCAAGCTGCGGCGCGGCGCTCTCCCCTGTGGCAACGGTGTTCCCAAGCAGCTGGGCGGCGCGGCCCGCCCCGGCCGAGAGCGCACATTCGGCCAGCGTGGTGCGGCCTGCGGGGGCATCCACCAGCAGGCTGCCGGGCAGTGCGCAGAGGGTCACAGCCTGCTGCGGGCCGTCCACCCGGGCCAGCACAAAGGCGGGCTTGTCCTGCTGCACAACCAGCAGCAGGCGGAACACACCCTGTGCGCCCGGCTCCACGCGCAGGCTGTCCTCCGCCGCTGAAGCCTGCCGCAGAAGCTGCTGCTTCTGATATTGGTCGGTGAAAAAGGCTACCGTCAGCACCATCGGCAACAGCAGCAGCAGCGTAAGCCCCAGACTGTACCAGAATATCCCCCGCCGTGAACGCATAATCCACACTCCCCTTGCAAAGACTATGCCCACAGTGTAGGCCGCAAAGGCTGCGCTTATACACTATATAAAAAGGAGTGTTGAGGATGTTTGATGAATACGGACCCCACGGCGCGGAGGAAGAGCGCGAGGAGCTCTGGACGGATCTGAGCGAGATCCCCGACGAACACTATCGCGAGGAAAACCCACAGAAAACCACACAGGAGGTCATTATCCCCCCTGCGCAGGAGCCCTATGGGCCGACAAATCTCCCGCTGTGAGACAGGTGGGAGAGCGCCTTGCGGGTGCCCGGAATCGTTCGGATTGCCGCGGGGCTCTCTCCCCTTTACATTTTCTGGTACACAAGGAACCGGAAGCCAATCTCGGTGGTCAGGCTGCTGCACGCAGCCAGCCTTGCGGCACCATCGGCGGGCGTGTTCCAATAATAGGGCGTCATGGCGAACAAATCCTGCACGCTCTGCCCCTCCAGCGTCAGCACGGCCTCGGACTCCACGGCCTTCACAAAGGTGAAGCCGTCATATTCGGTCTGCCGTACCTCGTTTTCATAGGGGTGCTCGTAGAGAACCTCCTTCAGCCCGAAAAGATGCCGCGCCGTGGGCACAGCGTAAATCAGATGCCCGCCGGGGCGCAGCATCCGGGCAAATTCAGCCTCGGCCATCGGGGAAAAGATGTTCAGCAGTAAATCGGCCCAGCCGTCCCGCACCGGCGCGCAGAAGCTGCCGCCCACGCAGAACGCGGCCTCGGGCAGGAGCTTTGCGGCCAGACGCACGGCCTCCTTGGAAAGGTCAAAGGCCGCAAGCTGCGGGCCGTTCAGGGCATCGTACAGATATTTGTCATAGCTGCCCTCGCCGCAGCCGGCATCCACGATGTGCGCGTGCGGCAGTGCGGCGCAGAGCTCCGCCAGCGTCTGCATCAGCGGCGCATAGTGCCCCGCCGAGAGAAAAGCGCGGCGGGCACGTACCATCGCCTTGCCGTCACCGGGGTCGGCGGTGTGCTTTTTCTGCATTGGCAGCAGATAGGCGTAGCCCTCCTTGGCCAAATCAAAGCTGTGGGCCTTGGCACAGCGCAGGCTGCGCCCGGTCAGCAGCAACGGCCCGCCGCACACGGGGCAGCGCAGGGCTGCTGCGGTGGCGGGGGTCATTCGGCGGCCTCGGCGGCCGTGGCGGGCTTGTCTGCCCCCGGTTCATCGGGCAGGGGCACGGTCATACCGCCGTGCGCCGCCAGATATTCCTCAAAGCTCGCGAACTTCTGCTTCGGCGGGCGGCGGGAAATCAAATCCAGACCCGGCTGCTCCGGCGCACGCGCGGGGCGCGGGGCGCGGGCCGGACGCGGTGCCTTGGGCTGGTCTGCCAGCGGGCGGCTGGGGGTCTGCGGTGCCGGGCGGCCGGGGGCGGCGCGGCGGCTGCTGGGCCAGTGCACCTGCCTTGGGGGGGCTGCTCCTGCGGGGCGGGGCGGCGCGGCTCGCGGGGCTGTTCGGGGGCCTTGCCCTCCCGCGGCGGCTGGGCCTGAGGGGCGCTGCCGGCCGGGCGACGGCGGCGGCGACGGTGCGGGGCACCGTTCGGGGTTTGTGCGGGTTTTTCCATAATTCACCTGATTCCTGTTTATTTGCTTATTTAAAGACCGATGACACGGCATTCATTGTAGTAACGCTTTTCCTCGGCGTGGCCCATGCTGAAGGTCTTGCGGGGCAGCACGCCGCCCAGCACAACGCCCTTGAAAAGGTCTGCCTTCGCAAAGTCCGGCAGAAGGATGGCGGTGGCGGGCTTGTCCGGGCTGGAGGCCAGCGCCATGGCAGCGCCCTCGCCGTGAATGTAGTCCACGGTCACGCCGGGATGGGCGGGCAGATAGTCGGCCAGAAAGGCCTCCACACTGCCCACGGTCAGCGGGGCGGGCGGGTTGGCCAGCGCCACGGCGCTCTCGCCGTAGGCATCGGCCAGACGCAGCCGCTGGTCAGACATTGTGGTGCTGCCCCCCTGCTTCTGGTCCCAGGCATCCAGCGCGGCATACAGCTCCTTGGCACCGACGCCAAAGACTACGCGGTGGATGGGCTCAATCTCGATGGCCGGGCTGTGGACGTTGCAGACCTCGGCCAGGCACCAGCGCGCCGGGTGGGTCTTGCGCTGCTCCTCGGTCAGGGTGGGCTTCAGCTCCTCCCAGTAGGCCTTGGCGGTGGCAAGGCTGTGGTTGCCGTCGCCCACGGCCAGCACCATCGGGACCTGCCCCTTGGCGGCGGGCCAGCGGCGGGCAAAGGCATCGGGGTCGGCCAGCGCGGCCAGTGCGGCGTCAATCTGCGCAATCAGGGCGGGATCCTCGACGGCCCAGCCGCGCAGGCGGCCGCCGCCCAGCATCAGCTCGCCGTCATACAGCAGCGGCAGACTGTCCTTGGCAAGGCCGATGGGTTCAATCAGGGTGCAGTCGGCGTCATCGGCCAGCATCATGACGTGGGGCGTTTCCAGCGTGGCACCGCGGCGCACCTTCAGGCGCGGCGGGATGCGCTCCACCACCGTGCTCTCGCTGGGACGGATGGCGGGCTTTGCGCCCCTCGTGTAGTCGTAGGCCTCCAGATCCACCGCGCCGACCAGACCCTGCCGGACGGTGCCGTCCATCTGGGTGCGCTCTACATATACGTAGCCATGTACTTTTCTGGTAAGCACGGTGCGGCGGTACTCCTCCATCGTGCGGCGGATGCTCTGCAGGCGCTCCTCCTCCTGCGGCGTGCCCAGATAGGCCTCCGGCAGGACGATGTGCAGGGTGCTGGGCTTGTCGGCGGCGCACTGCTCGGCGCGCTGCCAGTATTCCGGCTGGGAGGTGAACTGGTCAACGGCAATGCAGGCCCACGGGTTCAGCGGGACCCCGGCGGCGGGCAGCAGGATATCAGCGGCAGTAAAGCAGGCTTCGGACATAGATAACAACCCCCTGACAAGCAGACATTACAGAACAACGGTATGGCCTACCAGCGCATAGATGGCAAGGCTCAGCACGCCAATATAAATCATTGAGCTGGGCAGACCCTGGAAGATGGACGGAATGGCCTTACTGCGCAGACGGCGGCGGCCCTCCCGCACGATAAAGACGGCAAAGACGTAGCCGATGCCGCTGCCCAGCGCAAAAGCGATGCTCTGCAGAATCGTGTAGTTCTGGTTTGCACAAATCAGCATTGTGCCCAGCACGGCGGTGCTGCAGGTGGCAAGGCTCAATTCGTTGCGGCAGCTGGTGCGCAGCTTGCGCGGCAGGACACCCAGCAGCAGCCACGCCACCGCCATAGCGGCCACACCGCAGGTCAGGTAGACGATGGGGCGCAGGGCAGAAATGGGCAGCCAGGCGGGCAGATGGTCACGCAGCCACGTGAAAAACAGGTTGTGCGCGGCCCAGCCCAGCGGGGCGGACAGCGTTATGACCAGCAGCAGCGGCAGGCAGAAATCCCACACCTGTGCGCGGTGGTCGGGCACGAGCTTCATCAGGCGGGTGACGCCCAGCGCACGCGCCAGAATGACGTTCTCGGCAAAGACGGCCAGCACCATATAGCTGACGAACTGCACCACACCGTTCAGAATGGGCTGCAGCTCAGTGTTTACGGTCGGCATACAGGCGGCGCACCTCCTCGTGCTTATAATCGGTGTACAGGTTGGCGGCGGCGCACCAGCAGGCGGCCATAACGCCCAGAATGACAAAGCCGCCCGCGGGCAGTGCGGCCAGCGGCAGCGGCGCGCTGTGCAGCAACACATTGCCAAAGACGGCACCGGTGGCCAGCAGCTCACGCAGGCTGCCCACAATAAGCAGCACAACGCACATACCCAGCGCGTTGTTGAAGCCGTGGCGCAGGGCGTCCTTTACCGGCTCCAGCTCGGTAAATTCCATGCGCTTGACGATGGCGGGCTCCACCACCATAATGGGCAAATAGATGCCCAGCAGCGTGAGGTCGGAACCGAACAGCTCATACAGCAAAATGTACGTAGGAATGTAGAGCAGCGCCGCGGAATAGCAGTAGACAACCGGGCGGAAGCGGTTCTTGGTCAGGTGGCAGACGGCCACGGCCAGCACGCGGGTAAAGGTGACAAGAATCAGCGCCGCGATGCAGAGCATAAGCGCACGCTCGCCATCCAGCGCTGCGCCGATGACCGGGGCCATGCCCAGCCCGCGCACCAGCACAGGGTTGGACAGCCAGATATGGTCGGCGCGGATGCGCTCATTCAGCGCGTTCTCGGCCTCGGTATAGTCGCGGGCGGCGCTGGATTTTTTGGTGTGCTTGGGCGCAGGGGCCGCCTCGGCCTGCGTGTGTGCAGGCGCGGCGGCGGGCTGTGCCGGGGCTGTGGGCTGTACCGGCGCGGCAGGCTTCGGCGCGGGCTGCGGGGCAGCGGGCACCTCTGCGGCCGGAATCTGCACGGTGCGCGTGGCCTCCACATCGGGCCTTGCGGCCTGTGCGGGGTGGGACGGTGCCGGTGCGGCAGGCTTCGGTGCGGGCTGCGGGGCGGCATACTCCTGGTCGCGGTAGACGCGGAAGCGGCCCTCCTCCTCCTGCGCCTCGGCGCGGCGGGCCGCCTCGCGCTCGGCCTGACGGCGCTGCACCTCCTCCAGCATGGCGCGGCGCTCCGCCGCGGTGTAGCGCGGGCGGCTCGTCGGCGTGATGACGGTGTTGTGGTGGGCGGCCTCGTTGTGCTGGGGCGCGGGCTGGGCTGGCTGCGGGTCAACGATGGGCTTTTGCGGCGCGGCAGTGCCGGGGGCCTTGCCTGCCTGCATGGCGGCAATGGCGGCCTCAATCTCGGCGCGGCTGGCCCCCTGCTCGGCCATATGGCGGGCAGTCTCGACCATTTCCTTGGTGATATGGGGGATAATCAGCGTCTCGGAGCGTTCCTCGCCCCGGCGCTTATTCGGGTTTGGCTGCATTGGCAAGGCGCTGCTCCTCCTCTCTCATAAAGCGGATACGCTCAGTGCGGTGGCTGATGAGGTCCAGCCACTCGGGGATGGAACCGACAATCAGCAGTGCGCAGCAGACGGCGCACTCATAGGGGCTGAAGATGCGGAACACATAGGTCATAATGCCCAGTGCCGCGCCGTAGATGATGCGGCTCATCCGGCGGTCCGGCATTGTGACCGGCTCACAAATCAGGAACAGGCCGCCGAACAGCGCCGTGCCGGACAGAATCACATATTTTTCCAGATAAAAGCGCTGGCGGATATATTCCCACGGCAGGCTGAAGGCGGGCAGCTCATTCAGGCCCGGAAAGAGCCACGGCAGGCCGATGACAAAGATAAAGAACGGTATTACGACAGAAAGATGGATGCGGCCGCGCACCAGCAGGAAGAGACCGCAGGCAATCAGCACCAATGCGGCGCTGGTGCCAATCGCGGCGGAGACGTTGCCGGTCAGAAGGCTCATCGTGCTGGCGCTGGGCAGGCCACCGTCCCGCAGGGCGGCGTTCATACCGTCCACCAGCGGGACGTTCGCATCGCCGAACAACGGCAGCTGGGTGCCGGGCGCGGGATAGGAAAAGACGTTCTTGGGCCAGGAGATGCCCGCCACCACCACGCCGACCGCAGCCGGGTGGAACGGATAGTGCCCCTCGCCGCCGAAAGCCTCCTTGACCAGCACGGCGATGATAACGGCCGCGATGACGATGGGATAAGAGACGCTGGCGGGCATCATCAGCACGATGAGCGCGGCAAAGCACTCACTGGACGGCTCATGGGACTGGTAGCCCGTGCCGTGCAGCGGCGCCAGCACACAGTCGCACAGATAGGCGGTCAGCAGCGCGACAAGCAGCAGCAGCACCGGGCGCAGACCGTAAAAATACCACGACATACCAATCAGCGGAACGGTGCACCACAGCAAATCGCTGTAGTAGCTGTAGTTCGCGCTGCGTTCGATTTTCTTGTTTTTGGGCATGGAAGAATGACTCCTTTATTTGCTGTGCAGTACCTGCAGCACCGCGGCGGGGTCTGCGGCGTGGAACAGCGAGCTGCCGGCCACCAGCCAGTCAACCCCGGCCTCAATGCACAGGGGGGCGGTTTCGGTGTTGACGCCGCCGTCCACCTCCAGTAGGGTGTTGCAGCTGCGGCGGTCACACTCGGCGCGGAGGGCCGCAATGCGGGCGGGCGCGGACGGCAGGAAGCTCTGCCCGCCAAAGCCCGGCTCCACGCTCATGACCAGAATCAGGTCCACGGCGCCGATATATGGGAAAACAGCCTCCACCGGCGTGCCGGGGCGGATGCTGATGCCCACCTTGCAGCCGGTGGCGCGGATGGCGGCGATAACCTCGTTCACCGTGTCGGGCACGGCCTCAAGGTGGAAGGTAATCAGGCTGGCCCCGGCGGCGGCAAAATCCGGCGCGTAGCGTGCGGGGTCGCTGATCATCAGGTGTACGTCATAGTACACATCGGGCAGGGCGGCGTGCAGGCATTTCAGCACCGGCGCGCCGTAGCTGATATTGGGCACAAAATGCCCATCCATCACATCAAAGTGTAAAAGGTCCACGCCCGCGTTCAGCAGGCGGGTGCAGTCCTGCTGCAGGTTGGCTAAATCGGCTGACAGAATGGAAGCGGCAGCTTTTGTCATAATCGTATATACTCCCTTGGTAACGGTTCCCTCTTTGTCCATGCGCATTTGGCGCACATATAAAAGTATTATATCCTATTATCCCCCAAAAAGCAAGGCGGCATAAAAAGGCAGACCGCCCGCAGAGCAGCCGCTATGCGGCTCTGCGGGCGGTTGTGAAAGTTTTGGTACCGGCGCTCACTCCGATTTTGTCTTCTTCCGGTGGGAGCAGTCCTGCAGCTCCTGCTGCCAGTCGGCCATGCGGCGCTCGCAGTATTCTTTCAGCTCGCGCTCAAAGCGCTCCTCGCTGAAGGAACGGCTGTGCGCACGCATTTCTTCTTTGGAATAGGCCACGCCATCGCGCTCAAAACGCTCGATGCAGTCGGCCAGACTGTCAACCGTCTGCTCTTTGAACCAGTAGCCTGTCTTGCCGGGCAGCACGCTCTCACACGCGCCGCCGCGGCCGTAGGCCAGCACCGGCGTACCGGCGCTCTGGGCCTCCACCGATGTGATGCCGAAGTCCTCTTCACCCGGGAAAAGGAAGGCCTTGGCCCGCAGATAGCAGCTGCGGATTTCCTCGTCGGACAAATCGCCGCCCTTGAACTCAATCGTCGGCCCGGCCATAGCCCGCAGTTTGCCCAGCTCTCCCCCGCTGCCGATGACCACCAGCCGCTTGCCCAGCTTTGTACAGGCCTGCACGGCCAAGTCCACCCGCTTGTACCAGGTCAGCCGGGCCACCGTGAGGTAGAAGTCCTCTTTTTCCACAAAGGGGCTCTCGTTGATGTGGCAGCAGGGGTAAATCACATCGCTGTCGCGGCGGTAGTATTTCTTGATGCGCCGGGCAATGTAGTGCGAGTTTGCGATGAAGTAATCCACCCGGTCGGCTGCGCATTTGTCCCAGATACGCAGCCTGTGCATCAGGCCCGGCATAATGAGCCTGACCAGTGGGTTGGCGTTGGTGCGGTAGGTGTAGTAAAAATCCCACACGTAGCGGATGGGGGTGTGGCAGTAGCAGATATGCACGGCGTCCGGCCGGGTGATAATGCCCTTAGAGAAGGAGGACGAGCTGGACAGCACAAGGTCGTACCCGGTCAGGTCGAACGCCTCAAAGGCGCGGGGCATCAGCGGCAGCATGGCCTTGTACAGCCTGCTGGAGAAGGGCACCTTCTGGAACCAGCTTGTGCGGATGTCATAGCTCCGGAACCATTCCGGCATATGGTCGGGGTCATAGACAAGGGTGTAAATCACGGCATTGGGGAAAACGTGCTTCATGGCGTCCACCACGCGCTCGCCGCCGGCATAACCGACAAGCCAGTCATGAACGATGGCGACCTTGGGCTCCTTCTTGCTCATTGCAGACACTCCCTGTGGAGTAACGCACAGTGTTACTGGATTTTTTTCGTCATTGACCATCTTGCCGCCGAACACGGTGCGGAAGATGATTTTAATGTCCAGCGCCACGGTCCAGTTTTCAATGTACCAGATATCATAGCGGATGCGCTCGGCAATGTCGGTGTCGCCGCGCAGGCCATGAATCTGCGCCCAGCCTGTGCAGCCGGGGCGCACCTGCTGGCGCACCAGATAGCGCGGGATTTCCTCCTTGAAGCGCTCCACGTGGTAGGGCACCTCGGGCCGGGGGCCGACCAGCGACATATCCCCCTTCAGCACGTTGAAGAACTGGGGCAGCTCGTCCAGACTGAACTTGCGGATAAAGCTGCCAAAGTGGGTCTTGCGGGGGTCACGGTTGGTGGACCAGCCGGTCTCCTGCTCGTCATTGACCCGCATCGAACGGAATTTGTACATCATAAAGGGCTTTTTGTTCAGCCCGATGCGCTCCTGCTTGAAGATGATGGGCCCGGGGCTGGACAGCCTGACGCCGATGGCCGTGACCAGCATAACCGGGCTGGTCAGGATAATCAGCACAAGGCTGCCCACAATATCCAGCCCGCGCTTGACGGCGGCATTGAACAGGTTGTCAAACGGCGTCTGTCGCACGTTGATGAGCTTGCACTCGTCCAGCACGTCAATGGTGGGGCGGGCAGGCAGATAGTCACTGTAGTAGAAGGGCACCATCGTGATGCGCACGCCGTTCTTGTCGCAGGCGGCAAAGACGCGGGGCAGCAGCTCGACCTCATCGGCCTCCAACGCCACCACAACCTCGTCCACATTCAGCTCATCCAGCGTGGCAGAAAGATTGCGGTACCCGCCAAAAAACCGCACGCCGAGGCCGGGCTCCTCCACCGTGGCCAGATAGCCGTCCACCACAAAGCCGTAGTAGGGGTTGTGCTCCAGCGCACGCAGATAGAGCGCGGCTGATTTGCCGCCGCCCACCAGCAGGATGTGGCGCAGGCCCAGCCCCCTGCGGCGGCGGGCACGGCGCACCCAGCGCAGCACCATCCGTTCAAACACAACGGCTGTTGTGGAAAGGAGGTAGAACAGCGCCAGCACAATGCGGGAGTAGTCATTGAGGTGCAATAAATACAGTGCACCGATGAAAATTAAAATTCCGGCGGCGTTGATAACGGCAATTTTGGTGCAGCGCTCTGCAAGGCCGCGCAGCCGGGTGTTGCTGTAGATGCCCGCCATCCAGTAGATGAGGACAAGCACCAGCGAGGTGGCCAGTCCGGCCAGAATGTTGCGCGGGTCCTGCGCCAAAGCCAGCGCAGGGCCTGCACCGCCCGGCTCAAAGTAGCGGACAAAATTGAAGCGGATATAGTTGGCCAGCAAAAAGCCAGCGAATAGAAGCACTGCATCCAGCAGCACAAACAAAAGATTTTTGAAGCGTTGGTCCTTTTCCAGCAAAGGGGGCCTCCAAGATAGATACCTTCCCGCCGGAGCCTGAGCCACGGCGGGAAAATCAGATTCAAACAAACTATTCTATCACATTCCGGTCGGCAATGCAAATCAGCGGTACAATTCCTGCAGCTGGTCAAGGGTTTTTTCTTCATCTCGGCGCGGACCTCCGGCGGGCCGGAGACCACAACGCCGGTGCCAAAGCCCGCCACCCAGCCAAAAAACTGCGGGCTGACCTGAATCTCTGCGGTCATGGTAAAAATGCTCGCC
>VOFK01004154.1_pt1 | contig 43478 bp, 47 predicted proteins | sample 5384121 | NCBI WGS metagenome assembly VOFK01 (sample SAMN12384730, study PRJNA508395) | human gut metagenome | isolation source: healthy gut J | host: Homo sapiens | reverse complement strand
TTCGCGTAGAAACATACCTGAAAAACAAAAAAAGACAAAAAGCCACCGCTATTCTAACCTTAAAAGCCAATGGGAAAAGCGTACAACAAGAAATAGTGCTTCTTCCCGAGCGAGAACAAAACTGAAACAATACTTTCATTAGGAGACAATATTTGTCTGTGGGATGAGTTCAATCCGAATTTATATACACTGGAAGCCAGCCTGACCGATAAAGAAAAAAAACGACTACCGATACTCATACAGAGCAGTTCGGTATGCGCGATTTCAGAGTAACAGACCGCCACATCACCATCAACGGACGTCCCGTCTTTCTACGCGGAACACTGGATTGTGCAGCTTTTCCCAAAACCGGCTACCCACCTACCGACCAAGCTTCATGGGAAAAGATATTCACAGCCTGCCGTAACCACGGTTTTTGAATCATATACGCTTTCATTCCTGGTGTCCTCCCGAAGCTGCTTTTTGTGCAGCCGACAAAATGGGAATGTATCTGGAAATAGAATGTTCATCCTGGGCAAACAGCAGCACCACTATCGGAGATGGGAAACCATTGGACGCCTTTATATTAAAAGAAAGCGAAGCTATAGTGAGAACTTTTGGCAATCATCCCTCTTTCTGCATGATGATGTACGGCAATGAACCTGCCGGCGCAGGAAGCAACAATTATCTGGCTGAATTTACCTCCTATTGGAAAAAACAAGATAAAAGACGAATTTATAGCACAGCAGGCGGATGGCCCAACTTGCCTGTCAGTGATTTCTTAAGCGACCCCTCACCACGCATACAGGGATGGGGACAAGGGCTGAACAGTATCATCAATGCCCAGGCACCACGTACAGACTACGACTGGTCTGAATATATTAACCGGTTCACCCAACCCATAGTAAGTCATGAAATAGGACAATGGTGCGTCTATCCCAATTTTAAAGAAATGAAAAAGTATACAGGGGTAATGCGCCCTACCAACTTTGAAATATTCCAAGAAAGTCTACAAGAGAATGGCATGAAAGCCCTTTTCCGATAGTTTCCTGCTGGCATCAGGAAAGTTACAAGTACTTTGTTACAAGGCCGACATAGAAGCCGCCCTCCGCACTAAAGACTTCGGAGGATTCCAATTGTTGGGTTTATACGATTTTCCGGGACAAGGCACCGCACCGGTAGGTGTGCTTGATGCCTTCTGGGAAGAAAAAGGGTATATATCCCCCGAAGAATACAGCCGTTTCTGCAATGCCACCGTACCATTGGCACGTCTGTCCAAACTAATTTTCACAAACAATGATACTTTGAAAGCATCTGTCGAGGTCGCTCACTATGGAAGCAGCCCTCTGCAAAACGCAACTACCGGATGGACTTTACGTGACACTGAAGGAAACATTCTCCAATCAGGACAATGGAATTCAAAAGAAATACCTGTCGGCAATAATTTTACTTTAGGGGAAGTAGCAGCTCCACTCACTACTGTGACCACACCTCAACGTTTGATATTAGAAGTTTCAGTAAACAATAGAAAAAATGACTGGAACATCTGGGTATACCCAACAGTCCGACAAGCCATTCCCCATGAAAATAAAATCTGTATGACCGACCGCTTGGATACCATCACACTAAACACCCTTGAGAAAGGAGCCACAGTCTTACTTTCACTAAAAGAAAGGAAGTTTATCCAAAAAACTGGGGGGCGATATCCAAATAGGCTTCTCCAGCATTTTCTGGAATACAGCATGGACTGCCAAACAAGCACCTCATACCTTGGGCATATTATGCAATCCCGCACATCCGGCTCTTAGTGAATTCCCCACAGAATATCACAGCGACTACCAATGGTGGGATGCCATGAGCCATTCCGGAGCAATTGAGTTCAGCAAACTTTCTCCAAAGATACATCCCATCGTCCGCGTCATCGACGACTGGTTTACCAATCGCCCCTTAGCCTTATTGTTCGAAGCTAGAGTAGGTAAAGGAAAAATATTGGTTTCAGGTATAGACTTTTGGCAAGACATGGATAAACGCCCCGAAGCCCGACAACTGTTATATAGCTTGAAAAAATACATGAACAGTCCGGCATTCCATCCTGATACGGAACTCAAAAGAGAACAAATACAGCAACTGCTATAAAGACTCTTTCATAGTAAAATTAATATCGTTATTTTCCATCATTAATTCCATAACCGAATAACGCAAAGTCCCCCAAACACGGGTCGTCCGGAAAAACCTCGGCAAGTGCACGGGTAATGGCCTTTGCGTTATTCAATGTATAAGATTTACTTCGAGTAAGATGAAGCCGATGAGCTACTTCACAGACATGAGTATCCAAGGGAATCAACAAATCACAAGGCGAAAAAGAAGTCCAAATACCGAAATCTACTTCCGAGTCACGCCTGATCATCCAACGAAGAAACATATTAAGTTTTTTTTGCGGTGCCTTGTCCGAAACGCCCAACAAACGACATAGGCGTTGTATCGGAGAGCCCTCCTGACACGCCATTAAAGCCGCTTCCATACAGCCATATTTTGTATATATTCCATGTAACCAATGGAATAATTCCCCCATTTTATTCTTCGACACTGTGCGATAAAAAGATTCTTCCCCACAAAAATCCGATTTCCAATCTTTCGACAATACATAAACCAAAGGGTTATGCTGCATGACAGCATCCAGCCTCTCCGCTGCCTTCAGTATTTGAGGACGAGCACCGAAACTCAGATAGGCCGTCAGAAAACCGCTTATTTCTATATCTTCCTTCCGATGATAACGATGAGGAAACTGAACCGGATCAGATGATATAAAAGCGGAATTATGATACCTAAAAGCATATTTCCGAAGAAAATCGGTAACGGATGCTGCTTCATTAACACATTGCTGCTTAGTAATATAAGCAACAAACCTTTCTTGTTCCTTATTATTTTCTTTTCATCCATTTCACTGTTTATACAGCTCAAAAATACAAAAAACTTTTCAATTACTTACCTTACCCCATCAATTGACGGCTTCAAACAATACCGGCAAAGTAAAACCGACCCGCCTACAAAATCATGGGGCTTGAGTTCTTAAAGAATTATTTTATTCTCCGGACAGGATATCACGAAACTCCCCCATATTTTTCTTCTGACTTTATAACAGTTCGGAGAGATGACCGTATCAACCGATGTAAGAAGCACAAAGAGCGTAATTCTTCTCTTAATAAAAATCCCATAATATTCCTTATCATTTTTAATATTTCAATAGAAAATTTTAATTTTGCATTTAAATCATTTAAGGATTCGTCATGACAAATTTTGAACGGTTCTATATCACATGGTATTCACGTGCTATTTATTTCGCACGCGAATATGTATTGTCCGAAAGTGATGCCGAAAACATCGTTCAAGACGTGTTCCTGCATTTATACGAACACTGCGACCGGTTGGATGCATACACCAACCTTACAGCTTACCTGTTTACTTCCATCAAAAACAAATGTCTGGACTACTTACGCAAACGGGTGAACGAACAGGAAGCTGTGGCCGAAATGCAAAAAAGCAAATTTGATATGACCTTACGCATGAAATATGATTCTTTGGAGATCCTCAATACCAACTTCCCCGATGAAACCGACATAGAAGAACGTTTGGAACAAGCTTTGCAGAAACTTCCCGAACGGTGCCGAAGCATTTTTGTCATGAACAAACTGGAAGGCAAAAAACAACAGCAAAATAGCTTCAGAACTGCAAATATCCATCAACACCGTAGAATCACAAATGGCTATTGCATACAAAAAAATTACGCGAGGAATTAAAAGACTGCCTGCCTCTACTTCTTTTTTTATTTACTCTTCCCTGATTTTTTCATTTTCTTTTGGCGGATTCTTTCTCTTGCTTCGTTTACTATACAGAACAGATAAAAAATGGACCATCGAATTATAAAATATTACGCAGGAGAACTCAGTAAAGAAGAAAGGAAAGCTTTACTGCAGGAGGCCTTTTCCAACCAAGAACTGAAGAAGGAAATGATAAATTGCCAGCACTTGCAATGGCTGGTAAAACTCCACCCACAAGAAAAAAAACGAATTATTAGGTAAGGAAAGCCTGAAGCGTTTCATGAAAGCCCGACAGATAGAAAAAAAGAAAAAGATTGTCATTCCATTTTTTACGCTATGCGGCTATCATCATTGCCTGTATAGTTTCCACATGGTGGGTTACTTACTCGTTTATCAGTATGGATATACCACAGCCTGTCACTCAGAAACTCTCTGTCCCGGCCGGACAACGCGCACATATTGTACTGCGGACGGCAGCAAAGTATGGGTGAATGCCGGTTCCACCCTCACCTATCCTTCCATATTCGGTGAGGAACGCCGGGTAAAGCTCAACGGAGAAGCCTTCTTTGAAGTGGCGAAAGGAACGTTGCCGTTTATTGTCTCTACCGGAAAGGTGGATATAAAAGCACTTGGTACACAATTCAATGTCTTCAACTATCCTAGCGAAGAACTTACCGTTGCACTGTTGGAAGGATCTGTACGCGTCTACCATCCCGAGCAAGAACAACAAGGAGTTCTGTTAAGTCCTGAACAACAGCTAACCGCAACTGCCAATGGACGTTTCCTGGTGGGCTCCATCACTAAAGACCCCATCATCTGGAAAGACGGTCTTTATGCTTTCGACAAACAAAAGCTGAAAGACATATTGAAAAAACTGGAACTTTATTATGACGTGAAAATCATCGTCAAAGACACCTCTATACTGGAATACGAATACACAGGAAAGTTCCGCCAGCGCGACGGGGTAATGGAGGTATTGCGGATTATTCAGAAAATACACCCTTTCAAAATAAAACAAAAAGAGAATACGAATGAAATTACTTTATACCGTTAACCTATTGTCTAATCCATAAAACCAAAAAGAACCATGAAAACATAGAAAGACACACCACACACGCGTTTCCTTAATAAAAAAGTCGGCAGATGCGCCAACACCTGCCAACCCGACATTAAGCGTAACGTATTCCAAACCCTTTCAAAAATCTAGAAATTATTAACTTAATCGGAAACAAAGATATGAAAATAAAACCTTTGTTAGGGCATCTTTTATGCCTAAAAACGCAAAACAGGACATTAAATATTATGAAAGTAACTATATTTTTTGACGTTTTTCTGTACTTTCCCCTTATTTGCTTCTACCGGTAAAGCACAAAACGCTGTAATAGAACTACCTTCAAACGCTGTAACGGTAGAAACCCTTTTCTCTGAAATAGAAAAACAAACAGACTACCTGGTAGTGTACAGCAACCGAGAACTGAATGTAAAGAACATTGTTACTTTGTCAAAGAAAAAAGCCAAAGTAAGCGACATACTGAAAGAACTGCTGAAAAGTTCCAATCTAAAATACGAACATACCAACAATTACATCGTATTTTCAAAGAAAAACGATGAAACTAATGTTACTCAGCAAACCAAAAAGAAAGTGACGGGAACAGTCATGGATAAAAATGGGGAAGCTATCATCGGTGCCAGTGTACTGGAAAAAGGAACGACCAACGGAACCATTACAGACATAGACGGACGTTTTTCCCTTGAAGTGGGAGCCAAAGCAACCTTAGCTATCTCTTATATCGGCTACGTTGACCAAAATATAACAATAGGCAATAAAAGTATGGTTTCCATCATCCTTCAGGAAGATTCACAAACTCTTGAAGAAGTTGTTGTGATAGGCTATGGCACCCAAAAGAAAGTCAACCTGACCGGTTCGGTAGCCTCCATCAATTCCGAAGTAATCGAAAATGTACCCGCTTCCAACCTTTCCAATGCACTAAGCGGTCGGTTGGCCGGAGTCAACATCACCCAAACAGCCGGTAAACCGGGAGGTGGTTCATCCGTATCCATACGTGCCGATGGTACCTGGAACAGTACCGCCCCCCTGTACGTCATTGATGGCGTAGTCCGCGACAAGTTTGCCTTCGACGGGCTGGATGCCAGCGAAGTGGAAAATCTTTCTGTCTTGAAAGACGGTCGCCTCGGCTGCCATTTATGGTTCACGTGCCGCCAACGGTGTTATCCTGGTCACTACCAAAAAAGGCAAAATAGGCAAACCGACCATCAATTATACAGGCTCAATCGGTATTTCGGAAGCAACCAAAATACCGGATATGTTCAATGCATACGAACAAGCTTTATACACCAACGAGGCTTTGCGCAACCAACTGGTTCCCGAAGGAGACATGCAATATTATGCCGAAGACGAACTGGAATATTACAAGAACCACTCATACGGCTGGATGGATGAGACATGGAAATCTCCCGTTGTCACCCGCCATTCGCTGAATGTAAACGGTGGTAATGATAAGGTGCGCTATTTTATCGGTGGAAACTATTATTACGAGACAGGTTCATTCGACAACCTTAATTTCAAAAAATACAGTATCCGCAGCAACATTGATGCCAATATCACCAAAGACCTGAAAGTATCTTTAAACTTAAGCATGGATACGCGCAACGACCATAAACCTTATTGGAAATGGGACAATGACAACGACAATATGAACAACCTATACAATGGATTGCTACGCCGCGGACTTTTTGCCCCTTATATTGACGGAAAGCCCAACGGAACCTATTTGGCATGGCACCCGATGGAAGTAATCAATGGAAATAGCGGATACAACAAAAAGCGTTATTCCAACTATGAAATAAACGTAGCTCTCCAATATGATGTTCCTTTCATCAAAGGCCTCAGCCTGAAACTGACATACAATAAATATGAACGACACACGTTCATCAAGCAGTTCAGCCGTCCTTTACGACTTGTATGTTTTCAAAACTACAGGATCACACAACCACATACAAACCAATGAACTGGACTATGTGAAAACCAGAGATGACGGAGACTTCTTGTATGAAAAATACAATAATGACAACAGTTACCAACTCAATGCCATGGTGACTTACAACAATACTTTCGGCAAACACGATATCAATGCCCTGTTTGTATACGAACAGTATGAAGGAACTACCGACTGGATGGACGGACAACGCAATTACTTCATATCTTCGGCTGTAGACCAATTATTTGCCGGAAGTTCAGATCCTAAAAATTCGACACTCAACGGTAAAGGTTCAGAAAGCGGACGCCTCTCTTATGTAGGCCGCCTGGGATATACATACGACAACAAGTATTTGCTGGAAGCCTCTTTCCGCTATGACGGTTCTGTCAATTTCGATCCGAAACACCGCTGGGGATTCTTCCCGTCAGCATCGGCGGCATGGAGAATCTCAGAAGAAAACTTCTTCAAAAACAACGTCCGGTTCATTGATTACCTGAAACTACGCGCCTCCATAGGCTTACTGGGAAATGATGCTGTGGGAGGCTGGCAATGGATGCAACGCTACAACCTGAATACCGGTGCTTATTTCGGTTCGCTAAGCAACGGAGTTTCGGCCGATGTAATCCCCAATACCGAAATTACCTGGGAAAAATCATTGGATATAGATTATGGATTTGATATGCAGATATTACGAAACCGCTTATCATTAAGTGCCGGTGGATTCTATAAACATACCTACGATATTTTAGGAGACCGCCTGGCCAGCCTGCCTTCAACTTTCGGAGGAGTCATGCCTAAAGAAAATTACGCGACGATTGACACAAAAGGTTTCGAAATAGAACTTTCCTACAAAGATAAAATAGGAAAAGACTTTACCTATAATATCAACGCCAACTTCGGTTACGCCACCAATAAGTTGATTACCAAAGACGAAGCCGAAAACTTACGTCCCTATAAATCAGAATTAGGATACAACACAGACCGCAGCATGGGATATGTGGCAACCGATATCATCCGCACACAGGCCGACCTCGACGCACTGCCCGAAGGATATACCATCTTTGGGAAAAAACCGGAACTGGGAATGCTCAATTACAGAGATATCAGAGGTGCAAACTCGGACGAACCGGATGGAAAGATTGACGATAATGATAAAGAATGGATTATAAAACATACCAAATCACCTATCAATTATGGCTTCTCTGTGGTCGGGGCATGGAAAGGATTAAGTGTGGACTTATTCTTCCAAGGTGTAGCCGGAGGTAAACGCTTTTATGACCAGCGTACAGAATGGGAAGGAATGGAAGCTTCCGCATATGCATGGCGGGCAGATTATTGGACACCGGAGAACACAGATGCCAAGTTCCCAAGGGCAGGAGCCGAAACAACGGAGCTTCCGAAGAATCGACTTTCTGGATTCAAGATACTTCATTCCTGCGCTTGAAGAATGTGAATATCACTTACCAGCTTCCACAACAACTGGTATCCAAATGGGGGCTTTCACAAATGAAATTCTTCCTGATGGGAACCAACCTGTTCCTGCTGCAAGATAAAATTAAAAAGCTTATGATCCGGAGAACTCAAGCATCATGAATTACCCATTGATGCGCACCTATTCATTTGGTATCAATGTCAGTTTCTAACTCTTTAAATATGAAAATATCATGAAAATAAAATATTTATTATATAGCGTATTAACAACCGCTGTCCTTTCGGGATGTATTGATGTTTTAGATAAAAAAAGACTTATCTGCCATCACCGAGAAAGATGTTTGGAACAATGCCCAATATGCCACCGCCTATCTTAACAAATTGTATCGTGACAACCTTCCGGGATGGGATCAGGACGTAGCCGGATATTCGGACGAGGCTTATGGTGAAACTGGCATTTTATACGGTCATCTTACCACTGCTTCAATAGATAACTGGCCCTACAAAGAAATACGCAACATCAATATCATGTTAAGCAGTATCGAAACCGGAAATATAGATAACGCAACCAAAACCTCATTAAAGGCCCAGGCACTTGTTTTAAGAGCTTGGAGATATTTCCAGATGGTACGTTTATACGGTGGAGTTCCTATGATTCTGGAACCGCAGGCATTAACCGATGACTTATATGTCACCCGTAACAAAACTTCGGAATGCATCAACTTAATCATCAAAGATTTGGACGATGCTATCGATGCCCTGCCCTGGAAATGGACAGGAGACGACGAAGGACGCTTTACAAAAGCAACCGTAATGGCACTGAAAGGCCGGATTCTGCTCTATTATGCCAGCCCGCAATTCAATCCTGAGAACAAGGCTGAACGCTGGGAAACAGCCTATACGTACAATAAAATGGCAGCCGAACAAATAGAAGCCAACGGATACGGGCTGTACGACAGTTATGAAAATATCTGGTTTGATGAAATGAATAAAGAAGTATTATTCGTTACACGCTATCAGGAACCCGACATTACCCACCATTGGGATGCTGCGACACGTCCTCTGTCGGAAGCCCAAAACTATTCGGGTTGCAATCAGCCTACAAAGGAAATGGTAGAATCTTACCCGATGATCACGGAACTCCTATCACAGAATCACCTGATTATGACCCGCTTCACTTCTGGCAAAACCGTGATCCCCGCTTCACCAACACCATAGCCTATAATGGATGCAAATGGGAATTGAGTGGTAAAAAAGACAGAATCCAATGGACATACCAAGGACACTCTACCCTGAACCCCAGCAGCAGCGGTTTCTATTGCCGAAAGCCATCAATGTAAGCTATACTCCCTATTATACTGAAAGAAGCAGTACCGACTGGATAGAAATACGTTTTACCGAAGTCTTGATGAACTATGCCGAATGTGCTGCCGAAAATGGTAAATCGGATGAAGCTTACGAAGTTTTAAAACGCATTCGCCAACGCGCCGGAATAGAAGCCGGAAGCAATGGCATGTATGGTCTGAAAGCAAATATGTCACACGATGAAATGATAGCTGCCATCATGTTGGAACGTAAAATAGAATTTGCCTATGAAGGCAAACGCTACTGGGATTTGCGCCGACGACGCATGTTCGCATCCGAAATGAATGGAACCCGACGTCATGGTCTTTTGCCCAAACTAAAGATTTCCCCCGTCGAATTCGACAAAATAAAAGACAATATAGACATAGACAAAGACTATACGACCTATTTTAAAGATTCTGTGGTGGTATTAGACCAGAAATATGAAATCAATTTCCAAAATAACTATTATTTCTATGCCATTCCCAACAAGCATTTGGAAACCAATTCCAAGCTGGAGCAAACGCAAGATTGGGACAACGGAACATTCAATCCGTATGAATAAGAAATAGAAATACTAAAAAAAGAGAGTGTGTCAAAAAGTAATGATTCACGATGCAAGTGTCATTTAGAGCTTTTTGGCACACTCCTATCTCATCTCAAATCAATGGAACACAAAAACATAATCCATGTTTTAAACAAGAAAATCCATTGATTTATACATTTATTATTCTTTCCTTTGTTACATAAAAGCCATTTCTGTCCTTTTGTTGCAGTCCTGCCACCAAAAGGCACCTGATACTACCATCAGGAATTTGTTCAACGGAAAGGACAGATATTGGTAATAAATAGAAACACATTTAAAAGATTTATATGAATAAAAAGAATTTATTACTGACCACTGCCCTTTTCATCTGCTTAAGCGGGCAAGCCCAACATACGATAAAACTATCGGAACTAGACTTATCTCATATATGGCAAGAGTATGGAAAAGTACAGAACGGAAAATCCGTCACCGGAGAACAAGCTGCCGTCAATGGGAAAATATACAATGAAGTGATAGGTACCCATGCTAAAAGCATACTGAAAATAGACCTCCATGGGGATGCTACACGCCTGCGCTCCCAAATAGGCGTTGCAGACAGCAAAGTCGATATTTCGGACAAGAGCCTGGCCGTCCTTCCATTAGTAAACGGAACAAAACTTTATTTCCGCAAGAAAGGCAATGACAAGCAATTCCTGGGACTGGCCGGCACCAGTGGCAAAATAGACAAAGGTTCCGTTTGCTTTATCGTGAAAGGAGACGGCAAAGAGCTTTACAACAGCGGCATCTTGCACGGCAATGAATCGCCTCTATCCATGGATATAGACTTGAAAGGCATCCGTATACTGGAATTATCGGTAGAACCCACCGACGACGGTGCCAGCGGTGACAATGCATTGTGGATTACCCCAACCATTGAATATAAATCGGCCAAACCCGAAACCATCCATGCGGGATACGCAGGAAAAGGCCCGGAAATGACGACCGGCATTTCCCGCAAACTGGCAGATAAAATCAGCAAACTTCCTGTCTTATCCGTTCCCGCTTCTACGAAAACCGACTTTGATTGGTTGATTACACCCGAAAAAGCCAAAGCAGGCATTTATGCTTCGGCAGACGGTAAAAGTATTATTGTGGCCAACCCGATGGTATCCCGCACTTTCCGGATTTTCCCGAACCTGGCCACAACCAATATCATCAACCGCATGACCGGAGAAAGTATGCTCCGTGCTGTCAGCAGTGAAGGAAGCATACAAATTGATGGCAAGAAGCACTTAATCGGGGGATTGGCCGGACAACCGGAACGGGCTTACATTGAAGACAAATGGATAGAGAACATGACTACCATTCCCGAATCTTTTTTGGTAGAGGACTTTGAAATAAGCCCCTATCAAGGAAGATATAAAATGGGCACGCAGCCGTTGGGCGCTCAATAAGGAAGCTGCAACCGGCAGTGAAATCACCTTACTTTGCGGGGTGACAAGGAACTGAAAGATGTCATTGTGAAACTCCATGTATCGGTATACGATAAAATTCCCGTCATCCGCAAACGGTTTGAAGTGATAAACCGGTCCGACCTACCTATCAACATCGACACATTCCAATTGGAATACCTGGCTTTTGCCGAACCTGAATCTCCCGGAGGAGGTGACCCGTCCAAGTTCCTCTTGCCCAATATCCATATAGAAAGCGACTATGCTTGTGCCGGCAGTTTCACGGAAAAAGAAACAGACATTACCGAAAAATGGGTAACCGATCCTGATTATACCTCGCAACGGAACTATTTGCTGCAAACCCCTTGCATACTGGAAGTCTCACCCAAAATGGGACCCGACCAAGCCATACCGTCCCAAGGCACTTTCCGTTCTTTCAGCGTATACGAAATGCCGTTCGACAGCTACGACCGTGAACGTAAAGGACTGTTTACCCGCAAAATGTACCGCACCATCGCACCTTGGACTACGGAAAATCCCATCTTCATGCATCTCACCTCAACCAATCCGAAACGGTGTACCGTGCCATCGACCAATGTGCCGAAACAGGCTATGAGATGATTATCCTGAGTTTCGGTTCGGGTCTGAATGCAGAAGACATCTCGGATGCCAACATCGCCAAATATAAAGCATTCGTGGACTATGCCCGCAACAAAGGCATCGAAATGGGATGTTACTCCCTGCTTGCCAGCCGCTGGATAAGTGACGAAGTGGATGTCATCAATCCGAAAACAGGGAAACGCGGCGGCATGACATTCGGCAGTTCTCCCTGCCTGTGCAGTGACTGGGGTTATGAATATTTCCATAAGATAAAGACGTTCTTCGAGAAAACCGGAATGCGCTGCTTTGAACACGACGGCTCTTATCCGGGAGATTTCTGTGCCTCAACCGTCCATCCCCACCATAAAGGACTGAAAGACTCACAATGGAACCAATTCCATAAGGTAACGGAACTTTATCATTGGATGTGCGAAAACGGAATCTACCTCAATGTCCCCGACTTTTATTTCCTGAACGGCTCTACCAAAGTAGGAATCGGCTACCGTGAAGCCAATTGGTCATTACCACGCGACCGCCAACTTATCCATACCCGTCAACTGAACTACGATTGCACTTTCGAACGCATTCCTTCCTCATTATGGAGCTTTGTCCCATTGGTGGAATACCAGGGAGGTGGAGCAGCAGCCACACTGGAACCGTTGAGTGAACATTTATACGAATACAAAACACTGATGTTCCAAAATTATGGCGCAGGAGTACAAGCCTGCTACCGCGGCCCGCGTCTGTATGACACTCCCGAAACAAAAAAGCAGTAGTGGAAATCATCAGCTGGTATAAGAAATACCGAATATATTGAACAGTGACATCATCCACTTACGCAAACCGGATGCCCGCGACTGGGATGGTATCATGCACGTCGCTCCTGCCGGAAAAGAAAAAGGGCTGGCCATGTTCTATAATCCTACCGACAAGGAAATGACACGTGACATCCAACTTCCGCTTTACTATACCGGACTGACAAAGACAGCCCGCATCCGCGAACAGGAAGGCACACCGGCAACTTATACCCTGAACAGGGACTATACGGTGAACCTTACCGTAAAATTCCGCTAAAGGATACACTTGGTATGTAATTGAATAACTCATTAAACCTATATAAATATCATGAAACTCAAAAGACTGGCTTATCTGGCATTTACTTTCTCCATCCCGTGCTTCCTTCAAGCACAACAAGCCAAAATGAACATCGGGATAGAAGCAGGCCAACTCAATTTTGACGTCTCGTTCAAAGGGCAACCCGTCATCCTTTCCTCCCCTTTAGGAATGAACATAGACAACCACCTACTGGGAAAAGAAGTAAAGAACAGCACCGTCAGCACAACTTCCGGAAAGTATAAAACATATACAATAGAACAAAAGATGGAAATACCTATTACATAGACTCATGGGAATTCGATGACGGCGTAGCTCTCCGTTACCGTATTCCCTCCGATGGTCCCCGTTGTATTTACGGCGAACAAACCACCTACACTTTCCCCTCCGGCACACACGTATGGTATGCCAGCGGCCCTTCCAGTATGGATGGATACAAGCTTATCAGGACAGGAGCACCGACTCCATCAAAGACGAACTGCTGGCTCCTCCCGCCACATTCCTTTTACCGAACGGAACCTATGCCGCCATCACGGAAGCCAACCTTTTCAATTTCCACGGAGCTGTTTTATTCGGCAAAGAAAACAACCGCGTACAATTTGGCTATGTAGAGAACAAAGGACACGTGGAAACAGGAATTATCACAGGTCTTCCCGACTCCAAGTTTTGGCATGAAGAGGTTCGTAACATACCGTGGATTGCCTCGCCGCGCAACGGAGAAAATGAAATCGTCACCCCGTGGCGCGTACTGATGTTGGCCGAAGACCTGAACGGTTTAGTCAATAAACCAAATCATTGCCCAAGTATCCGACCGTCCCGACCCCACCCTTTTTCCTAAGGGAAAAGATACGGAATGGATCAAACCGGGACGCTCTGTTTTCACATGGCTGACAGAAGGGAATGACCGCCTCAGCGTAGCCAACCATAAAAAATATGTAGACGGGGTAGCCGAACTGGGACTACAATCGGTTGTGGTAGACGATGGTTGGGAACTTTGGGAAGAAACTGAAAAGAACACCAACGGACGTTCCAAATGGGAACTTTTAAAAGAACTGACAGACTATGGCAAAGCCAAGAATGTAGACATCTGGGTATGGCGCCCTTCCTCTCCCCGTTCGGGCAACAAGACCGACATAGGGCTGGTAGATGCCGACGAACGCTCCGGCTTTATGAAGAAATGTGCCGAAGCAGGTGTCAAAGGGCTGAAGATTGACTTCTTCCACACCGAAAACCTTTTTACCGTCAATCTGATGGAAAACATTTTAAAAGATGCCGCCAAAGCCCATTTGATGGTTATTTTCCATGGAGTAAACAAACCTACCGGTGACAGTTATACTTATCCTAACCTGCTGGCAAAAGAAGCAGTACGCGGACTGGAAAGCGTAGGAGCCGAAAACAGCTGGGCACCCGGCCCGGCATGGCCTTTACCATAACACTGTATTACCCTTTACCCGCTGGCTGGCAGGCCCTGCCGACTATACCCCTTTGAATTTCCGGAAATTTTGCCCTCCGTCGGTAACCTTTACACACCAATTGGCAAGCATTTACACCTTTACCTCTCCCATGCTGATTTTTGCCGCCGACATGGAAGATATGTTATCATGCCCGGGACGGATGTTTATCGAAGAAGTACCGGTGGTTTGGGACGAAACCAAAGTACTTCCCGAAAGCCGCATCGGAAAATTGGCAGCTTTAGTCAGAAGAAGTGGCGATACATGGTATCTTTCCGTACTTAACGGTGAAACACCCTATAAAGGCAAACTCCAGACCGACTTCCTTCCCAAAGGCACTTACCGGATGACCATCGCATCGGATGAAGGCTCGAACTATAAAAAGATAGTCATCAGCAACCGAAAAATCAAATCCGGCAAAACATTACAGCTTGACTTACTCCCGGGAGGAGGATATTTGGCAAAAATAGAAAAAATATAACCTTTCTTTACAGCCTGCCCGCCGGCATTCCTTTTTACTTCCCGACCCGAATATATAAAAGGAATGCCGGCGGGTAGGAAAAAGAAAAAATCAGTCTGCCACATTTTCCAATTTAAGCGTCCAGGCATAGTCACATGGCATATCATCCATATACAAGGCCGGCATTTCCACTACAATATCATCTCCTTTTTGCTTCCAGTTAACCTTCTTCTCTGATCCCAGCAAGGAAATTTTGGTCTTGCCGGTAGAACGGATATCCTTCAACTTGATGGTATTTTTCGGATACGCAGGCAAAATGGCATATACATTCTTTCCTTTCTTGGTAAAAAACACCTCTTTCACCGCATAACCCGGTTCCGGGTCCACTGTCTGCTTCAAAAATAGCATCACCGCTCACATAATGTTTTTCCTTCGATTTCCATTCCCGGTTACCCTTTGTCCATTGACAAGGACGCACCCAGGCACGTGTCCCATAAATCGCTTCACCGTTTACTTTCAGCCAGTCTCCCATCTGAACCAAACGTTCCTGCATGATCGGCGGAATCTTACCATTCGCATTCGGTCCCACATCCAACAACAGGTTTCCGCCATTACTTACAATATTAACCAAAGTCAAAACCAATGCCTTAGGAGAAGTATAATCTTCCAAATCCTCATTCTGATTATATCCGAAAGACAATCCTATTCCCCTGCATTCTTCCCAGGGCTTATCATAAGATGCACTTGAATTACTATATTCCCTAGTGTAATAATCCCCATGCTTCCGTCCTGTATTATTTGCCCAACGGTCATTTACCACAACACTGTCTTTCACAGGAGATTCTGAATAAAGCCATGCCAATGTTCTTTCCACCTGCCATTCTTTATCATTGATAGCATCAGGACCATCCGACCAGATTAAGTCCGGTTTATACGTATTCACCAAATCTTTCAGCTGAGGGAAGAAATGTTTTTCATAAAAACAATCCCATCGTTTCTTTGGTATACAACGGATTCCCCCATTCACGAAGCGAGAAATAACACCCCACTTTTATATTGGTCTTCCGCAACGCATCCACATATTCGCCCACCAAATCGCGATGAGCACCTATCACCATACTGTTCCAAGGTCTGCCATACGATGTGGAAGCCTCCTTGCTAGGCCATAATGCAAAACCATCGTGATGCTTGGTTGTCAACACCGCATAGCGGGCACCTGCACGCTCAAACAGCTTCGCCCACTCATTGGCATCATAACTCATCGCCTTGAACATGGGAGCAAAAATCGGCATAAGTGAAATCCCTGCCATACATAGCTGTATGAAAATCATAGATTTCCGTACCGGTAAAATCACCGTTCCCCATCAATTTCTTGTTTTCCAACCAATACTTATACCATTCGGAATAAGTTCCTTTAGGCGACCATCCCGGCACAGAGTATAATCCCCAGTGAATAAAAATACCAAATTTGGCATCTTCAAACCAAGACGGAACCGGACGTTTATCCAATGATTCCCAATCCGGAGTATATACTTTTTGAGAAAACAAAGAAACTGAAATAAAATAGAAAAGAAGAGTTGAAATACTTTTTTTCATAGTACGCATCTTTTATTAATTAAAAAAAAATTATTCACAGCTGCAATATTAATCAGATACTTTCCTGCTTGTACAACACATACACCGCATGAGAATGCTTTCCTTTTTTGTCCAATCTCTTCTCCTCATACCAAGCCTTCAGTTCGTAAGCAGCCGTGGTACGCGCCACTCTCAGCCATTCCGAATAAGCCAGACGTGTAATGGAACCGTGTTCTTTCAGATAAGCCTCCAGCAACGTCCAACGCTCCTCCTTGCTACGCTTCTTCACCGTGGGCAGGAAGCCGAACTCGGCACGGAGGATGTCTGTTTCCTGTCGCACCCGCTTCACCAGTTCCGGCACCGGACGGAAGTTCACCTTCTTTATCTTCACGGATGCCGCACGTATCTCTTTCCGGTCTGTCACCTCACGCGAGGACAAGGCAAGAGAGAACGTACCCAGTCCGTCCAGCCGCACATTTTTTCCTTGCCGCAAATGAGCCACAATAGCATCGGATACCTCTTGCAGCACTCCCACCACACAGCCTGCCGAGTACGCACTGTGCTTGGACAATTCCTTCACTATGTGGTCGGTAGTAATCGTTTCCCTCACCACTACCGCCGGATAAAGCACCGGCTTGCCGTCCTTTTCCTTGAAAGGGTTAGCCTTGAAATCATATTCTATATCCATCTTTAAAAGATTTTGTCTGTATCCGTAAGCCCTTGCAGCTCTATGGCTAAGGGTTTTCTTCCTTTGGTGTTCTATCTCCATAAACTTTGGACTTAACTCCAAAGGCTATGGAGTCATCTCCAAAGGTTATGGAGTTAACTCCGCAACCTATGGAGATGGAACACATCTGTACAAAAGTACTTAATCTTTAGTGAATAAAGGCTTAATATAAAGGAAAAGATGGATTAAGGGGAAAGATAACCAGATTAATGACCGGATAGGTTTTGTTGTTACTACGCATCCATTCCGATGCGGCCATCAATAGAGGTCATCATGTGAACAATGATGTAAGGTTTCATATTTCAATGTTTTCTAATTCATCGGGCTTCAATCCCCTTAATAAAGCGAGCCGGATTACCTGCTACAACTGTCATCGGCGGCACGTCTTTGGTCACAACACTTCCTGCTCCGACAATCGCACCGTAACCGATGCGCACTCCCGAAGAATGGTGGAATTGATTCCAATCCATGCCTTATCTTCTATGACTATCGGACGACCATAGGTTGCACTGCGGTTTTCCGGATTCGGGTCATGATTGATTGTTATCAGATTGACTTTCGGACCGATGAATACATCGTTACCGATTGTAATACCGCCACGACCGAAAAAAGTGCAGCATTGCTGAATGAAACACCCTTTGCCAATAGTGATAGGTTTGCCATAGTCTATATAGAGCGGAGGCAATACCGTTGTGCTCTTTTCGAGCGGTTTGCCAAGAATCTGCTTCATATACTCGCGTACTTCTTCGGAAGTGCGATAACCCGTATTCATTTCAGTCGCAGTCTTGATAGTTGCGAAAATATCGCTAATCAAAGCCTCATAACCCGGTTCATTGGGAGAAACCATTTCACCTGACAAATCTTTTTCAAAAATATTCTTCATACATTCCATGTTTTACGTTTTCTGATGCAAAGGTAAGGGGAATGCCGCACAATGACTTTGTTATATGGCTCAAGTTACTTTGCTGCAAGGTTCAGGAGTAAAAAGGGAGTGAGTCAAAACTAAAATGACCTATCCAATCATCAGCTGTAGGGGCAGGGACTGCCCGAAGACACAAAGCAAACTGTTTGCGGGCGAGCAAACCTCGCCCCTACGAACGAAACGACAACGTTATCCACGTTTAGAATTCAACCCCCATTCCGTGTTGCAGATTCCTTGTAGGGGGAGTACCATATTTTTCTTTATAAATCTTAGAGAAGTGCGATAGATTCTTGAAACCGACATCAAAACAAATCTCCGATACTTTGCGTTCTCCCTTCTGTATTAACTCGTGAGCGGCTTCGAGACGGCGATGAATCAGCCACTCCCGAGGAGAAAGCGTACTGCATTTTTTGAAATCCCGTTTGAATGTAGAAAGGCTGCGTCCTGTATAATTGGCTATTTCTTCTATTGATATGTCATTCATGTAATTGTTCTCCAAGAAATTCAGAATATCAATTTTCCATGGGTCGGTAAAATCGAAAACCGAAGCATACAGATTCTTGTTCGTATTAAGCAATACATACATTCCTTCAACCATTTTCAGTTGCAACAACTCTTCTGACGGTTGGATACCCGAATCGAAATAAGGTGTCATGGATTCGAACAGGCTTACGATATCGGGACGGTTGGACGGTAGTTTACAAAGGCTTACGTTCTCCCTTCGGGCATCCTTTGGAATTGAGTCTGGTTCTAACTTATTGTAAAAGCCACGCAGGAAGTTCGGTGTAAACGTCAGGAAAATAGCTTTGAACTGCTCTCCGTTCCACGCCTGCTTAGTCATCTTCACGCTGAAATCCTTGCGGATAAAGGCACAGTCGCCTCTATGCAGTCTTGTAGTTTTTCCTTTTTCCTCGATTAGCATTTCACCGGAATAAATATATAACAATACATGGGAATGATTTCGATGCGTACAGCTCATTCCACCGTCAAAATACATCGCAAAAAAAATGTCTGAATAACGCAATGTGTTAATTCCGTCTGCCATTTCTCTTATCTGATTATTAAAATGATTTATGGGGACAAAGATAACTCTTTATATCCGAAATCATTTTGTTGTACGGCTCAAAAAAACACCCAAAAAATGTTCAAAGTCTTCGCCCTTTATGTAATGATTTGCGCCTTGATGTTGTCGAGGGCGAGATTGATGTCCCAAAGTGTTTTCATAATTGCGTTTCGCTTCGGGTAACGATTTGAAAACCTTTCTGCTTCATAAAACTGCTTCCCTTTGCATTTCCTGTTTTTTGCGGTTGGCTTCAATGGACACTGCAAACGCTTTATTGATACTCATTTCAGTGACATTTCAACCTTTTTTCTCGGTCATTCCAAAGATTTATCCTATTTTTGTGTTGGCAACAAACTAATACCATAATACACAGACTGATGAAAACCACTATTTTACTTGGCTTATTATTGACCCTTACGGTTTCATGCAAGCACCATTCCAACCTCGTGACTACCGAAGAAAACTTCCACACCCAAGAAGCCAACCGTCTGGTAGCAGAAGCGAGGAACCTATGGTTGCCTCCTTTAGACAGCACTTTCTTCTTTAATGACAGTGAACATATATCTATAAACGACAAGGAAATATGGGCCAAACTTGACAGCGCGTTAGCCATTGACCCTACCAATATAAAAGTATATGTGGGAAGAATCAGTTATTTATCAGTCTGCAAAAAGTACCATGAGATTCTGTCTGTACTCCGGCAAGCCGAAAAACAATCCACCCTCAATGCCGACTTATGGTCAATGAAAGCGATGTTTGAAGATTATTTCGGAGACAGCCTTACCGCCCAAAAAAATTATCGGTCTGCCGATTCCGCCTATGCCATCCTCATAAAAGAATATGCTACAGACAGCCTCAGGTATGCCGGTTCCCGCATCAACCGCGCACTGAACATGGCATTGATGACTGATAATATTGCGATTCTTGAAGAAGAGGTGGAACTCACTAAAAAGATATTTCCTGAAATATGGAAAGGACCGGACAGTAGTTTTTACGGGAAAAATAAAAAAGACTTTTTCGACAAATGCTTTAACGTCCGCAAAAAGTAATCCAGCCTGCTACATCAAGAAAATTACAAATCATTGCATTTGAAAGAACAGACCTGTAATACCTACTTTAAATACAGAGGATACTTATCCGGATATTTTATTCCTTTGTACCCTCAATCAGAATAAAAAGCACTTTATGTTTCAACTGTATCTGCTGCTTCGTCTGAAAAATTTTGGAAGAATAGCTATAGAATTGGGTATCTTCAGAATAGTCTTCCTTACCACCTTAACGGTGGCTGCCATCATGATATTATTCTTGGCAGAAAACCGTTTCGCTATTCCTGTGGTATGCGTTCTCTTATTAGCCGGTTATCATAATGTCCGGAAAGACAAAGAGTTTTTACGCACTTTAACGCCCCATCTTTCTGTGTTCCTGATAAAAGAATACGCCTTAATCGCATTACCTTTTGCCGGAATAGAAATAATAAAAGGACAATTTACCGACGCTATCGGCTTATGGCTGTTCGCCGTCTTATTACCTTGCCTGAAAGAAATAAAACCGGAAACACAAGCCTGTCCGTCTTCCTTTTCTTTTACAAAGGAAGTTATGAATATATACGAATGTTCCGCCAATCTTTTTGGGTCTATATCCTACTCTTTCTTTTTTTTTTAACCGCAGGAACCGTACACGGAAATATAAAAAATAAACAAAATATGTCTCATACTATGGGGGATTGGTACAGGCATCAGGCTATCTGCAAACAATGGACAACAGATATCTTCTTCATTTCAAAAATTTCAAGACTTTATGCCTTTTCCAACTAAAAAGCATAGCATGGAATGTTTTCATCACCTCCATTCCTTTCAGCTTAACGCTTATAGCGTCTACCTATGACCAAGATGAAATCCTCTTTTTTTCTTATCTTATTATACTGCCACCTTAATTTATGCCATTGGCATCGGTATGTTGCGCCATATCATCCCATCCCCCCCTATTATTGCTGTTTATTGTGCAATTAAGTATATTAATGCCTTTTTATTTAGGCTCTCTTTTTGTTCCAATTATTTTAATACCCGGCATAGCACTTACAGCATTGCTGACCTGCCATGCGCACAAACGCTTAAAAAGATTATTATGATAGAAGTGAATGATTTACATAAAAAATTCGGTAAGGTCAAAGTATTAAACGGCATTCATTTGGAGTATCACCCCGGAAAAATATATGGATTGGTGGGCGAGAATGGAGCCGGAAAGACTACTTTATTCAATTGTATAATGGGAATCTATGATTATACCGGAAGCATAACCAAAAGCAAAACTTTAAAAACAGGTTATCTGTCTGCATCCAGCTTCTTTTATTCCCAAATCACGGGTCTTGAACACTTGGAATTCTGTATGAAGGCCAAAGGTCTGCCGGTCAATACACCCACCATTCAACTTTTAAATGAAATTTTCCAACTGCCCCTTGACAGGTATGCTGCCGAATATTCTACCGGAATGAAAAAGAAACTGGGATTTATGGCATTATTGTTGCAAGACAATGACGTATTTATTCTTGACGAGCCGTTCAATGGGGTGGACTTGAAGGGATGTATCCTGATGAAAAGACTCATCCGGCAACTGAAAGCAAAAGGAAAAAGACGGTGATTATTTCCTCACATCTCATTGCCTCGCTAAGGGAAATATGTGATATTATCCACTATCTGAACGAAGGGGGTATTTACAAAGAATACCATGAAGAAACAACAGAAGAGATAGAAGAGGATATATTATGCAATACTAAAAGCTGATTCATCTATCATGATGAAACAAATATAACAGTGGTTTTACCACTGAACTACCATGAAAAAATAGAATGAAAACCTAAAGAAATATTTGTTCATAATGCATTGTTTTTATAATTAAAGAAAATCTCCTTTCACCATAACAAATTGTAAATCAATAGAATTATAATCCGTTTGGTGTGAAAGGAGATTTTATAAAGTCCTGTTTCCGTTCTTATTCAGCCGGTTCTTACAAAGTACAAGTTCCTTCGACCAGCTTGCCCATTGCCCATACGGCACGGATATTCAAGTCCTGGTCAAGAATCAAGATATCGGCATCTTTGCCTTTCTGAAGTGAGCCCTTGCGGTCATATACTCCCATAATCCTGGACGGAGTTTCCGAAGCCATACGGACAGCATCTTCCAATGGGATTTCTGCCTTTTGCACCAAGGTACGGATCAAACGGTCCATGGTAGCCACACTGCCTGCCAAAGCAGAACGGTCGGCCAGTTTGCACACACCATCCTCAATGATGACACGAGGGTCAAAAGCTACATTGCTTTCACTGGCGGCACATGCCAAAGCATCGGTAATAACACAAGCACGTTCCACACCCTTAATCTTATATATCAGGCGCAAGATAGTAGGAGGAACATGAATACCATCGGCTACCACTTCCACTGTCATATCGTCTATCAGATAGATACTTTCTACTGTACCTTCATATTTATACTCACGGCGCTTATGGAAGCCCGGCATCGCATTATAGAAATGTGTAGCATGAGAATAACCGACTCCCCAGGCTGCACGGATATCTTCATATTCGGCTTGTGTATGTGCCACAGAAGCCAAGATGCCTTTTCCCTGTGATATACTTACCAAACTGCATTTGACATCGGCAATTCAGGTGCAGCATCCCAACGCTTGATACAGCCCCACTTCTCTACAATAGGGATATATTCCTTCGGATCCGGTCTTTTATGTTTTCAGGCATCTGGCCGCCTGCCATCTTCATGTTAAGGTAATGTCCTTCAAGATGAAGACCAAGTATCGGACTGTCAGGCTCTGCCATCAGCTTGGTACAGGTTTCGGCAGCCGCTTCAATCATCGGCACGGTAGATGAAGAAAGAGTTGGGAAAATACTGGTAGTACCGTGTTTCATGTGGGCGTTAACAGCTGTACGGAAAGCCTCTTCGGTACTTCCATAAAGTCTCCGCCACCACCGCCATGAACGTGGATTTCCACACCGCCGGAACTACATACATACCTTTGGCGTCAATCAGTTCAGCTCCGATAACAGCCAGGTCACAATTTGTTACTTCTAAAATTTTTGTTGTCACGCATCAGGACCGAACCGTCCTTTAACCATCCCTGAGGGGTAAGTATCTTCGCGTTTATGATTTGGGTCAACATAATATAGTAATAAAATATTAAGATTTCTAAACAGCATATTAAATATGGGAACAAATTTAGCAACTTTTTCAGAGCTAACTGCAGATATCCCGAATTATTTTCTAACTATTTTAATATAAAAAGCCCCGCTTAATAAAAATCAAGCGGGGCACAGATAGAGGGAATTTAAACAAATCTCTTTACTTACTCATTAAAACCAACTTACCTGATTTAAGTCCTTTACCGGTTGCGGTCAATGTTATTTCGCCCGGCTTATCGGTACTTTGGACAATGGCGGTCATCATTCCATTGAAAACTTTCATCTGTGGAAGATGGAAAAGCTCTATTGATGTAGGGTCGCCATTAGCTCCGGCACGATAAGTTCCTGCCCCTTTCACCGAATATTTGATAAGATGTTGAGCATCAGGGCACAAATTACCGTCCTTGTCTACTACTCTTACAGTTACAAATGACAAGTCCTTACCATCTGCCTTGATTTCGTTACGGTCGGCTACCAGTTCGATATGGTCGGGCTTGCTGGCAGTGTGAATTTCCTTTTCGGCAACTGCTTCTCCTTTGTCATTATAAGCCACTACTTTTACTGTTCCCGGTTCATACTTCGTATCCATCCACATCAGGCGATAACGTTGCTGGCGTTTAAAGTTGGCTGTAGATGCTGAATCAGCACTATTTTCAGGAGTAACGCTCAAGTCTTTGGTACGCTTACCCTGACTCTTACCGTTGATAAACACTTCTGCCGAAGGATAGTTGGTATAGACAAAAATCGGAGTAACTTCTCCTTCCCGTCCCGGCCATGTCCAATGAGGAAGGATATGAAGAGTCTCTTCATCCTTATTCCAATGGCTGCGGTAGAGATAGTAACGGTCTTTCGGCAGACCGGCAAGGTCAATGATGCCAAATAAAGAAGAGTGACTGGGCCAATCAGTATAATAAGGTGTCGGCTCGCCCAGATAATCAAAACCTGTCCATACAAATTCTCCGATAGCCCATGGTTTGTCATCATGCCAAATCCAGTCGTCTTCGGGCAAGTTAGACCATCCGCAGTGTTCCACATCGTATGATGAAGACTGATGGTCGTCATACTTCTTCATGGCCTGACGCGTCACAGGGAATTTATACACACCGCGAGAGCTGACAGTAGAAGCAGTCTCACTGCCCAAAACAATCTGTTGCGGCAGCTTCTTATAGTTTTCGGGATACTTGTGGGGACGATAATTGAATCCGGCTATGTCCATAGTAGCCGCCATATTATTGTTGACTACAGCATCTGGAGCATCCATACCCTGAGTGACCGGACGGGTCGGGTCTTCGCGATGACAGATATCCTGCAACATACGTGAAAGTTTAGGTCCGTTATTTCCATTCCATTGGTCGGGCACTTCATTACCGATACACCACATCACAACACTCGGATTATTGCGATAGTGACGAATAAGATTTACCAGGTCTTTCTCAACCCACTCATCGAATATCTTGTGATAGCCATTCGCCATTTTTGCCGATTTCCATTCATCAAATGATTCCGGCATCAACATCATACCCATTTCATCACACGCCTCTACCAGTTCAGGAGCAGGCATATTGTGAGAAGTACGGATAGCGTTACAGCCCATATCCTTCAAGATACGGATTTGGCGGCGGATGGCCGCATCATTTACCGCTCCTCCCAAAGGACCTAAATCATGGTGATTACAAACGCCTTTGAATTTTGTCAGTTTACCATTCAGGAAGAAGCCCTTGTCAGGGATAATCTCCAATGTACGGATACCAAAACGAGTCGTATATTCATCCTTCAATGTCTCTCCATCGTATACTTTGGAAACTGCGGTATACAATGCCGGATTTTCAGGCGACCATAAAAAGAAGGACGGTACACAACAAAAAAATTCTGATTAAAGAAATTCCCGTCCAGTTTATCTCCCGGTCTGTCATCCGAAGAAATTCTCTTTCCTTCGGGGTTCAGAATTTCAGTTACAATGCGGTAATTACCGACGTTTTTTCCTTCAGGCATCACTAAATCGGTCTTCACATTAACTCTTGCGAAACCGTCCTCTACAACGGGAGTTGTGATAACCGTTCCCCATGTGGGAATATGTACATCTTCTGTCACCACCAAATGTACATTGCGATACAATCCTGCCCCCGGGATACCAGCGTGAAGATTCACGTTCGTTTTCCAGGCGGACTGCCAGTTCGTTTTTCTCTCCCGGTTTCAGATAAGGAGTGGCATCCACATAAAACGAATTATAGCCATAAGGCCAGTATCCTGCCTCTTGTCCGTTGATATATACACGGGCATGACTCATGGCATCAAATATCAATGTAGCTTTCTTGCCTTTCTCAAAAGAAGGAGCATCAAAATTGAGGCGATACCACCCTGTTCCCACAAAAGGAAGCCCACCGGTACGTCCGGCATGTTCCATTGCTTCTGTTTGTCCGTCCTGGGTAATTGCCATCTCCTGCTTATCATTATTTATACTGAATGGCCCGTAGATAGCCCAGTCGTGAGGGACGGTGACATTCTGCCACTTGGCATCATTAAATCCGGGCTTCGCAAAGTCTGCATTGTCTTCACGAGTGAACTTCCACCCTTTTTCAAAGGTCTGCTCGGTTCTTACCTGCGCTTGCATGAAAGCAAGGGAACAGATAGCTCCTAATGCGGCACATAAAAATCGTTTAGTATTCATAGTTTTTCTTATTTATTGATATGGTCTGTAACAACAAAAGTAATCTCTCCCGCCTTTATCAAGTCATCATGAGAAATAAGGTATTTGTTCACTTTCTTATTTCTAATCTGATTTCCTGATGTAATCTCCATGGCCTTCTTTTTTGATAACCAGTTTATCTTTACCCCAATATTCAGGATCAAGTTTAATAGTTACCTCATCAAAAAAGTCGGGTAGTTAATGTATATTCGAATTTTGGTAGGGACAATCAGGATACAATCCCATCATGCTGAAGATAGCCCATGTAGACATAGTACCTGTATCATCATTTCCGGGGAATACCGTCGGGTTTGGTAGTAAAGTGTTTGGCCAACAACTCTTTTTACCAATTTCTGGGTACGCCATTCTTCGCCTTTGAAACGGCTGAATAAGTACGGATAAGCAATGTCGGGTTCGTTGGCGGGATCATAATTGCCGTCATCGAACACACTTTGCAGCTTATCTACAAACTTCTTGTCACCGCCCATCAATTTTGTCAGCCCTTTAATATCATGAGGAACAAAGAATGTGTAATTCCATGCGTTTCCTTCATGGAAACCGGGACTGGGTGCAAAGTTTGCTCCTTCTTTGGGATCGAACGGTTCATAAAATCTGCCTTCCTTCGTAATGGGACGAAGAGTACCAAACTCTTTGCAGAAATAATTCTTATAACCCATGGAACGTTTGCGGAACAACTTGGCATCTTCTTTCTTTCCCAATTCTTCAGCCAAAGTAGACAACGCATAATCTGCCACATAATATTCTAGGGCATGTGAAACAGAATTATCATATTGGCTTTCCATCGGCACATATCCCTTTGCCATATAGTCATCATTATCCGGACGCATCAGGTTATCCTTACCGGAGTAGTGGCAGACTTATACATTCCTTTATATGCCAAGTTGATGTCGAAGTCCTGAAGACCTTTCATCCAACTGTCCACGATAACCGAATAGAAGGATCGCCTTCCATTGTCAGTGTCTCACGTCCGTAAAGTTCCCATTTGGGAAACCATCCATGTTCCTTATACATGCCGAGCATGGTATGAATCATATCCATCTGGCGCTCAGGATACACTAATGTCATCAGTTGGTGTACGTTGCGGTATGTATCCCACAATGAAAATACAGTATAACGGTTACGGTTGGTAGTCAGAATCTTATCACCTTCCATCTGCGGATATTGACCGCTAACGTCCTGAAGGATATTCGGATGAATGAGGGTATGATACATGGCTGTATAGAATACTCCTTTTTTGTTCTTCAGTTCCGCCTTTGACTGTGACACGTGAAAGGTCATCATTCCACATCTTACGCGCTTCGGCACGCAGCTTGTCGAAGGTGGTTCCGAACGGTTGCTCCTTTTCCAGATTCAAACGTGCATTCTCAATGCTCACAAAGGATACCCCCATGCTGACTTCTATCGTTTCGCTCACTGTCGAGTCAAAAGTAAACCATGCACCGACATCGTCACCACTCATTTCCTTTGTATAGGAAGTGTAAAGTTTATACTTGCCTGCCGTGTCATCCCACTGTGCTTCCACACCCATCGGACGCATCATTTTCCAGTAGCCGCGCTTTGCCGGAACTTTATTAATGCGCATCACAAAATATATCGGGAATACAGCTTGCGGATTATAACAAAAAGTACCCAGCAATTTGGTTCTTCAATCTCACGGTCATTGACAAAACGCACTGTAGCACCACTCTCGTTTGTCAATCCTTCACCCAAATTTAATAAGATATTGCTTTGTCCTGCCGGAAAAGTGAAACGTGCCATACTGGTGCGGGGAGTAGCAGTCACTTCGCACTTCACATTATACTTATCCAATACATTGGTATAATAGCCGGGAGTAGCCGATTCATTGCTGTACACACTTCCGTAAGTATTAAAATCAACATTCAGCTTTCCGGTGGTCGGCATCAGCAACAAAAGAGCCTAATTCGGGGCAACCCACACCACTCAGGTTGACATGAGCAAATCCCGTCATATACTTATTATTAAACTCGTAAGGAGTAGACCACCAGGTACTATCCTTGTTAATCTTATTTTCGGGAACAGCCCCCAACACATTGAGAGGTGTGACCGACATCATTCCCTGCGGACAAAGCGCACCGGGATTAGTTGTCCCATAATTAGTAGTCCCCACAAAAGGATTTACATAATCGGCCGGTTCTTTTTTGCGCCATTGCAGTCAGCAAAGAAAACAATGCGGCACCGGTCAAAATACTCAGTTTTCGTATCATAGTCATTTATTTAATTACAACTTCATCTGTAAACAAGAAGCCACCAAACTCGCCGGAAGTTGCCTGATAACGTACATAACGTCCCTTCGCATTACCTTCCCAACCAAAATTAGTAAAAGTTACCTTATCATCTTTCACTACTTTATGCTCGATGTGCTTCAATTCTGTAAAATCTTTACCATCATCGGATATAGAAATTATCACTTCGGCAGGCATAAATACCTCCGGTCCGCAGACCTGCATAAAGTCTGCACCGATAAAATGAAGTTCCGTTTCTTTTTCCAAATCAATCGTAATATCCATTCTTTTCTTGCCAATGAAACCTTGCCAACGCTTATCACCATAGGTCCATCCGCCACGTACACCATCGACCAAGGCCGTATCTCCCCCCGCAGCATATCCGGGATAATAAGCCGCATCAAGACCATAAGTCACTTTTTTCCCTACTGCCAAATGTTCCACCGGCTTATCAGCTCCGGGACGATTACCGATTTCGTTCTTAAGTTCAAAAGGATTATAACCGGATTTTTTCAATTCTTCCACTGCTTTTAAAGCCCGTACATGGAAGTTTTCATAATTCTTCTTTGACGGTGCACTCCAGGCCACTTCCGCCAACGCAAGAACACGGGGATAAATCATCATTTCAGCATGCTCGGGTGTCGGAATATATTCTGTAAACAGATTTGCCTGCACGCCATACACCAGTCCCACCTTTTCGGCACTTAATGTATCAGGAACGGGATTGAACGAATAGACTTTGGATAAAGGCAGATAGCCTCCGATAGCCTCGGGCTGCGAATCCGGTGCATCTTGATAAGAATCAAAATAACAGAACTCACCCGGAGTCATAATAGCCTTATGACCGGATTCCACCGCTTTCATACCTCCTTCCGTTCCACGCCATGACATGACTGTAGCATTAGGTGTCAGTCCTCCTTCAAGAATTTCATCCCAACCCAACAGTTTACGGTTATGGCCATTCAGAAATACTTCAATGCGATGAATCAAATAACTCTGCAATTCATTCACATCTTTCAGACCTTCTTTTTTCATCCGTGCCTGGCATAACTTACAAGTCGGCCAAGATGCTTTACCTGCCTCGTCTCCACCAATATGGATATATTCGGACGGGAATAATTCCATCACTTCCGTCAGTACATTTTCCAGAAACTCAAAAGTCTTTTCATTGCCCACACAGAAATCAGCCTGCTTATAGGGTTCATGTGTACAGGACAGTTCGGGATAAGCAGTCAATACTTCTTCCGAATGTGCCGGCATTTCTATTTCGGGAATGATAGTTATATAACGAGATTCGGCATAAGCTACCAATTCACGGATATCCTCTTTGGTGTAATAACCTCCATAAGCATTCTCACTACCTTCTTCACTGTATTGGCGACCATTGTTCCACCACTCTTTCCAGGTGGGGAATTCACGCCACGCAGCAAACTCAGTAAGACGGGGATATTTATCTATTTCAATACGCCATCCTGCCGCATCAGTCAGATGTAAATGGAGACGGTTCAGTTTGTAATAGGCAAAAGCATCAATCTGCTTCTTCACAAAATTCACATCAAAGAAATGACGGGAAACATCGAGCATCATACCACGATAGGCAAAGCGCGGCTCATCGGTAACGGTTCCTACCGGTAATTCCTTTTTTTCATTCACCATTTGCAGGAATGTCTGCACACCATAAAAAAGTCCCGCACCCGAAGCAGCCCGGATTTTCACCTGCTTCGGAGTTACTTCCAGCACATATCCTTCGGACGAAGTAATATCCGGCAAACGGTCTACTTGTTGAAGAATGACAACATTGTCGACTACTTCTTCCAAAGCAGCATCCAATTGAAAAGGAGAGCCGGCGATATAATCTGCCAGTCTCGTTTTATCCTCCTGAGGTGCATCTATCCATAATTTTGTTTGATCATTCAATTGAAAAGCACCCTTCTGCAAGTCTGCACTCAATGGAACGGGAATCACAGAAAGTGTCTCTTTCTGTTCCTTGGCGCAACCCGCCAGCAACAGGCTCACCGCCACACTTGCCAATAGTGTAAGTTTCCTCATTTTCTATTCTCTTTAATTCTATTTATTTCATTGGTACGAATACCCGGTTTCAATTCACCATTAATTATATAAGCATAAACTCCGTCAGCAACCAAAGCAGCTCCTGCACGTGCTCCCTGTTCATATTCGCCCAAAGAGCTCCATTCATCTTTTGCAGGATAATAAAGCAACAGATTCTTATTGAACTGATACCACTCCGCCGGATGTGACAGATATTCTTTTCCCGAATAAATGCCCTGCAAAGCTTTCAGGAATATATCCTTGTTGACACCGCCAATACATAAAATGGCTTCTTCTCCCCAAGGAACGGCTGCTCCACCTCCCAATGAAATGCTTTTTCCTTCTTTATCGACCGGAGTCGCTACCGAAGTCCATACTCTCGTCTCGGGCGAATATACATAACCGTCCACAGACAAGGTTGCTTCGCGCCCATCTGCTGCCGGGGCAAAGCCTCCCCAAACATAAAGTTTTCCCCCTTGTGCCGCGCACACCGGTTGAACTCTCGGCTCGCCGGGCACACCGGGCTCTTTCTGCCATCCTTTATCCATATTTGACAAATCAAGCGAATACATATCCGCAGAGGGAACACCATTAACGTTTCCTCCTACGATATAAAGCAAATCACCTATTAAAGCACCTGCCATATTATCGATAGTCATGGGTAAAGAAGGTAAAGTGTCAGTTACCAAGACGTCTTCTTGCAAAGATAAAAGAAATACATCAGATATACTACCATCAACAGTAGTTCCTCCAACACAAATTAACCCTTTTTGTGTAGAAATAGTTACTCCATACGCCGATGCTACAGGCAAAAAGCCAACTTGCTTCCACCGGAAGGCTGTATCTGATGATAAAGGTGTAGCATAAACTTCATTATAAAAAACCTTTTTTCCGCCATCGGCAACAGGAATATCCGGGAAATTACATCCACCTGCCATTATTAAACGGTCTTCTGTTATTCCTGCATATAAAGCAGAAACTCCCTTGAGAAAAGCGGCATTCCCCTGAAGGGAAGCCGTTCATTTTCTCAAGAGATATTTCAGCACCTGACGTATCAGTGTGGTGACATGCACTGCATACCAATAAGCCACCCACTAATACAGCCAGTAATTTTCCATATAGTTGTTTCTTCGTCACACAAGCTATGAATTAATCAGTTCAACGAAATCTCATCTACAAACAGAAAAGCAGGATTTCCTTTACCACCGTGCCAGGCAGGAATACTATGTTCCGTCAAAGCAGTCACTTTGACATAACGGGCTGTAACCGGTGAGAATGTCAAAGTATGGTTAAATACTCCGTTTTTGTCATCCTGCTTCATGGCCGGATATTTTTCCGAAGCAACTTCTTTAAAGTTCTGACCGTCTTCGGATACCGCTACAGAAAGAGCACGGGCATCAAATACCCAGTCACCCTTTTCTACACAGGTAGAAATAGAAGCACTTTTGAATTTCGGTCGGTTCTTTCAGATCAATCACTGCCTCCATATCATTTTTATAGAAAGCAATCCAACGTCCTGTCTTGTAATTTCCATTACCTTTCAATCCATCTACCAAAGTGGGAGCACCGTTAAATTCATATTGTTTATTTACCGGTTGCAACATAGTAACAGGCTTCATGCTTGCCTTGTTGAAAGCTATATCCTCTTTCACAATGCGACTGTTTCCTGTAGGACGAACTGCCACAGCTTGGAAAGTACAGTTTTCTTTGAGTTTCAAAGGTTCTGTATACTGTGCCGATGCTGCGGTCGGTTCACTACCATCCAACGTGTAATAAATCGGACAATTATCAATAGTGGACAAAGTCACATCCAATGTTCCATCCTGCGGATTAGGGTGAAAACAGCATTTACATCAAATACCATGAGTAGCATAATTGTACTTATATACATCATCATATACATCTACCAATCCAGGCAAACGTTTCAAGAAGTCTTCATAATTCTTCTTCGCAGGCATTGTCCATTGCACTTCTGCCAGAGCAGCCATACGGGGCAATTCCATATATTCTACCTGACTGAAAGTAGGAATATATTCAGTCCACAAGTTAGCCTGTACACCTTTTATATACTTTTGTTCTTCAGGAGTGAGGGACTTAGGCATCGGTTCATAAGAATACACTCTTTCGATGGGCAGATAACCACCAATGGCCTCCGGCTCATTCTCAACATCTTTAGACTGATAGTAGTCAAAATACAGATAAGTATTCGGTGACATAATTACATCATGGTGCTGTTTGGCAGCCTCTATGCCACCTGATTCGCCACGCCATGACATAACAGTTGAGTTAGGAGCCAATCCACCTTCCAAAATCTCGTCCCAGCCTATAATCTGACGACCTTTATCATTCAAGAACTTCTCTGCATGAGTAATAATGAAACTCTGTAAATAAGCCTCTGCAGAATGCTTCTTATCACCTTTATACCCAATGCCTTGATACGTGCCTGACATTTCGGACAAGTCTTCCAACGCACTTTCGGACATTCGTCACCACCTACATGAATATATTCAGATGGGAAAATCTCAATGATTTCACCCAACACATCGTCAATAAACTTCAGTGTCTCATCATTTCCGGCACACAGTACATCATCCGATATACCCCATATTTTCCATACTTCATACGGACCGCCTGTACATCCCAATTCCGGATAAGCAGTCAAAGCAGCCTGCATGTGTCCCGGCATATCGATTTCGGGAATAACCGTAATGTGCCGGTCGGCAGCATAAGCTACGATTTCTTTTGCTTCTTCCTGAGTATAGAAACCACCATAAGGCTGACCGTCATATTTACCTGTATTATGTCCGATTACAGTCTCTGTTCTCTTTGAACCGATTTCTGTCAATTCGGGACGACTCTTAATTTCAATTCTCCATCCCTGATCATCAGAGATATGCCAGTGAAAACGATTGATGTTATGCAAAGCCAACATATCAATAAAACGTTTCACCGAGTCAACCGGGAAGAAATGACGAGACACATCCAAATGTGCTCCACGATAAGAAAAACGGGGATAGTCACTGATTTCTACTGCAGGAAGGGCTATATCCATGCCTTGCACCACCGGAATAGACTTACGCAAAGTTTGGATACCATAAAATACTCCGGCTTCTGTCGGACCGGATATCACCACATTAGCATCCGTTACTTTTAATTGATAACCTTCAGGATTTTCCGAACTTCCCCCCAGTTGCAGAAGAATTCCCTTGCCTTCCGTACCGGCTTGTACGCTCAGGCTCTTTCCGGTCAAATCTTTGATATAACTTGCCAAAAACTCTGCATTCTTTTGCATCCTCTCATTACCTTCGGGATACATAATCTTTGTACCGTCCGACAAAATGAACGGAGCAGCCTGTTCCATTACCGAGATTTCCTGCGGTAACGGGATAACCTGATAATTTGCTTCTTTTACTTGTGTGTTGCAGGATACAAGCATTAAACCTGCCACAGACAGCCCTGCCAGGCTCATTAAATGTTTCATAATATATATAATTGATTAGTTAGTATCACTCAATTGATGGATACGAATATCCAATTTCCCATCTTTCATCAGTTCCTCCGAAGTAACTACCACTTTCTTCGTTTGTCCCGGCAACAGGTCGAAGAAATTATCAGAGAAACCTTGCTCCCTGAAGAGAAGATACTGTCAAGGAATTGGAATCTGACTGCTTGGGGATTTCAATAAACACATCCCTTGCCAACTGTTTGGAAGACAGTGTTATCTCACACTTTCCATCCATTTGCTTTACCTTGTAGCGTATATCCGCCTTGGGCAAATCCTGGTCTTTGGCAAAATTGAAATAAAAAGTTTCTTCGGACAATACTTCTCCTTTCTTGTTTTTCAGTGTCATCAATAAGAAGGTATTCCTTGGATTAGAGTCATTCCCTCGTACTTCTCCTTATGATATAAGGTAGAAGCATTAGCGGGCACTTCCCCTTTTATCTCTTTTTTCTTTAATACTTTTCCGTCAAAATCCATCAGACGCAACTGAAGGGTTACATCTTTATCGGCTTCCAGCTTGTCGGACATTACATAGATATTCAAATCATCCCCTTCTTTTTATTGCATCTACCAATACCGGAGCGAAAGCCCTCTTTGCCTGATAGTGCATGGCTTTCCAGTTTCCATAATAATCGATGCTCGACCAAGAAACAACCGGCCAACTGTCATTCAACTGCCAATAAAGCGTACCCATACAATAAGGACGGTTGCGGCGATGGGCCTCCATTCCATGACGCATTCCTTGTCCTTGTAATACCAAGCCCAAATACACCAGTTGTTCAAAGTCTTCGGGAACTTTATAATACAGTCCCATGGTCTTTTTTATCAAGAAGTTACCGATAGACGCCTTCTGATGAGCATTCATCACTTCCGATTCCAATGCATAATCTTCGGGTGCAGCGAAAGTGGCAATGGTCTTCATTTCCGGGAATGCCTGAAAACCATACTCGCTCATAAAGCGTGGAATCTCGGTATCGAAACTCTCAAAAGGCTTCTGTCCATACCAAGTGCCCCAATTATGGCTGTCGGCTATCTTCCAACTTTCCGGACGCCCCCAGTTGGCTTCGTAAGGAGAGCCATGCATATAAAAACGATCCGGGTCAAGTTCCTGTACCTTGCGAGGCAGCAATTCACGGAACAGTTTGTCGTATCCTCGCTTCATACCTTCCATGATGGCAGGGTCGGTATATTTCTTGTCCCATCCCCAATAGCGCATTCCTTCATAGATTTCATTATTTCCACACCACATGGCCAAACTTGCATGATTGCGCAAACGCTTGATATTGTAGTCGGCTTCCGCCTCCACACGCTTCAAGAAAGCAGGATCCGACGGATAAGTGGTACAAGCAAAAATGAAGTCTTGCCAAATCAGGATACCGTGTTCATCGGCTTCCTTATAAAAAGCATCATCCTCATACACACCGCCCCCCCATACACGAAGCATGTTCATATTGGCCTCTTTCACATCCTTGAATAATCGGTGATAGCGTTCAGGCGTGACATTGGGCAACAAAGCGTCATCGGGAATAAAGTTCGCTCCCTTAGCAAACATCGGTTTACCGTTTACCTCAAAATAGAAAGATTCACCTTGGGCATCTTTCTCCTTCACTACACGGATATTGCGTAGTCCGACACGTTCCTGCTTGGAAGCAATCACTTTGCCATCCACCTTTACCTGAGCTTCAAAATCATATAAAGCAGGTTCGCCCCAACCATTCGGCATCCAAAGATGAGGATTGCCGATTTCCATAGGTATATTGATTTCATTCGCACCCGGTTGCAGAGTCACTTCTTTCTGCTTCGTTGTCTTTTTCACCGTCTTTATAGGAATAACTCACGGTCACTTCCGCCTTTTTGAGGAGTAGAAGTGATATGATTTATTGCCAACTGATTCTCAACCTTCGCCAATTCCTCAGTTACCGATGCTTGACGCACATAATAATCCTCAATAGCTGCCACATCATAATAAACCAAATGTACGGGACGCCATATACCACTGGTAGTCAACCGAATGCCCCAATCCCATCCATAACTGTAAGGTGCTTTACGGGTATAGATGCTGACACGCTTGTCACTATGGTCATTGTCTGCCGGATAATCGAATCCGTTTGTTTCCCATTGCGGTAATGCCTGTTTGATGGGTGAATGGAAATAAACCTGCAGACGGTTTTCCCCCTTTCGCAGTACCTCTTTCACAGGAAGCGTATAACCGACAAACATATTGTCTGTACGTTCCAATAAAGAACCGTTCAGATAAATATCAGCATAAGTATCCAGTCCTTCAAATTCAAGGACGGCTGCTTCACGTGCCAGTTGCTCGTCCGTCACATTAAAAAGTAGTCCTATAAGTCCAGTCTTCATTTTCCACCCACTGCACTTTCTCTTCATTCTTTCCATAAAAGGATTGGGAATCATGCCATGATTTATTAAATCCTGATGTACTGTTCGGGAACTTTTTGCAGGAAGCCACTCGCCTTTTCCGACCTGAGAGAATTCCCATCCTTTATTCAGGTTTATCTTCTCAGGCTCCCTTATATTCCTCGGCACCTAATATCATCGGGATGCATCCCATCATCATTAACATTCGCAATTTTCTCATATCTTACATCTTTTTATCGTTCCAATGGGGAAGCACAAAGCTTCCCCTATCGTTATTCACATCCGAACGGAACGTTGAAGCCGGCAACCCTGCACCATTCACCAAATTGGCACGAGTAAACGGTTGCCAACCATAACGCACTATTGTCGGCTCTTTTACTTTATCACTCCATACTTTTAACTCACCGTTCACAACGGCTGCTTTTGCCGGATAAAATATTTGATCGTCTCCGGACAGCTCAAAGGTACGAATTTCATTGTTATCTGATGCATGAAGACCCTCAGAATAATCAAAAGAAATATAAGCTGCCCCATTTTTAAAGGAAACAGACTTGAAAAGCGGTCCCGAAGGCACTATATTTTTATAATTATAAGTCTTGTTTAAAGCCCAAACAGCCAAACGTTCCCCTACTTCCTGCTTATGCGTAGGATGTACGTTCAAAGAGTCACCTTTATCTGAAGTCACTGCCATTCCCGTATGGGGTATTTGTGTCAGGAAACGACGTTGGCTGTCACGAAACCAAGGCCATGACGGACGGTCAATACTTGATAACTGTACATAATAAAAAGGTAACTCATTATCTTCCCAATTCTTGCGCCAACTGTCCACTAATAATTTAAACAGCTTTTCGTGCGCCTCACGATTATGCGCATTCGATTCTCCCTGATACCAAATAATGCCTTTAATGGGGAATTGTTGCAAAGGAAGAATACCCGATTCATACAGATAACAAGGTTCATAGGGATGACGCGCTGCAACTTATCGGTTGACTTTTTAACATTGAGAGCAGCACGTCCACGCACCCAGTCTTGGATAAAATCATTTTTTAGTCCAATTACGCAAAATAGCCGGGAAATGATATTCCAACGAACTGCGGTCTATCCATGCTTCAGTGGGTGAGCCACCGATGGCATTACAAATCAATCCGACAGGCACTTGCAAACTGTCCTGCAACATCTTACCGAAATAATAAGCCACAGCAGAAAAATTACCGGCTGTTTGCGGAGAGCAAACCGTCCACTCCGTATCCTTATAATATTGCAAATGATTCAATGAATCAAGAACGGAAGCATTCCATTCGACGGCATCCGTGCGCCAACGCGCTTTCATATCAAAAAAGACGGATATTATCATTGGCAGCCTTAGCGACATCACGCTTGGCTGTTGCACTCCAGTTTAAATAGAATTCCATGTTGGACTGCCGGAACAAAGCCAGACTTCCCCGGCCAATACATTACCGTAAGTCAGTTTTTGTTTACCCGAAGAAACAACCAATGTATAAGGGCCTCCCGCTTTTAAAGGCGAAAGAGTGACCGACCATTTACCATCCATACCCGTTACAACTTTTTGTTTCTGATGCGCAATGGATACAGTTATTCTATCACCGGCATTGGCAGTCCCCTGAATAGTCAACGGTTTTCCGTGTTGCAACACCATATTGTCTGTATACAACGGACTCATCCTCAATCCGCCGAAATCGCCGGTAATACCTTCATATACGGTCTTAGCCAGTATTTCAGCTCCTTCTACATTGGGATGAACAGCATCCGGCAACATAAACGGATAAGGGTACAACGGTGCATGGAAATCAATCAACTGAACACCGGCATATTTAGCAATATTCTCGATAGCCAATTGTATTTCATCATGCCAATCACGTGTACCAGACTCAAAACGGGGATGGCGATCGGCAATCGGGGTAAGACGCGCAATCAAGATACGGCATCTGGAATTAGCCACACGAAAAGAATCTATCAACGCCCTATAATCTTGAATAAAGAAATCACGATAATTAGGCCAATCCCGCGGATCTGTATCGTTAATACCCAAATGGATAACAACGATATCACCGGCAAAATCAATAGCTTTATGATATTCCTCCTGCTGCATATAAGGGCGATGACCTTTGTTCAACAAAGTAGCACCGGACTTTCCAAAGTTACCAACCACATAATCATCCCCCCAGCATTTTCTGTAACTTCGCCGGATAAGCATTGGTTTCACGGTCGGGCAATGTATAACCATAAGTAATACTATTACCCACACAAGCAACTTTGATTTTTTTCTGTGCAAAAAGAGTAACACAGAAACAGAGACTTACAAAAAGTATCAGTATCTTTTTCATTTCTTGTTAACATAAGGTTTCACAATATCACGCCATAACAGGTAACCTTTTTCCCAATAAATGCAGACCGTCATTGGTATATTGAGGATTCATCTTTCCGGTAGCTCCATCCACAAAGTGGCTATATAAATCGATATATGTAACCCTCTCCTTCTCTGCCAAAGGTTTCAGCAAATCGTTTATCTGCTTCACAACTTGCCAACGAGAAGTATGTCCGCCAAACATACCGTAACAATCATTGACAGGCAATACACTTTGCAAATATAATTCAGTTTTCGGAGATTCTGCCTTTATTTTCTTTACAATCATTTCGATTCTTGCAACAATTGTATCAGCCGATGTTCCTCTCGCTACGTCATTAATGCCTATTAAAAGAAATATTTTAGCCGGCTTTCCCTTTATAATAGGATCAAGACGATCGTATACTCCCATACAAATATCGCCACTGATTCCCCTGTTTTTCACATAAGTGTTTTGGAAAAGCTCGCCCCACTCGCATCCGTTAGTTATGCTATTACCCAAAAAGATAATATCTCTCGAAGTAACCGGAAGTTCTTCGAATAAAGTTGCACGTTGCTCATAGAATGTAGAATATTTGCGTTCCTGGGCAAATTGGGGCAGTGCAAGGAAAAGCCCCAATAAAAAGTAAAAGCAATGTGTTTCATTTTATAGTTGTTTTTCAGGTGAATAAATTAATCCTTCTACTGCTTTTTCACCATCCGGAGTAACAAAGACGGTAGTAAACATCCATTTGACAAGACGCGTTTCGTCCATTCCAAACTTACCTATCGGCAACTTCAGGAGTACTTTGTTCCAACCTTTATTTAAGTGAACAAGCAATGGAGGACGCACCACACAATTTTCATTTTCCAAAGGTACTTCATTACTTTTTACCCGGTGAGTAGCTGTCCACACAGGAGGCATTATTTCTTTATCATTAATCCATATTCGACTGCCTTTATAATCCCACTTTCCCTGTAATGGGCCAGGTCCATCTCAGAACGGCTATAATTCTGAAACTCAGCCCACAGCCCCACTTCCTGGTCTTTTGGAGAATAAACCCATGTATAAGCATAGGAAGTATGATTTTCTTTAGGGTCTTTATAAAAGGCCGGTACCATTGTTCCCCAAACATGGCGCAGATAAATACCGGCACCAATAGCTTTGCGTGTTCCGTATGTTTTCCCTTCATACTCATAAGACTCCTTCAACTCCTGTTCCGGGGAATACTTTTTGACAGGTCCCCACCGTTAGGAAAAAAGCATCAGTTATATTCCATTTGACATCAGTCTGTTTCACATAAGCAAAAGGATATCCTTTGAATGTATGTTCTTTATGCCATAACATACGATTTTCAAAATCAACAAATTCATGGAATATCTCTGTATCTTCGGCAGGAAGCATCGTTCCATTCCCATCGAAATATTCTGTTCCGCCACCTCTCCATGCACGTTCTGCAATGGCAAGCATACTGGGATAAAATCCGTTTTGAACAATCATATCTTCTTCTTTTGAAATCATCCGATCGTTCCATATTGCCAATATAGTACCGGCTATATCATCACTCCCTTCCACCTTATTATATATACGGCTGTTATACAGGGCAACCAAATCGGCAAATGTATCAAAGTGATTCAAATAATGAAATTTGGAATCAATGGCAGGAATCCCCGGTTGAGCCTTTCCACGATAGCTCCACAAGTGAGTCATATCTATTTCTCCCGGCTTATAATGCCAACCGGGATTCCAAGAAATCACCTTCTTTCCTTTTGAACGTACATAAGATACCATTTCGGGAACAAAATCAGGATTAGTAAATGCTACTTCATCGGTTCCACCTATATGCAAATAAGGTACATCAAAAGTTTCACAAACTTCATCTATTAAGAGTTTCAAGATTTTCATACCTTCAGGACTCTGCATATCATGACGGAAAGTACGAATAAAAGCTGCACTATGCCCCGGCATATCTATCTCGGGAATCAACATGACTTGATGTTGCTTACAAAAGTCCACCAACTCACGTGCTTCCTCTAATGTATAGTACTTACCCGGCATACGGACTGTATTAATACTGTCATTCAGCATCGGGAATATCTTACTTTCCAAACGCCATGCCTGATTTTCAGTAAGATGCCAATGAAACACATTGATTTTAAAACGAGATAATATCTCTATTTCACGCTTTAATTCTTCCACTGAAATATAACTGCGACCTACATCCTGCATAAAGCCACGGATTCGGAAAGCCGGCCAGTCCACAATCTCACAACCGGCAAACAGACTTTTCTTTCCCTTTTTCTTTTCTAACTGACGAAGCGTTTGCAAGGCCCAATACACCCCACGTTCCGTAACAGCCTCTATCTTTATCAATTTCCCGGACACAGACAGTCGGTACGCCTCATCCGGATTTAACTTAACTCCATCAATAACCGGAAGAAGTTCTACTTTTATCTCTGCGGCAGCTTTATCCGCCAATTCTCCACCGGCATTCACAATAAAAGCCTCCCACTCCGACTTCAGAACCGAGTAGAAAGCTTTACCTTTCCCATTGCAAACGACTTATCCGTTACTTTATAATTCTGTGGCATAGGAAGTAACGGATAAGCATTTGTCTGTGCCATAGTCATGGCACAGACAAATATCATACCTATGAGACAGGTTAATCTACATTTCATTTATTTAGTCTTGATAATATCCTTCAGTTTAATAGCCTGAAAAGTCATATGAGCTACACTACTTTCATATAATATACCTACTGTTTCTTTATCAATCATAGTCAGGCAAGAATATCCCCAGCCCCAACCGGCATCCAACAACAATTGATTTTCGGGCAACCAAGTCACTCCACCATCAAGACTTGCCTTAATTGATACTATGACGATTCTTCGTATCGTTCGGATTAGAGAACAACAGAATATCTTTACCCAGCACATTATCTTTGGCTTTCACACTAATCAAACTCGCCATACATACCGGTTCCTGCAAAGAGGTACGAGAAGACACGTGTTCTTTTTTCTTTCCAAGTTTTACCCATATCGGTAGTAGTAGAAACTGCACGACTTCCACCACGATTATCACGCATATTCAGCATTAATACCCCCGGTTCTATTTCAGCAACTTGTGATTCTGTCGTATTGGTACGCGCCAATGAACTGATATGCCAAGTTTTTCCATGGTCTTTACTATAGATAATACCTGCATTGGGAATTCTATCACTTCCGATATACTGGCTGGCAAATACCAACGTACCATCATCCATCGATATACCTCTACCCGGACCTTGCAACAAGAAATACCAAGAAGGATCTTTTACCTGTTCCGTAATATTTATCGGTTCAGACCAGGTTTTACCATCATCGTCACTCTTCACCAACATAAGTTGTGCTGTGTGGTGCATATCCATTCCCGGTTGAGAATTCCACCAAGCACGTCCGTTACCCATTCCGTGTGTCCATGCTGCTATAATCCAGATAGTACCGGTTTTCCTATCCACCAAGATAGCAGGGTCTCCCACACCATTCTGAGCTTTTGGCAAACCTTCATGTTCGCCGAAAGACATCGGGATACGCATCTTTTCCCAAGTCTGTCCGCCGTCTGTACTTCTGCTCAACCCTATTTCTACATATTCTTGCAAGTCTGCGCTGTTGTTGTGGCGAACATCATATACACCAAGCAACGTACCTTTATTAGAAGTTGCCAATCCCGGAATACGATAAGCTGCTACCCCGTCATCGCCGGCATGACGAACACCAACTCCCATATAGTGGGTATCAGCTTTGCGCACAACCTTCACCGGAGCAGTCCGATTATCCATCGTTACTCCTGTCATTTCCACCGATACCTTTGCAAGTACAGAAGCTGTTGGTTTCATCTGCAAACTAACCCAAAAATAGTTCACACCCGGATACAGTTTCTGGTCTACTTTTAACACAACATCTCTTTTCGGAGCTTTCACTTCCGCTTTCAAAATAGAATAAGAAGGGTTAGCAGCCAATGTTTTACCCGAGTATTACTTGGAATATAATCAACGGGAGCAAAATAAGTTTTTCCTTTTCTCTCAGAACTTTCTGTTCCGCCATAATAGAGTTTCACTGCCTCTATTTCATTCAGATTCACTTCTTTGCCGAAACTAAGTTTCACATCATTCAACACCTGACTTTGCGTAGCATCTATACGCAAATTAAACAGTTCATTGTCCTGCCGTTCAATCAATACCGGAATACGAGTTTCGCGCACTGCAACCGTATCCTGCTTTTGAGCACTCATCTGTAAAGGAGAGAGGAATAAAAAAGAATTCCTAACAACCAAGAAATTTGTTTCATAATATTATTATTTAATTATGCGGGTAAAAATAAAATATTTTATTGTAATATGAAAACAAAAAGGTGATTCTTTATCTTTTTTATGATAAAAAAACCACCTTTATTTTATTATTTAGGCAAGAAATACGGTCAATATCCGGAGTTTGTTCCAAAGCAGGGTTATTTGTTAATGTATTCTTGTCGATTGGCCACAACAAACGTTGAGGGTAAGAATCATCTGCAGTAGTATACTCAAAATACATATTCATGCTGGACGAACTGGCCAAGAATATTCAGGGAAACT
>VOFK01002606.1_pt1 | contig 43493 bp, 62 predicted proteins | sample 5384121 | NCBI WGS metagenome assembly VOFK01 (sample SAMN12384730, study PRJNA508395) | human gut metagenome | isolation source: healthy gut J | host: Homo sapiens | reverse complement strand
AGCCTGGATTGACGGCATTCTGACATTGAATAATCAGGCACTAAGTATAGTATTAGAGCAGTTACACCGCTATTACGGAAAAGAAATTATTTATGATACAGGTATAGAAACAATGCCGATGCACGGAAACTTGATCTGAATGAAGGGTTACAGAAAGTATTGTCAACTATTGCCATAACGGCACCTGTTACCATAGAAGAAAAGAATAATATATATTATGTCCACATGAGAAAAGAAAAACTAATTATTAATCTTAAAAACATCGAATATGCCTATGATATGAAAACACACGAAAAATCCGAATAATATTCGTAGTATTATTCGGATTAGCTAAAACATTACCTATCAACATTAAGTAGCGTTCTTAAAATTACAAAAAAATTATGGAAAAACTGTAAATTTACTACAAGCAGGAGTGTTAAAAGATACAAATTCCTGTTTGTACTGGCAATTTTTTTTATCATCTTTCTTATCTGTCTATGCAGAAGACGTCTCTAACTATGTAGAGGAAAAAACATTCACATTCAGTTTCGAGAATGTACCTCTAAAACAAGTACTGAGCCATATTGAGAAAAATAGCGAATTTATCTTCGTCTATTACGGAGAAACCATTAATCCCAACCGCAAGGTATCTATTAAAAGTAACGAACCAACCAATTCGTCCGGTACTCGACAAACTATTTAAAGGTATGTCGGTAGAATATACAATAGACAACAGGCAGATTACACTCAAAAAGTAGCTCAAAAGAAAGTTCAACCGCAAAGTTCTAAAAAGAAAAACAATACAAGGATTTGTATTGGATAAGGACGAACAACCGATCACCGGGGCAACTATTAAAATTAAAGACAGCACGACAGGTGCTCTGACGGACATTGAAGGTTTCTACAAAGCTTGAACTTGAGGAAGAAAATCCGGTCCTGATAGTCTCATTTATGGGATATATCACCCAAGAAGTGAAAGTCGGGAAGAAGAGTATACTCAACATCCAACTGGAAGAAGACACTAAGGCATTGGATGAGGTTGTAGTCACAGCCTTTGGTATCGGGGCAGAAAAAGGAAAGTCTTGTCGGAGCTATCCAACAGATACGCCCGGAACAGCTAAGAGTACCTTCCTCACGTTTATCTTCTTCTTTTGCGGGACGTTTATCAGGAGTTATCGCCGTACAACGAAGTGGCGAACCGGGAGCAGACGGCGCTAGTTTCTGGATTCGTGGTGCTTCTACATTCAGTGGCGCAACTGATCCTCATCATCCTGGACGGTGTGGAAATTGACGCAACCCAACTGAACAATCTCGATCCTGAAGTAATTGAAAGCTTCTCAATACTAAAAGATGCAACGGCAACAGCACTCTATGGAACAAGAGGAGCTAACGGAGTGATGGTAGTCACGACAAAGAATGGGGAAAATCTGAAAAAGCCGATCATTAACTTTAGAGTGGAAGGGGCTATATCACAGTTGACAAATGTTCCTAAAATGGTAGACGGTATCACTTATATGAGATTATACAATGAGGCACAGACACGTACTCCCGAGACTACCGATATCTATTCGGACGAAAAGATTAATGCTACAATAGACGGTGTCAATCCTTATATGTATCCCAACATCGATTGGTACAACGAGATGTTCAAGAAAAACACTTTTGCCGAACGGTTCAACTTTAATATCCGTGGCGGAAGTAGCCGGGTAGATTATTTTATGAGTGCAAGTGTCAAGCACAGTGACGGTAATCTTAAATCACTCAGTAAAGACTTCTACTCCTTCAACAACAATATCAATGTCTACAACTATGATTTTGTCAATAATCTGAATATCAAGGCAACCAATACAACTAAAATATCGCTAGGACTAAATGTGTCGGTACGAGACTGGAGCGGGCCTTATAGTAGCGCCGGAAGCGTATTCTCAAGTGCACTCAATGCAAATCCGGTAGACTTTCCGATCCGTTTCCCCGGCCAGGAAGATGACACTCACATCCGTTGGGGAGGAAGATCTGGTGCTCCGAACGGAAGTTATGTCAATCCTGTCGCCGATTTTGTATCCGGTTATAGTTCCACGTACTCTACAAGTGTGTAACAGCCAACCTGCGTTTTAATCAGGACTTGAAGATGATTATGAAAGGACTGAAACTGAATGCTATTGTTTCATATTACAACTATTCATATTCTAAAGTGTATCGTTATTGCAACGTCAACCAATATGAGACTTCCATGTATAATCCACAAGAAGATACATACGACTTAAACATCATCGGCAACGAACAAAGTACCGAGCAATTTTTTAAAACCGGAGGTTCCAATAGCGGTAACCGTAGATTATATCTACAAGCCAGCCTGGATTATAACAGAACATTCAATGACGTGCACAAAGTCAATGTCATGTTCCTATATAATCAAGAACAGAATGACGTTAACAACCCTTCGGACTTGCTGACATCCTTACCTAGAAGGAAACAAGGTATAGCAGGACGTTTATCTTACGGATTTGCCGGCAGGTACTTAGCCGAACTCAACTTTGGCTACAATGGTTCTGAAAACTTCCCGAAGAATAAAAAGTTCGGTTTCTTTCCTTCAGTAGCAATCGGATACAATCTGTCTGAAGAGAAATTCTGGGAACCGCTCAGAAACATCATCCCGCAATTTAAAATAAGAGCATCGTGGGGGCTTGTCGGTAATGACCAGACAGGAGCCGGACGTTTTACGTTCCTTGAGAACCTTACTAACTCCGGAGCCGGATTCACAACCGGGACCGGTAACCAGACACACACCAACTCCGGTCCTGTATGGAAAAGATATGCCAATCCGAACCTGACATGGGAGGTTGGTGAGAAATGGAATGCTGGTATTGATGTGAGAATATTGAAAGGATTCAGTTTCTCTGCCGACATTTTCAAAGAAGTGAGAAAGGAAATCTTTATGGATCGTGGAACAATTCCGACACTCATGGGACTTGGTAATGTTACAGTTCAAGGAAATCTCGGAAAGATGCGTAACTGGGGAATAGATACCAGTGTAGACTACAACAACCAGATTAACAAAGACTTGTTTGTCTCTTTCAAGGGAACGTTCACCTTTGCTCATAATAAAATACTTGAAATGGATGAGCCGGAATTCAGTTTATATCCTAACCGTCTGAAAGTCGGCCATTCACTCAATACAATCTTCGGATATGTAGCGGACGGATTATTTACCGACGAAAATATGATTAACAATAGTTTGCCGCAACAATTTGCCAATCTGCCGTTAATGCCCGGTGATATTAAGTACAAAGATATTCCGAATGCATTAGGAGGTACGGACAATGCAATCAATGAATATGACAAAGTTGCCTTAGGTTATCCCAGTGTACCGGAAATTGTATATGGTTTCGGCCCTTCCATTAAATACAAAAAATCTGGACTTCTCTTTATTCTTTCAGGTAACCGGAAGCGTATCATTAATGATGAGCGGATTCCATCCTTTCACCAACGATAACAATACCGCCAAAAGAGGTATATTAGATTACGTAGCAGATGGATGCTGGACAACAGATAATCCTAATCCCAATGCATCATACCCCAGACTCACGACGGCATATAACACAAATAATAACCAGAATTCAACATTCTGGCTGAGAAAAACGCCGCTTTTTTAAAGCTCAAGAATGCGGAAATAGGATATAGTTTCAAGAATATGAGAATTTATGTCAGCGGCAACAACCTGCTAACATTCTCTAAATTCAAATTATGGGATCCAGAAATGGGAGGTGGCTCCGGTATGTCCTATCCTACTCAAAGAACATTTAATGTTGGTTTTCAGATGACTATTAACTGATAAATATATAATAAAATATGAAACTGAGATATATTTACATCATTGTATTATGCATCTTAACAAGCGGATGCAATTATCTGGATATAATGCCGGATGAACGTGCCAAACTGGAAGACTCTTACAACACTCCGTCCAAAACCGAAGGATTTCTCTATTCGTGTTATACTTATATGCCGATGAACCGTACTTCTCAAGATTCACAGCCGTACCAAAGCTGGTATCCGACAGCATTACTGACCGGAGGAGAAGTAACTACTTATTATAAAGCCAACGAACCGGAACAGTTGTTCACAATGGGGCTTTATAACCCGACTAACAATTCAATCGTTTCCCACCGTTGGTGGCCGACATGGAAAGGGGTCCGCCAATGCTATGAATTTCTGGATATTCTGGATAAAGCCCAAGTTTATACTGAAGCCGATAGGGGAAATATATAGAGCAGAAGCTAAGTTTCTAATTGCTTATTATCACTTCTGTTCTTTACAGGCATTCGGTCCCACTCTCATCATCAGGAAAAAATATGATTTGGACGCCAAATTATCCGAATTACCGGCACGAAAGTTCTTACGATGAAGTAGTAGCTTTTATTGATGAAATGCTGGACGAAGCAATGCCCGGACTGGTCGAGGCACACAATCCCTATGTATTTCGGACGAGCTACCAAACATGTTGCACGCGCTCTCCGCTCCCGTGTACACTTATACGCTGCCTCACCTTTATTCAACGGAAACAGTGAGTTTTACAGTAATTTCGTTGACGAAAATGGGAAACATCTAATTTCACAGACATACGACGTCAAGAAATGGGAGAAGTGTGCGGAAGTGACATTGGATGCTATTCAGAACGCGGAAAAAGCAGGCTACAAACTATACGGAGATGTTGAAGCCGGAGCTCCAACCCAAGAGAAACCGGGATTCACAGACCAGACCGAAAGCGGAAAAGCTCAGCGCAGAGTCAGATATTTGTACGATTGACAACCAGAACCTATGTGAAATCATCTGGGGAGATAATCGAGGCGAATCAACATACGGTGTACAAATTCGTTCGTCGGTGAGACAGACGAAACAGATCCCGTACACGCAAACCAACTCCACTGCACCGACCCTGCAAATGGTTGAACTCTTTTTATACAGAGCATGGATTACCTATCGATAAAGACAAGACCTATGACTATGCTAACCGTTATCAAATAGCTTATCTGCCTGCAAACTTTGACGGGAATAATTATGAAGACAGGCCGAATGATCGCTCTATCAAACTACATTTTAATCGTGAACCACGCTTTTATTCATGGATAGGATTCCATAACGGCAACTACGAAATAGCACGATATAATGCAGCAGCACTTCCTTTAAACAAATCTTATGTACCCGGCGGATTAAGAATGTTGTTCAACGGAGCACATGGTTTCAAAAAAGATATGACGGTGCATTATTCGGTAACAGGATATCTTAACAAGAAGTTCACACATCCCGGATTCACTAATACCATTATCAAATATCCATTCCCCACATTCCGGCTGGCGGAACTGTACTTGAATTATGCCGAAGCCTTGATCGAGATTGGGGGAAGCAATAATCTCAAGATCGCTAAAAATATATGGATAAAGTAAGGAAACGCGCAGGCATCCCAGGAGTAGATGAGTCTATTCAGAAATATGCAAATGATGAATGGAAAGGAAAAGAAAATGAACAGGAAACTTTACGCCAATTTGTCCGCCAGGAACGACAAATAGAATTCTATCTGGAAGGACAACGTTTTTGGGATTTGAGACGTTGGAAAATAGCGGAAAAACTGGATGAACCTTTCTTGTGCTGGAATATTGAAGGAGCCAGTGTAGAGGAATTCTTTAAAAGCTCCACAACCCAACATGACATTAACGAATCATTTCTATAAAATCACAATATCTGTTGCCAATCAGTGCCAGTGAACTGGAAAAGACTCCGCAAATCATTCAAAATCCATTCTATTAATATTCACCATGAAGAACAATCAACTTATGATTGGACTTGCCTATTAGCTCCACTCTCTTCCTTTGCGGAAGAGAATGGAGCTAATAAGAAAAAGCCCAATATTATCTATATTCTTGCAGATGATCTGGGTATATCGGAATTAGGTTGTTATGGCCAGCAGTTAATTGAAACTCCTAATATCGACCGGTTATCACAAGAAGGAATGACATTCAGCAACCATTACTCCGGGACAGCAGTGTCGCTCCATCGCGCTATGTCCTCTTTACCGGATTACATACCGGGCACGCCTATATACGGGGAATGACGAAATGGCTTCACGTGGAGATGTTTGGAATCATAAAGGCCTGTATTAGCTGATTCGACCCCCTGGAAGGCCAACGCCCCGTTCCGGCAGAAACGGTAATGATTCCGGCAGTCATGAAAAGCAAGCCGGCTACACAACGGCCTGTATCGGAAAATGGGGATTGGGGTATCCCGGTTCTGCCAGTACCCCAAACAAAATGGGATTTGACTTTTTCTACGGATATAATTGCCAAAGAGAAAGCTCATACCTACTACCCTCCATTTTTATATAGAAACGAACATCGGGAATATCTGAATAATCCATTGGTAGTCCCCCACACCAAACTGGATAAAGGTGCAGACCCATACGAAGAAAAAAAGCTATGCGAAATATACTCTCAATGAGTATGCACCGGACCTGATGTACAAAGAAATACTCAACTTTATCGACCTTACTAAAGATAACCCTTTCGTCTTATTCTGGACGACGCCCCTTCCCCATGTTCCCTTACAAGCACCGGAAAAATGGGTAAAGCATTATGTGAACAAGTTTGGAGATGAAAAACCATACACAGGCAATAAAGATTATTTTCCCTGCCGTCATCCTCGCGCAACCTATGCTGCCATGATCAGCTACTGGGATGAACAGATCGGGGGACTTATTAATAAACTTAAAGAACTGGGAATCTATGACAATACCATCATCATTTTTACCAGTGACAACGGGCCGACTTTCAATGGCGGAAGCGATTCTTTCTTTTTTCGATAGTGCTAAACCATTCAAAAGTGAATGGGGCTGGGGCAAAAGCATCGCTCCGCGAAGGAGGCATTCGTGTTCCGATGATTGCCAGTTGGCCTAAAAAGATAAAAGCCGGTAGTAAAAGTGATCTCATCTGTGCCTTTTGGGACATTATGCCTACTTTCTGTGAGATTGCAAAAGTAGAATGCCCGACTACGGACGGAATCGAGCTTTTTGCCGGAATTACTAGACAAAAAACAGAATAAACATGATTTCTTATATTGGGAATTTCCCGATAGCGGAGGCCAAAAAAGCTGTCCGAATGGGCAAATGGAAGGGTATTGTATTGAATATTTTTAAAGGAAACAGGAAAATTCAATTATATGATCTGGATTCTGATCCCAGAGAACAGACAGATGTTGCCAGATACCACCCGGAAATCGTGAAAAGAATGGAGGATATTATGAAGCAGGAACATATCGAACCGGAACTAGCTTCATTCAAAATGCCTCATTAGAGCCTTAAATAAATCATTATTCATTCTGCTTATTCGGAATGAATAATGATTTATAATTTCAATGCCACCTATCTCAGTCATCCTCAATCTTTACGGCTGTGCCGTTAGCAGTCACCATCAGCATACTGCCACTACCTCCAACTGTCTCATAATCCAAATCAACACCTATCACGGCATTAGCTCCCATTTGAGCTGCTTGTGCCTGCATTTCCTGCAACGCTGTATCTTTTAGCTTTGCGCAATACTTCTTCGTACGCTCCGGAACGTCCACCCACAATATCCCGAATACTTGCAAACAAGTCGCGGAATACATTAGCACCTATGATTGTCTCTCCGGAAACTATTCCATAATATTTCACTATTCGTTTTCCCTCAATGATGGGAGTTGTTGTTATTAACATTGTCTTTTTTCTCTTTAAGTTATTTTGCAATTCTATATATTAGACGTAAACCGTCCTAAAAAGTTGCAGCTACACCGTAACTTATTTACGATATAGCTGCCATTAATGTTAAAGAGAGAGAATTTATAATATAAGCATGGTCTCACGACCCTCCTAATATTCAATGAACATTTGTTTCTTTACCTATTAGACGCAAGAAAACTCAAATCACTGCACTTTGGGTATTCTTTTTTTAGTTAAAGAATAAAAAAATCGCTATTCCACAGAAATAGCGATTCATATCTTTAAAACATCTTGCTGACACGTTCAATCCCGCCACCAATATATCAATTTCCGATTTCGTATTGTACATGGCAAACGAAGCCCGCACTGTCCCCTCTATACCAAGGCGTTGCATCAAAGGTTGGGCACAATGATGTCCCGTCCTCACGGCAATACCCAAACGGTCCAGCAACGTTCCGAGATCGAAATGATGGATGTCTCCTACCAGGAAAGAGATGACTGCTCCCCGTTCGGCTGCTTCACCAAATATACGTATAGTGGGAATTTCTTTCAGACGTTGCAGAGCGTAAGTTGTCAGTTCATGCTCATGGGCGGCTATTTGCTCCATGCCGATACCGTTCACATAATCAGTGCTCTCGCCAGTCCGGTAGTTCCGATATAGTCGGGTGTACCGGCTTCAAACTTGAAAGGAAGTTCATTAAAAGTCGTCTTCTCGAAAGAGACATGCTGAATCATCTCTCCTCCTCCCTGATAAGGTGGAAGGCGATCTAACCATTCTTCTTTTCCATAAAGCACTCCGACACCTGTCGGACCATATATTTTATGAGCGGAGAATACGAGAAAATCGGCATCCAACTCCTGTACGTCCACTTTCATGTGAGGAATAGACTGAGCAGCATCTATCAGGCAAGGTACACCGTGCGCATGAGCTGTTGCGATCATCTCCTTCACCGGATTCACCGTACCCAATACGTTCGACACATGCACTACACTGACAATCTTCGTTCGTTCGGAGAATAATTTTTCATATTCGTCCAGCAGACAGTTCGCCTTTGTCGTTCATTGGGATTACTTTGATTGCAATTCCCTTTCGGGCAGCCAGAAGTTGCCAGGGGACAATATTACTATGATGTTCCATTACAGAAAGGATCACCTCATCCCCTTCTTGCATAAACTCGTCACCGAAGCTGGAAACAAGCAAGTTTATACTTTCTGTTGTTCCGCGTGTGAAGACAACTTCATTCGTGCTACGGGCATTGATAAACTGACGTACCGTTTCACGGGAGGCTTCGTGCAGTTCCGTAGCCTGCTGTGAAAGATAATGCACTCCGCGATGCACATTTGCATTGACGGAATAATACTCATCTACCAATGCATCAACCACCAGACGGGGTTTCTGAGTCGTTGCACCATTGTCGAAATAAACCAATGGCTTACCGTAAACCGTACGGCTCAATATCGGGAAAAATCCTCACGTATCTTTTGAATATCCATGTTTATTATTTTTTAGCTATTACTTACAAATCGCACAACCCTGACATCTGTTCAACTCACCACGGAAACGTTTCTCAACTAACAGATGCAAGCGATCTTTCAGCGCTTCCAGACGAATGGTATCGATCACTTCGTTGACAAACGCAAACATCAACAGCAGACGGGCTTCTTTCTCTGCAATACCGCGCGAACGCATGTAGAATAATGCGCCTTCATCCAACTGGCCTACTGTTGCTCCATGCGAACATTTCACATCGTCCGCATAAATCTCCAATTGCGGCTGCGTGTACATTCTAGCATCACGTGTAGCGCAAAGATTACGGTTAGTCTGTTGAGAATTTGTATGTTGGGCGTCAGGACGTACGAGCACTAGTCCGGCAAATGCACCTATCGACTGATCGTCGAGTACGTACTTGAACAGCTCATTGCTGGTACAGTTCGGTACGGCATGGTCAATACTTGTATGATTGTCTACATGCTGGTTTTTATCGGCAATCGCCATACCACAAAGGTTTATTTCGGCTCCTTCTCCTGCCAGCAATACTTCGGTCGTGTTGCGTGTAGTACCGTTATGCAAAGTCATACCATTCAGCAAAACGTTACTGTTTGCTTCCTGCTTTACATATAGGTTACTAATACGGACAGTACTTGTATGTGTTTCTTCCAACTCATACAAATCAATACCGTATTCTCACCAGCAAATACTTCAATAACTTGTGTCGCCAGGAAGTTCACATTATCCATAGCATGATCACAAATCAGCAGACGGGCTTGTGCACCATCTTCCAGAATAATCAACACACGGCGGTTCACCATGAAATTGACATCTGCACGAAGAATATTCACCAACTGGATAGGTTTTTCCACTACCACATTCTTCGGCACATAGAAGATTACGCCATCTTGCGCAAAAGTCGTATTAAAGCAGTCACACCATCTTTTGAAGTATCTGCCAGTTGCCGTAATACTTCTTCACCAATTCGGGTGTTGCTCGGCCACTTCTTTCAGGCTACCGAAAATCACACCTTCCGGCAGATGTCCTGTAGGAAGCGCCTATTATAGAATGTGTCGTTCACCACAAAATACAGAGAGGTACTCATATTCGGCACATCACACTTGAACACTTCATACGGATTGACCGGAATAGCCAAGCGATTCAGGTTCAAACCGAAAGTCCGGTTCAAAATACTTGCTTATATCCGTATATTTGTACTTCTCCATTTTACGGGTCGGAAATCCGAGACGCTCAAAATCGGCAAAAGCAGTAGGCACGAGGCGCATTCAGCACTTCAGCGCTATGCTTGCAGATCATTGCTTCCGTTTGCGAGAAGAGATCTATGTATTGTTGTTCCGCTTTCATCGTTTTATATTTGTTATTCTCCTACTTCTTTCTTGATCCAATCATATCCTTTTTCTTCCAGTTCCAAAGCAAGTTCCGGTCCGGCAGTTTTCACGATACGACCTTTATAAAGTACATGCACGATATCAGGCTTGATATAGTCAAGCAGACGTTGATAGTGAGTAATAACAATCGTGCTTGTTTCAGGAGTTTTCAGCTTGTTCACTCCTTCCGCAACAATACGGAGAGCATCGATATCCAGACCGGAGTCTGTTTCATCAAGAATGCTCAAACGTGGTTCCAGCATAGCCATTTGGAAAATCTCGTTCCGTTTCTTCTCACCACCGGAGAAGCCTTCATTCACCGAACGGTTAGCCAGTTTATTATCCAACTCCACCACCGCACGTTTCTCACGCATCAGTTTCAGAACTCGCTGGCAGTCAGCGCAGGCAGACCTTTGTATTTGCGTTGTTCGTTTACGGCAGCACGCATAAAGTTTACCATGCTCACTCCCGGAATTTCCACCGGATACTGGAAACTAAGGAAGATACCTTCATGGCTACGATCTTCCGGACTCAACTCCAACAGATTCTTACCATAAAAAGTAATTGAACCTTTCGTTACCTCAAAAGCCGGATTCCCCACCAGTACCGAAGACAAAGTACTCTTACCGGAACCGTTCGGTCCCATAATAGCATGTATTTCACCGGGATTCACCGTCAGGTTAATACCTTTCAATATCTCTTTGCCATTAATGCTGGCATGCAGGTCTTTTATTTCTAACATCTTAACATAATCACTTTTACTATTTTTTTTATCCTACACTTCCTTCCAACGAAATAGTAAGCAACTTCTGTGCTTCCACCGCAAACTCCATCGGAAGTTTATTCAACACTTCCTTCGCATATCCGTTCACAATAAGTCCGATAGCATCTTCTGTCGGAATACCGCGCTGGTTGCAATAGAATATCTGGTCTTCACTAATCTTGCTCGTTGTAGCTTCATGTTCTACTACCGCCGTCTCATTGTGAATATCCATATAGGGGAAGGTATGTGCACCACAATTATCGCCCAGCAACAGAGAGTCACACTGGCTATAATTACGGGCATTATCCGCTTTCTCGGCCACACGTACCAACCCACGATAGGAGTTCTCGCTATGACCGGCGGAGATACCTTTACTTACAATCGTACTACGTATTCTTGCCCAGATGAATCATCTTCGTACCGGTATCTGCCTGCTGATAATTATTAGTTACAGCTACGGAATAGAACTCAGCGGTCGAGTTATCGCCCGTCAGGATACAGGAAGGATATTTCCAGGTGATTGCCGAACCGGTTTCCACTTGTGTCCAGGAAAGTTTACTGTCCACTCCTTTACAGTTACCTCGCTTCGTCACAAAGTTGTATACACCGCCCTTGCCTTCTGCATCTCCCGGATACCAATTCTGAACGGTACTGTATTTCACTTCTGCACGGTCGTGCACAATGATCTCGACGATAGCCGCGTGCAACTGATTTTCATCCCGCATCGGCGCCGTACATCCTTCCAGATAAGACACATACGAGTCATCATCCGCTACAATCAGCGTACGCTCAAATTGGCCCGTGTTACGGGCATTGATACGGAAATAGGTAGAAAGCTCCATAGGGCAACGCACTCCCTTCGGAATATACACAGAGCCGTCAGAGAATACAGCTGAGTTCAACGCTGCAAAGAAATTGTCCCGATAACCTACTACCGAGCCAAGGTACTTCTTCACCAGATCCGGATGCTCCCGCACGGCTTCACTGAACGAGCAGAAAATAATTCCTTTCTCCATTAGCGTTTCCTTGAAGGTAGTCTTTACTGAAACCGAGTCCATTACGGCATCAACTGCCATTCCACTAAGAGCCATTTGCTCTTCCAAAGGAATTCCCAACTTATTGAAGGTCTTTATTAGTTCAGGATCAACTTCCTCCATGCTCTTCGGCCCTTCTTTCTCTTAGTAGGATCAGCATAGTAAGAAATAGCCTGATAATCAATCTCCGGAATACGGAGATGGGCCCAGTCGGCATCTCCAGCGTCAGCCAGTGGCGATACGCTTTCAGTCGGAACTCCAGCAACCACTCGGGTTCATCTTTCCGATGAAATCAAACGAATCACATCCTCATTAAGTCCACGCTCAATGATGTCTGTATGCACCTCCGTGGTGAAACCGTATTTATATTTCTCCTCCGCAAATTTCCGCAAACTCATTATCAGTCTTCTTTTCAAGTTCGTCTTTCTGATTGGGTTTCATTTTATTGGGTTCTTGTTGCATCTTTATTCTCTAATATATATTGTTGCGTCATACTCTTAGCAGCAGGGAAAAAGATTCCCGCAAACGTTTCTATCGGATAATATAACAAAGATTCTTCCTTTTTTGTTGCACTAATTAACTTATTATCGCCATCCACAAACTCTATCGCACCAATCACCACTCGTTAACAACAGAAACTTAAGTGCTCCCAGCACACAACCGAGCCAACGGTTCAACCAATCCAGCGAAACCGCTTTCATTGCCTTTGTCAGCAACGAAGCCACCAATAAGAATATCAGTGGAACGGCTATCCAGATGATAATAAAAGCCAATACCTGTGCAACAGTCATCGAATCAGTCACCGTCGGACAAAGCTTTTCCGCTAAAGAAGCATACAGAGCTTTCGCTGCCAACAGACCGACTATTAACCCCAGTATAGAAGCCAACTGACGAATAAAGCCTTTTACAAAGCCTACTATTGCGCCTGCACCTATTATAATAAGGATAATAATATCAATCGTTGCCATATTTCTCTATAAAGCTGAAAAAAAATGAGGCAAAAATAAAAGTGGTAAGGTTATAATTCAAAATGGTACCACATTACCAATGTGCCCGTTTATTCTTAATTCAGTACAAATTATAAAGTTTGTTTCACTTCTATTTCTTCGAATGTCTCAATCATATCGCCTACCTTCATGTCGTTGCAGTTCACTAAGCTAATACCACACTCGAAGTTCGTACCAACTTCTTTCACATCATCCTTGAAGCGTTTCAGCGCGTTGATGTTCCCGGTGAAGATTACGATACCATCGCGATCAGACGAGCCTTGTCGCTTCGTTTCACCTTTCCGGTCTTCACCATTGCACCGGCTACAAGACCCACTTTCGTGATATTGAACACTTCGCGAATTTCGATCGTAGCCGTCACCTGCTCTTTCAATTCCGGAGCCAACATACCTTCCATAGCAGACTTCACCTCTTCAATTGCATCATAGATGACAGAGTACTTACGGATATCGACACCTTCCTGTTCAGCCATCTTAGCAGCAGCACCTGAAGGACGTACCTGGAATCCCACGATAATTGCATCTGAAGCGGCGGCCAATGATACATCCGATTCGGAGATAGCACCAACGCCCTTATGGATAACATTTACCTGGATCTGTTCAGTAGACAGCTTAATCAACGAGTCGCTCAATGCTTCAACAGAACCATCCACGTCACCCTTAACGATAATATTCAATTCCTGGAAGTTACCCAATGCGATACGACGACCCAATTCATCCAATGTAAGGATCTTCTGCGTACGCAAACCTTGTTCACGAGCCAACTGCTCACGTTTATTAGTGATCTCACGAGCTTCCTGGTCGCTTTCGACTACATGGAAAGTGTCACCGGCGGCAGGAGCACCATTCAATCCCAGAATCAATGCCGGTTCGGAAGGACCTGCTTCCTTGACGCGTTGATTACGTTCATTGAACATAGCCTTCACACGTCCATAGCTAGTTCCGGCCAATACGATATCTCCTACTTTCAGAGTACCGTTAGATACCAATACAGTAGCTACATAACCACGTCCCTTATCCAGTGAAGATTCGATAATAGATCCCGTAGCGTTACGGTTCGGATTTGCTTTCAGGTCGAGCATTTCGGCTTCGAGCAATACTTTTTCCAGCAAGTCTTCCACTCCCATACCTTTCTTGGCAGAGATATCTTGTGACTGATACTTACCACCCCATTCTTCAACAAGGTAATTCATAGCAGCCAATTCTTCTTTAATCTTATCCGGATTTGCAGTCGGCTTATCTACCTTATTAATAGCAAATACAATAGGTACACCTGCTGCCATTGCATGGTTGATCGCCTCCTTCGTCTGTGGCATTACGTTATCATCCGCCGCTACAATAATAATCGCAATATCCGTTACTTTCGCACCACGTGCACGCATAGCGGTAAACGCCTCATGTCCCGGAGTATCAAGGAATGTAATACGACGACCGTCTTCCAACTTCACATTGTATGCACCGATATGCTGTGTAATACCTCCGGCCTCACCGGCAATTACATTCGCCTTACGGATATAGTCGAGCAATGAAGTCTTACCATGGTCAACGTGTCCCATTACAGTAACAATCGGAGCACGCGGCTGCAAATCTTCCGGAGCATCTTCTTCTTCCACGATAGCTTGTGCCACTTCCGCACTTACATATTCGGTCTTGAAACCAAACTCTTCGGCCACCAGATTGATGGTTTCCGCATCCAAACGCTGGTTGATAGAAACCATGATGCCGATACTCATACAAGTAGCGATAACCTGATTAACAGATACGTCCATCATTGTAGCTAATTCATTAGCCGTAACAAATTCGGTCAGCTTCAATACTTTGCTTTCTGCCATTTCCTGATCTTCCAGTTCCTGCATACGGTTGGAAGCCATTTCACGTTTCTCCTTACGGTATTTGGAAGTCTTATTCTTACCTTTAGTGGTCAGACGAGCCAAGGTTTCTTTTACCTGTTTTGCTACATCTTCCTCACTTACTTCCTGTTTGATAACCGGTTTCTTGAAGCGATCTTTATTATTATTCTTCTGTTGTTATTTTCCGTTGGCCTGGCCACCCTGACCGTTACTATTGCCGCCTTTACCCTGCACATTAGGTCTTGGAGCTGCAAAGTTGGAAGTTGCAACATTATTCACATCCACCTTCTCTTTGCTGATACGATTCCGTTTTTTCTTGTTACCGGCTGCATCCGCGTTATCTTTCGGTCCGCTCTTAGCCTGTTTGCCATCCTCTTTACGGATTTCCTTGATAATAGCTTCCTTCATCAGTTTCTTCTGATCCTGACGAACCTTCTCCTTTTCTTCGCGTTCACGGCGTTTTTCTTCCTTCGATTTCTTCTTGGGCGAGTAGACTGATTCAATGCTGCAAGGTCGATCTGACCGATCACATTAATCTTTGCTCCCAGTTCCGGCTGACGGATCTTGAAAACACCATCATCCTCCGGAGCGTCTTTTTTTCTTCCGGGGTTAAACGCTTCTGTCGCTAGTTTCCACAGGCTTTTCTTCTTTTTTATGTTCTTCTGCCTTCACAGGTGCAGCTACTACTACCTTCGGCTCTTCTTTTTTCACTTCTTCTACTACTTTTTCAACTTCTACCGGCTTCGTCTCCACTACAGGTTCCGGTTGGGTTCAACCACCACTGGGTTCGGCTCTACTTGCGAGAAACAGGAGGTGCCACCACCTCTTCCTTTTTTACTTCAGGCTCTTTCCTTTTTCGGGTTCTTTCTTCACTTCCGGTTCAACGGACAGGGCGTTCCGCTACTATCGGACGTTCCACCACAGGTTCTACCACAGTTTCTTCTGTTCCGGTTCCTTCTCTACCTTTTCAGTTTTACGACCGTTTAATTTATCCAAATCTATTTTACCGACAGGTTTAAACTTCGGACGTGCATCCTCAGGTACGACTGTCTTAATCACATCTTCCGACTTCGGTTTTTCGGGCTGCTTTTCGAAGCCTTCAATCGATACCGACGCCTTATTACGTTCCTTATTCTGACGTTCCTGTATGAAACGCTCCGATTCAAGTCTAAGGTTCTTATCCGTACTAAACTCTTTTACGAGTATAGCGTATTGCTCCTCGCTAATTTTAGTATTAGGATTAGCCTCAACGGTATGCCCTTTCTTTTGCAGGAACTCAACTACCGTCGCGATTCCTACGTTCAAATCTCTTGTAACTTTGTTTAACCTTATCGTCATATTTTAAATTAATGAATAAATGGAGCGAAGAAAATCTCAATCGTAATAAAAGTCTGCTGCATTATTTGTATCTAACTTTTTAATCCTTTTTTCATCTTCTTGTTCCGGTTCTTCTTCTTCAAACTCCGATTTCAAAATGCGTAATACTTCGTCCACCGTTTCCTCTTCCAAGTCTGTCTTTTCAATCAACATCTCACGAGGAGCATTCAACACAGCTTCGCCGTATCGATACCGATAGCTTGATAGCGTCGATCACCCAACCATCGATTTCGTCTCTAAACTCGTCAGATAGATATCTTCGTCAGCTACATTCTCATCCAACTCACGGAACACGTCGATAGTGTACTCAGTCAACATACTGGCCAGCTTGATGTTCAAGCCGCCTTTACCGATAGCCAGCGAAACCTCTTCCGGTTTCAGGAAAACCTCTGCTTTCTTCTCTTCCTCGTTCAAACGAATAGAAGAAATCTTCGCCGGGCTTAAAGCGCGCTGAATAAACAATGAGATGTTCGATGTATAGTTAATTACGTCGATGTTTTCATTGCGTAACTCACGAACGATCCCATGAATACGACTTCCTTTTACACCTACACAGGCACCTACGGGTCGATTCTGTCATCATAAGATTCTACCGCGATCTTGGCACGTTCGCCGGGAATACGGGCAATCTTTTTAATAGTTATCAGACCATCATTGATTTCAGGCACTTCCATTTCAAACAGACGTTGCAAGAAAACGGGAGAAGTACGAGACAAGATAATCTTCGGATTATTGTTCTTGTTATCCACGCGGGCAACTACTGCACGTGCCGTTTCACCTTTACGATAAAAGTCGCTCGGAATCTGTTCCGTCTTGGGCAGTAGCAGTTCGTTTCCTTCATCGTCGAGAAGTAACATCTCCTTCTTCCAGATCTGATATACCTCTGCATTGATGATAGTACCTACCTTATCAATATATTTATTATAAATACTGTCTTTTTCCAGTTCCAGAATCTTGGAAGCCAGTGTCTGGCGAAGATTCAGGATCGCACGACGACCGAACTTGGCAAAAATCACCTCGTCAGTCACCTCTTCGCCTTCTTCGTAAGAAGCGTCAATTTTCTGCGCCTCACTCAACGCAATCTGCATATTCGGGTTAGTCAAATCTTCATCGGCCACAACTTCACGGTTACGCCATATCTCGAAGTCCCCCTTATCCGGATTCACGATTACATCGTAATTTTCATCGGTGCCAAACATTTTCGCGATTACGCTACGGAACGACTCCTCGAGTACGCTAACCATCGTCGTTCTATCGATATTCTTCAGTTCCTTAAATTCCGAAAATGTATCAATCAAGCTGATTGTTTCTTCTTTTTTGGCCATAACTATTTAAAGCTAATTAAGTATTTAGTATATTTTATTTGCTCATAAGTAAAGGTTTCGTCCTCTTCTACCAGCTTTGGTCGCTTGGCTCCTTCGAGTTTCACTTTCTTTTGTACGGTTACCGTAAACTTCTCTTCATCGGCATCTTTAGTACACCTGTCAGCTTCCGTCCGCCCCCGGTCAGTACTTCCACCTCTTGTCCGATGTGGATGTAATACTGTTGCAGAACTTTAAAGGGCTGTCCTATACCGGCAGAACCCACTTCCAGTTCATAATCTTCCTCTTCACGGTTCAGTTTCGATTCGATATAGCGGCTAAGCTCTACGCAATCTTCGATCCAAACTCCCTCTGCGTGGTCAATTTCGACCACAATTTTGTCATCCGGGCTCACGGTCACCTCTACTAAAAAGTAATCTTTTCCTTCCAGCCACTCTTCTACAATCTGACAAACAGTTTTCTTTTCTATCATTTATTAGCTATTAAGAACAAAAAAAGGAGCTTAATCGCCCCTCCACCTTTCATCCGTTTCGGTTGCAAAGATATAAATAATCTGTTCGACTACAAAACATTAAAGAAAAAAAGTATGAATTAACAGTGCTATATTCGTATCTTTACGCCGTAATTCAAAAAATAACGACTATGGCACATCGTCTCAACACAAATAAACAGTTTATGGTAGGTAACGGAATTCTTGCTTTTGCCGTCATTTTTGTCGTAGTTATTTTTATCTATATGAGTATGCGACTGCAACAGAAGCAACAGGAAGAACGACATTTTATCGAAACATATACGATTAGTCTGGTCAAAGGCTTTACCGGCGATTCAATTTCTTTGTTTGTCAACGACAGTCTCATTTCCAATAAGACTATCATAGAAGAACCTTATACAGTGGAAGTCGGTCGTTTTGCCGAGCAGAGTGCATTGTTAATTGTAGATAACAAAACTGAATTAGTATCGACTTTCGACCTAAGCGAAAGAGGGGTAATTATCAGTTTGAGAAAGAGGAAGACGGAATTAAGCAACTGGCGAAATAAACGGTAAAAAGCAAGATAAAGACAAAGGAACTCTTTTTATATTTCTGTCCGATATTTCTTCAGTTCTCCCCCGTAGAGCAAGAGCTTTTCCTTCCGTGAATTGATTCAGTAGAGACCAAAAAACGTTCACTATGATTCATCTCACGGGTATGACATAGTTCATGCAAAAAGCACATAATCAATCAAATAAGAAGGCAACAAAACGAGGTAATAGGATAAATTAATATCCTTCTTTGTCGAACAACTCCCCCACCGCCCCTGACTGGAATTTATCTTCACGCTTGCATAGGGCAATCCGCATTGTTTGGAAAGACGGTCTAAACGTGGAGGAAGAATACTTTTGGCATTCCGCCTCAACGATTCTTCAATCACCTTTCGTAGCCAACTCTGCAATTTCTCATCAGTAAAGTCCGCATTTGGCGGACAAATAATCTGCATACATCCCAATCGGGAATTTGCCAGAAACTGCTCTTTCTCTCCGGACACCAAAGACAACTTGAAATATTCTGCATCAATCTTATAATTCAAATCAATTAACGGACGATTCAATCGTTGACGAGAAGCCAGCAACTTACTACGTAAATCTTCAATCGCCCGTTTTACCTCTTTCATCGTTGTGCTGATCCGGAAGGGACTGAAACGTATACCGCATCACTCTTTTGTACGAAAGACAAGACTTTTAGCACGCAAATTAACACGCACTATTAACCGTCCAAGTTCTTCATCTTCTATAATTGCTTCCTTCATCATAAGTCTCCTAATAACAGGTACAAAAGTAATAAAAAAAAGATTCTTCCACTCTTAGAAACATAAAAGGGCTACTGCATCGCGCGGTAGCCCATTTATTTAGTTAGTTTTATTATAAAAATTTGAGAGAATTGAAAACTTCACAGTTTCGCCTTCGTTGTTGTTTTATTAAAGCACACTAACTATATTATATGTTTAAAGCAAATGAAAATGTCTATTCGTTAATAACTTGCACCTTGTGGTTAACCCTCGCCAAGCTATCGGCTAGAACCTGTTCCGCTTTCACATCATTTGAAATAGCGACCGATGGTGCTGTTACTTGTTTACCAATGGTATCTGTGGCCAATACACTTCCGTCATCTCCCGAGAAAGAATGTTGTGCCACATTCCCCAATCCGGAATGATTGCAATCACGGCAGCAGCTTTGAACAGAGGAATAAAGCGACTCGTCAGTGTCAAGCGTTTCGCTTTCACGACCGGGGCTCCACTTCTGCCAGAATACGTGTATCAAAGTCTCACCCAGCCCTACTTCTTGCTGAACCTGTTGATATACAAACAGGTTTTTATAGCGGAGCAAATGAGCAGGAACTTCCTCCCTTGCGAAGAAGTCGCGCAACGCAGCTTCCTCCTCAACAGAAGTTTCACATTGCCAGTATCGCTCAAGGAGCTGTTCTATATCCTTATAATCCATATTCGTCAATTTCTAAATACCTTTGTTTTACTTTTTGTCTGGCTCTGAAGAGGTTCACTTTGACTTGTTCCTCTGTCAGATTCAGCAGGGTTGCAATTTTCTTTATAGCTTTCACCTTCAATGTCCCTCAGTTGCATGATAAGCCGCTGTTTTTCGGGAAGCTCGTTGACCAACCTGTTGATATGTTCATTTTTTCATCATGAACCAACCGATCGTACGGACTATTTGCATCAGGTTCTTCCTCCATTTCGGGGGTGAGTTCCACGTTTTGAGCCTCTTTCTTTTGACTTCTATCTATCGCCAGGTTCTTTGCCACTATCAGGCAATAGGCTTCGACCGATTCAAATTGCGACCACTCATCCCGCTTATTCCACACTCTTATCATGGTGTCCTGAACGACATCCTCGGCTTCGGCCCTATCCAGGGTGATTCTGAGCCAATCGAAAGAGTTTATCCTTCAACGGCAAAATATCGTTTCGGAAGCTGATTTCTTGCATCTCTATAATAATGACGGGCTAGGATATGAAAAGTTACAGTCGCCCACTACTTTTTTTTGAATTATTTTCTTATCCGCGTTCCTTCGTTGCCGTTAATCGCTGATGCTAAGGTAATTATCACTTCAGACACCCCTGCATTAATTGCTTCAAAAGAATTCTCCAGTTTCGGAATCATACCTCCTTGAATAACGCCATCAGCTACGTATTGTTCGAATTCCGCACGGGTGATCTCGGGAATTACGCTGTCATCATCATTCTCATCACGCAACACCTTTCTTCTCAAAACAATATACCAATGTCACATCAAACAGGCCCGACAAGGCTTTCGCCGTTTCTCCGGCAATAGTATCTGCATTCGTATTCAGCATATTCCCTTGGCCGTCGTGCGTCAACGGAGCCATAACAGGAACAACACCTTTATGTATCAAATCCGACAATAAAGTAGCGTCCACCTGTTCCACATCTCCGACGAAACCGTAATCAACTTCTTTCACCGGACGTTTCACCGAACGGATTACATTCATATCCGCTCCGGTCAGTCCGAGCGCGTTCACGCCACGCGCCTGCAAACCGGCAACGATGTTCTTTATTTACCAAACCGCCATACACCATTGTCACCACCTTCAAGGTTTCCGCATCAGTAATACGACGGCCATTGACCATTTTGCTTTCAATTCCTAGTTGTGCGGCTATCTTTGTAGCCGAGCGACCGCCGCCGTGCACCAGCACTTTATGTCCTCTAATCGCGGCAAAGTCATTCAACAACTGAAGAAGGGTGGCTTCCTCTTCTACGATTTTTCCACCCACCTTAATTACAGTTAGTTTTTCTCATTTCTTCATTTCTATTCTAAATGGAGAATACCCTGTATATCCAAATAAAGTATCCATAAAGTCCCGAACGGTAGTTGGAAAGGAATTCTTTTCCTTCTTCCAAAGAGATCTTGCCTTCCTTCACTGATTTCGTCACCCAAGTTTCGAGCGTACGTACCAGCTTCTTCGGATTATACTGCACGTAGTCCAACACCTCCGCTACCGTTTCTCCGTCGATAATCTGTTCGATATTATATCCTTTCTCGTTCACCGAGACATGCACTGCATTCGTATCACCGAACAAGTTGTGCATATCTCCCCAAAATCTCTTGATAAGCTCCTACTAAGAACACAGCTAGATAATAAGGCTCGTTTTTTTTCAGTGCTATGAACAGGCAGATAATGAGCTACATTACGGGTAGAAATGAAGTTTGCAATCTTGCCGTCGGAATCGCAGGTAATATCTTGCAAGGTAGCCGAGCGCTCCGGTTTCTCATCCAGCCGCTGGATAGGCATAATCGGGAATATCTGATCAATCGCCCAGGAGTCCGGAATGACTGAAAGAATGAGAAGTTACAGAAATATTTATCCGCAAGCAGTTGACAATCCTCGGAATTCGTCGGGTGCATGTTTCAGGCCTTCGGCAATCTGATTAATCTCACGTGTGATCGACCAGTACAGGCGTTCAATCTGTGCACGGGTTTTCAAGTCGACAATACCGTGACTGAACAAATCCAGCGCTTCCTCTCGGATCTGTTGCGCATCATGCCACGCCTCCAACATTTTGTTCTGATTCAACGAATCCCAGAATGCCATATAATTCCTGCACCAGTTCGTGCGCGTCCGGAGCGATTACTTCCTCATCATCCCATTCGGGCAATGTAGCGGTTTCAAGAACCTCAAAGATAAGCACAGAGTGGTGTGCAGTCAATGCGCGTCCGCTCTCGGTAATAATATTCGGGTGCGGGATACCATTCTTATCGCTGACATCCACCAACGTAGAAATCGAGTCATTCACATATTCCTGAATAGAATAGTTTACGCTGCCTTCGCTGTTGGACGACCGGGTTCCGTCGTAATCAACTCCGAGTCCGCCGCCGATATCTACAAATTCCACTTTGAACCCCATAGCATGTAGTTGGACATAGAAACTGTGAAGCCTCACGCAAGGCGGTCTTGATGCGACGTATCTTCGTCACCTGACTACCGATATGGAAGTGAATCAGTTTCAGGCAATCCTTCAATCCCTTGCTTTCCAGGAAGTCGAGCGCTTCGAGCAACTCACTGGAAGTCAGCCGAATTTGCTGGCATCGCCACCAGATTCTTCCCATTTTCCGCTACCGGAAGAAGCCAGTTTAATACGTATACCGATGTTAGGCTGCACATTCAGCTGTTTCGCCATCTTTGCTATCAGTTTCAGCTCATTCATCTTCTCCACAACAAGAAAGATACGTTTACCCATCTTCTGGGCAAGCAAAGCCAGTTCGATATAACTCTCGTCTTTATATCCGTTGCACACAATCAATGAGTCAGAATCCGTATTAACGGCAATCACAGCATGCAGTTCAGGTTTGGATCCCGCCTCCAGTCCGAGATTGAATTTCTTTCCGTGGCTGATAATCTCCTCCACCACCGGGCGCATCTGGTTGACCTTAATCGGATAAATTATAAAGTTCTCGGCTTTATAACCATACTCTTCGGCCGCTTGTTTAAAGCAGGAAGACATCTTTTCAATACGGTTGTCCAGAATATCCGGAAAACGTAACAACATGGGAGACGCCACATCCCGCAATTGCAACTCGTCGACCAGCTCTTTCAGATCGAACAGTCACTCCGTCTCTACGCGGTGTAACAACTACATGACCTTTGTCATTAATACCAAAGTACGAGGTTCCCCAACCTGTAATGTTGTAGAGTTCCTCAGAATCTTCAATACGCCACTTTCTCATTTTTCTGTAATTCAGTGTTTTTAGTAAATAATTGGACGGCAAAAATACAGATTAATCTACATGTTGCCAATTAATTAGACATTATCTTTCAATCGGTCCATATATCCGCTATTTCCGTTACGGGCGTCATAGCGCCGTGCCAGTTCTTCAGCCTGTTGATAGAAATAATTGCGAAGTTCGTTTACCTGATAAATTCCATCCGGACGATAAAGCGGAGAACTCTTCCCGGCAAAGACAACGAGACTTCCGGACGAGTTTCATACTTCAAGGCCTCCACCATATCACAGGAGAAACGATATTTCTTCAGCGTATTAGTACGCAGGCTCCAGTCAATACAGCGTTCGGCATACTCCCAGCTCGCTCCGGATTCGTCATCATATAATAGGCGATAAACAGCCATATAGAGCAACAGATACTCGTCCTTCTCTCTTCCCACCAAAGCTTCTTCGGCACGTGTACACATATCGGCGGCAATATCCGGCTTACCCGCTTTCTGTGCATAATAAGCAAGCTTCAGGTAAGCACGCAGGTTAGCTTCATAGCAAGTGACCTGCTTGTTAATCAATGGTTGCGCGCGGCTGTAAGCCTCATCAAACTTTCCCGTTTCCAGATAATAATCCAGCATAAAGTTCAATTCACAAGCCTCACACGACTGGTCGTCTATCTTCTCCGCCAGCATCTTATCAATATATTCCTTTGCCTTGTCATACTGCCTCATCCATGCGCATTCCACCGACCAGCGCTGATAATAACTCCGCAAAGAATATCCGTTCCGCAAGATACGGGTCTTATAATCCTCCCCTACCGCTTCCACCTGTTCCATTGGAATCTCCGGAATATCAAAAGTCGAAGACCATATCCACTTATACTTCCACAGCAGATCATCTTCCTTAATCACATCCTTGTGGTTCTCATAATCATCCAGAATCTTAGAGAACACGGCAATCTCCTCAGTGTCCGCCGAGAGAAGGTTTAGTTCATAAATAAGATCCAGCCTCATTCCGTAGCCCATTCCACATCTTCGTTCTCATCGGCGATGCGGATAGCCTCTTTCAACAGATTAGCTTTCGCGGGGATGCAGGTTGTTATTCTGTGTCTGCAACAGCAGTTTTTGTATTTCAAGTGTGTATCTCATACTCTTTCTTAATTCAGGAAATTTATAAAATCATTCATTTTCGCAGTCATCAGTTCACTTAGCGAGTGGTTGAAAAGCTCCATTTCCTCGCTGTTTACAGGATACTTGCCTTGCAGAAGCGATTGTACATACAATATATGCACCACATGCTGAAACATTTTATTGTCTCCCTGTATTTGCAATAAGGTCTGCACCATTTCATTATCCGCATTGAAAGTCAGCGTCGGAGGTATCTGCTTTGTAGTATTCACAGCCCCCAACACAGCCGCTAACGGATTATTAGTACTCTTAGCTAACTCTCTTTCTCCTCTGCCACAAATATCACCGGAATATCCGCCGGAGTAAAGTGCTTCAACGGCAGACACAGCCAAATCGCTTTAACAACTCGTTCGCCTTCGCCTCAAAAGCCCGGAACTCTTTTTTGGCTTCTACTTCGCCAAACTGTTCCAGTAATCTCGAAGGGGATATTTCATCCAAAGTCAGTTCCGGATTCAGGCGGGCATACTTTTTCAACAACGTTTCATCAAACGTATAAGCAGCATTCACGACCAGCCAACCCTGTGCTCCGGCTATACGCCGCACTTGCCGGAAATCCTCCAGATTCTTGGTATAACATATCACATTGCTTGCCGAACGAATACTTCCAAAGCTACGCACCCCCTTATTGGTTTCAAAAGGAAGATAATCCATAAACAAACGAAGCAATTCATTATCCTCCGAAGCAATCGCCTTGATGTGAAAGTGATGCACGTCCAGTATCCGATTGAACATAGCACGGTCATTCTGCACCAATCCCCGCAGATAATCCTTGATAGCCACCCCGATCTCTTTCCGGGCATCTTTCAGTTGGTCATTACTCACCAAAGACTCCCGGGAAGCGGTAGACAGCAACCCGTCCGCATTCACCAGACAACGGATAAAGAAAGCCCACTGCGGCAACAGATTGCAATCATCCTCGCTCAACAGCATACGCTTCAAATACACTTTGTGAGAGTTACGCACAGAAAACTGTGTCCGGAAAGGCAACACATAAAGCACCCCTTCCACCTTGCCGCTTTCAGTATAGATCCGGAAAGCATCGAGAGCAGACGATTGAAACACTTTCGCTCCATAATCCAGCAACTCCTTACGAGTCGCCTTCGGGTCAAGCCATACAGGCGAAGGCGTATTCACCAACTCTTCCTCCTGATGATGCAGATAGACAGGATATGGCAACACCTCTCCATAGCCGACCAATATCTTCTTAAATGTATCATATTCAAAAAGATGCATCCAGTCTCCTTTCGGGTGCAATACCACTTGCGCCGATGGGCCGTTCTTCGTCTGATAAAGTCAGCTGATACGTCCCATCCACTTTTCCACACCAGCAAACAGGCTGTCCGCCCATTGCAGAACGACTCTCTACGGTGATTTCATTGGTCACCACAAAACAAGATAACAATCCGATACCGAACCTTCCGATAAAATCGTCCGCATCGGGCGTATCCCGTTTCGAGCTTTCCCCGATAACGGTAAGGAAACGATATACCTCCTCCTCTTTCAGCCCGATACCATTGTCGCGGAATATCACTGTCTTGTCATCATTCAGAAAGACATCAATACGACCTGCATAATTCTCGTCAATATTGCGCAGAGCTGTGATAGCATCCACACAGTTCTGCAACAGTTCACGGACAAAGGTATTCGGATTACTATAAATGTGCTCTGACAACAGGGCAATCATTCCTTTAAGATTGACTTGAAACAGATTATTCCCTTCTTTCTCCATGCCTCCTCTACTACTTCCTCCTCCTTCCGGTGATTTTAAGAGCTTTCTCATTGCCATTCTCTGCGGCCTTCTCGAACCACTCCATTGCAATATCATCGTTTTCTTCCACGCCATTTCCTGTCAGGTAAGCGTTTCCTAGTTCAAATTGTGCCTTATCATTATTCTTCTCGGCAGCTTTCAGCAGCCATTGCACAGCTGCTTCCGGGTCAGGGTTACAACCTTCGCCATACATCATCATCTTGCCCAGATAATAAATTGCAGCGACATTCTCATTCCCCGCCGCATCCGTGAACCAGCGATAGGCCTCAGCATAATTCTGCTTCACACCCACTCCGTTATAATAGCAAAGTCCGGTACGATACATACTTGTCGTATTTCCGTTATCCGCAGCCAGCGTATAATATTTAAAAGCTTCCGTCTCATTATCTCTTCCACACCGATACCCATTTCGTAAACAGATACCCAATCCTTCGTTATACCACTCGTATTCGGCAGCTTTCTTAAAGTAAGCAAAAGCCTTTTCCGACTCGTTCAGACTATCATAATCATACAAATAATAATCCCCCATGCGCAGCATCGCCATAGGAATCTCATTCGCAACAGCCTTTTCGTACCATTCCACGGCTTTCTTGTTATCTTCCAAACAAGGACCGCACCCGAAGAAATAATAATCTCCCATTTTAAACTGGGCGTAACCATAATCCTGTTCAGCAGCCCGTGTCATATATTCCACTGCCTTCTGTGGATTCTCCTCCACGCCGTTACCGTTCTCATAAGCCAGCCCCAGTTCCGTCAGACAACGGGCTTCGTTCTTTTCTCTGCCCCCTTTCCGAACCACTCGAGTGCCTTGTCCCAGTCTTCCTCCGTACCGATTCCCTGTTTGTAACAACGTCCCAGAGCAAAGATCCTTCATTATCGTCCGCTTCAGCTGGCATTGTATACCAGGCAAAGGCCTCTTCCGGTTTCACTTCACCAAGAACACCCTTTTCCATATAAAGACCTACACGGAACATTGCATAAGGATAACCCTGTTCGGCAGCCTTGCTAATCAGTTCAAATGACTTTTCATAGTTCTTCTCCACTCCATCGCCATTCTCATACAAGAACGCCAGTCCTACAAGAGCAAAGCAAGCATCCAGTTCGGCCGCTTTTTCATAATATTCCCTTGATTTTACAGGGTCCTTCACACCGCTATATCCATTAGCCAGATAAAAAGAGCCACACGGCAATACCCATCGGCATTATTCAGTGAAGCCGCTTTTTCATAATACTCTAAAGCCTTCACATAATCCGGTTCTTCAGACAAGAAGCCACGCTCATACATCCAGCCTAAACGATAAGCAGCATTTCCCGAACCCAACTCAATAGCTTTCTCCAACAACTCTTTCGCGCGATTCATGTCCTCTGCCACCAAATCACCGTTGAAATAGACATTAGCCAATCCTTCAATACCTTGTATATAGTTATCTTCCACGCAACGGTTCAGACACATCAGTCCACGTTCCACGTTCTTATATTCATCATTATACAGGTAGATCAATGCCAGTTCATACGCACTGTAGGGTTCACAATAAAGCATGCCCTTTTCCAGCCATTCAATCGCCTTAGGCATATCCAGCCATTCCTCCTCCCTGATAGTTATATCCCAGGAAATTGGCGGCAGACCACACACCGGCATGCCAAGCCTTTTCCCAAAGTTCGAAGCCCAATTCTTTCGGTTTATTCAGTTCCGGATAACGGAAATGAAGCGTAGCCAGATTTTAAGAGTATAAAGATTGGGAACTATTTCCAAAGAGCTTTTTCGTAGTAAGCAGCTTCCTCTGCCACGTTACCTTCCGCTCTGTCGAGCGCATCTCCTAACGATGCATATACATGAGCACGCAAACGTTCACCTTCAGGCAGTTCGGCAAGCAGGTCATTCCGTATCTGCAACGCCTTCGCTTTATCGCCTGTAAATTCTTCGACAAAAGCACGATAATGTTTTCCCCATAAAATAGCTTCGGGAGAAGTGAGAGCGGCAAAACGTCGTTCGCCCTCTTCTTTATCTTGTTCGCAATAGAATCCCATGTATCGCCAATAGGCAACAGTTGCTTCCGCTTCAGCCCAACCCATATCGGCGGCCTTCTCGTAGTATGGAAACAAATAACTCATGTCCCGCTTTCCATAACGGGCTTCGGAATATTGTGCACCCTTCTGCGCCCATCCCGCACCGCTAAACTCTGCCACACGGTCGCATACCTGCATCACCTTTTCCCACCAGAATTCATATTCTTCCGCGTTGAGTTCCACCTCTACGTTACAGTCAAAAGCACTGAATATCAGTTCAAAAAAATCTTCTGTTAATTTCTCGTCTTCTTTTGTGTCCAAAGCATATTCACATACAGCCAATGCTTCCCACCAGTTTTCCGCACTTAACAATGAAGCCGGTGTATACTGCGGAAACCATACCCTGCAGGCTGTCCGGATGCTTTAATTTTAGCGGATAACTCCCCAAATTTCTCTTTTAAAGTTTTCATGATATAGAACTTTACCTTAATTTTGTGTTACTAGTCAATAAAAAATCTCATAACGAGTGCAAAGGTACAAATATTGACCGAATGCACAAACAAGAGTCTCAAAAAAAAAAAGTTCCAACAAAAAAGAGAACATTACAACTACCTGATTTCTGAATACAGTAAAATTCCTCCCAATAATCATTCATTATCAGGCACAAATTACACACATTCCACAGCTTTCCAAATGACGATTACACAAAATATAACGACTGTTACTTCTACAATCCCAAAAGTTGTCGCAAACATTGCACCGATGTTTCAATCTGCCAACGATCTTCCAATTCGTCTGCATTAAAGATATATTGTGCCTGATGATAAAAGGAGCACGCTTCTCGAGTGCCTGAACAATGAACGCTTTCAGTTCTTCATCCTCTTTACCCTGAAGAATAGGACGTTGTTGTTTAGCCACACGCAAGCGCCTGAACAACACATCCGGATGCACCTCCAGAAAAACAGTCTTTTCCGGTCCGGTTCATAAAGTCCATATTATCATAAAAACAAGGCGCTCCACCCCCCGTCGAAATTACCACATTCTCAAACTCAGCTACTTCATGGAGCATATTTCTCTCCAGCTCCCTGAATCCTGTTTCGCCTCGTTCAATGAATAATTCTCCAACGGTTTTGTGAAAACGCTCTTCAATATACCAGTCCAGATCGATGAACGGTATATTCATATGCCGGGCAAAAAGCCTTACCCAACGTCGTTTTTCCGGCACCCATATAGCCGGTAAGGAAGATACGAACCATAAATGATTAATTTTGCTCACAAAATTAATCATTTAATGAAGAATGAAGAATGAAGAATAAAGAATTTTAGCCATTATGCCATCCAATTCTTCATTATTCATTCTTCATTCCCGATTTATTTAAAGATTCTCACCCGTTCTTCAAGCGGCTGGAATTCTTTTTCACCCGGTTTGCCGAGAGGAAGTCCGAACGGCATTTCCGCAATCAAATGCCAATGTTCCGGCAAATCCCATGCACGGCGCACTTCTTCATCAATCAACGGGTTATAGTGTTGCAGCGATGCTCCGAAACCTACATCTTCGAGCATTACCCAGATAGCTAACTGGTGCATGGCAGAAGTCTGCAATGACCATCCCGGGAAATTCTCCTGATAAGCCGGAAAAGCCTCCTGGAGCCCTTTTCACAACCTTCTGATCCTCAAAAAACAATACAGTGCCATAACCACAGGCAAACGAATGATCTATCTTCTCCTCTGTCTTGACAAACGCTTCAGCCGGTACAATCTTCTTTAATGCGTCCTTCACAATCTGCCACAATTTCTTATGCGATTCTCCCAATAGAAGTACCACACGGGTAGATTGCGAATTGAATGCCGACGGTACGTGGCGCACGGTCATATTAACGATACATTCGATCTCCTGATCGGATATAGGTGACTGATTAGTAATTGAATAGTAAGTTCGACGTTGTTTCAAAGCTTCACTAAAAAGATCTTTCCATAATAGTTCCTTTCTTATTTTATATTCTTAAAACTCTCTTTTTTTTATAACAAGTAGCCCCCCTAACTTGTTCAGTTAGAGAATATATTTGTACCTTCGCAGCGTCAATTCATTGACTATCTAAAATTATCGTCAGAAAAAAATGGCTAAACAGAAATTTTATGTAGTATGGGAAGGTGTCACCCCCGGAGTTTATACTTCCTGGACAGACTGCCAACTTCAAATCAAAGGATATGAAGCTGCCAAATACAAATCATTTGATACGCGCGAAGAAGCGGAACGCGCGTTGACAATGTCTCCCTATGCTTATATCGGCAAGAATGCAAAGGCTAAATCAGGAGGTCCCAAACCTTCGTCAGATACTTTACCTTCTTGCGTGATCGACAATAGCCTAGCAGTCGATGCAGCCTGTAGCGGCAATCCGGGACCGATGGAATATCGCGGCGTACACATTGCCAGCCGGCAGGAAATTTTTCATTTCGGCCCGATGAAAGGCACGAATAATATCGGTGAGTTTCTAGCCATCGTACACGGTTTGGCGTTGCTGAAAAAAGAAAGGTTTCGATATGCCCATTTACAGTGACAGCGCGAATGCCATCAGCTGGGTGCGACAGAAAAAGTGCAAGACCAAACTCCCCCGAACCCCGGAAACAGAAGAACTCTTTCTGTTGATTGAACGGGCAGAAAAATGGTTGCAGGGAAACACCTATACCACCCGTATTCTGAAATGGGAAACGAAAGAATGGGGAGAAATTCCGGCCGACTTCGGCAGAAAATAAAAAGAACATAAATTTCAATATAAGATAAAGATGAAAAACATTGACTTCAAACAAAGCTTTCTGGCTGTTACTAGTCATTTGCGTAGTTACTATCCTGCCTTTCCTCGGCTTGTCGGAGTACCACACCAAAGGTGAGCCTCGCGAAGCTATTGTTTCCTACTCCATGCTGGATAGCGGAAACTGGATTTTACCCAGAAACAACGGAGGAGAAATGGCTTACAAACCGCCTTTCTTCCACTGGAGCATTGCTGCTGTTTCGGCAGCAGTGAATGGAGGGCAAGTCACAGAAATGACCTCCCGCTTGCCGTCTGCCATCGCCCTGATCGCCATGACCCTCTGCGGCTTTCTGTTCTTTGCCAAAAGAAAAGGAGTGGAACTGGCGTTGTTGGCCGCCTTTATTACCCTGACTAATTTTGAGCTGCACCGGGCCGGAGCAAACTGCCGGGTGGATATGGTATTGACAGCGCTCACCGTTGGCGCTCTATATTGTCTCTACAGATGGTATGAGAAGGGGCTCAAAGGTATTCCCTGGCTGGCCATTCTCCTGATGAGTTGCGGAACACTGACTAAAGGACCGGTAGGTACTATCATTCCATGTTTAGTGGTAGGCATCTTCTTGTTACTCCGGGGTGTCAACTTCTTCAAAGCATTCTTGTTACTTTCCGCCTGGGCCATTCTTTCACTCATCCTGCCTTTCTGCTGGTATGTCGCTGCTTACCAACAAGGTGGAGAAAGAGTTCCTGAGCATTAGTTATGGAAGAAAACTTCGGTCGTATGACTAATACCATGAGTTACAATTCATGCGTGAACCCCTGGCATTATAATTTTGTGACCCTATTTGCCGGATACGTTCCCTGGACACTGTTAGTCATACTTTCTCTGTTCAGCCTGACTTACCGTAAGTTCAATATCCAGCCAGCCGCTTGGTGGAAACGTTTCACTGCTTGGATAAAGAATATGGATCCGGTGGATTTATTCTCTTTCACCAGTATCGTTGTAATCTTCGTCTTCTACTGTATTCCGCAGAGCAAACGTAGTGTATATCTGATGCCGATCTATCCTTTCATTGCTTATTTCCTTGCCAAATATCTATTCTATCTGGTCAAGAAGCAATCTAAAGTCATCCAAGGTATACGGAAGTATTCTTGCAGTAATCAGCCTGCTACTGTTCACCTGCTTCATCGTATTAAAATGCGGACTCATCCCTGAAACTATTTTCCAGGGTCGTCACGCGCAGGACAATATTAATTTCATGCGTGCAATACAGAATATCAGCGGAGCAGGGGCCTTATTCCTGATTGCCATTCCTACCATTCTCGGTATCTACTGGTGGTTCTATCAACGGAAAAATGCATTGAACAACCGCTTCCTGTATGCTCTCGTTGTGCTTACAATGGGATTATACCTTGCATTAGACGGTGCTTATCAGCCGGCAGCATTAAATTCGAAGTCGGTCAAATTCATCGCTACAGAAATAGAAAAGGTTGCGCCGGAAAGCGAAGGAACGATGTACGAATTCATTGAAGAAAGTCTGCATGCAGCAGGTGACCCCGTACATTATTTCGAACTCAATTTCTATCTGCACAATCGTCTCGACAACTTCTATGAGAAACGTCCTTCGGAAGGTTTCTTGTTAATCGGCACGAATGATGCAGAGAAATATCTTCCCGAATTCGAGAAAGAAGGGTATCAGTTTGAGGAGGTATATGAATCCCCCTAAACGAGTGCTCCGGCAAATAGCCAAAGTATACAAGTTCATTAAAAAACAACAGCCTGAAAAAACCGAAACTACTCCTATTGTTGAGTAAAAGGGACAGAATTTACCGTTTTTCCATGCTTCACAAGGAACTCCGCCGATTGGAGCATGGAAAAACTATATTCTTTCAAAGGAAAAAAGTTATCATCCATCGGAACAGCATTCAATTTGCCGTTACCGATATCATAAGTAAGTTCCTGCTGAGTCTCGTAATTATAAAGGTAGAGTAACGTGTCATTGCGTCCCACCACCATATTGTCAGCAGTATAGAACATACAGGGACGTTCTTCCTTCAGCAAGTCCACTCCAAAATTATTCTGTAGATAATCAATATTCAACAGCCCCTAATATTGTTGGCTGTATATCTACCTGACCGCCAAATGCAGTTTTTCTCTTCCGGCTGAATACGGCTGGAGTAAATCATCAGTGGAATATGATTATAAGATTCCGGTAGTTCACATTCGGCGTCTCCCCACCAGTTTGCCATGATCTCCTTCCAATACGAATATCGTATTATCAAAAACCAGGGTTTGTTTACGCGCCTCTTCAAAGAACTGACGCAAAGCCCAATCCGCATACTCAACGATCTGCATCTCCGGTTCACTTGTTTTCGGATGGAAGAAAGGAGGTATCACATACGGCGGATGATTACTGATGGACAGTAAAGTAGCAAAAAACGGTTGTCCGGTGGCAGCCCGCTGATTCAATACCGGAATTGCATAGTCATACAAGAAATCATCCTGCACTCCAAAGCTATTCACAACCTTATCAACCGGATAGTCTTCTTGTGAAAACACTTCATCATAGCCGTTCGTCCGGAAGAAAGCGTTCATATTATCATACTGTCCTTCATGCGTCATAAAGAAAAGGTTGTAATAGCCGTTTTCTTTCAGTACGGTAGGCAGTCCCGAATAGCGGGGAATGACAGAGCCTTTCATCAGGTTTCGTTTCATCATCGCCGGGAAAAGAATATAAGGTGGCATACAAACCATGATTCGTATGGATTCCTGCCGAATAGAAATTACGGAAACTAATAGAACGGGTATACAGACTATCCAGGAAAGGAGTCAAAGTCTCCGATTGCCCGAAATGCTTCATAAACTTGGCGGACATAGACTCCATCATAATCAAGACGACATTAGGACGGCGTTGTTGCACGCTATCCGCTTTTGCAGCATGCCTATAAACAGCCAACGGGGAAACATTCGCATCTCCCTGACGATTGAGCAGAGCTTGCGCCTTAGTTATGGCTTCCTGCTCATCCATCAGATGCAAATATTTATTTTCAGGACGCATATCATCCATCACACTCGTCAACAGATTAAAAGTCGGACTTACTCCCAATTGATTCAGAAAAGCATCCTGACAGAAATATGCCGCACTCACTTTGATCGGATTATAACCTGTACGTCCCCGGATTCCAAAAATGCAGAGTCCGATTAAACAAGCACCGATCAGAACCGCCCCTCCTCGCTTCCAATAAGGAAACGGAGCGGAAATGGTAAGGCTACGATGATGGAAATAACGTGCCAGATAGATAAGCCAAACTACGAATCCGGCCAGAAAGAGAAGGAATAATCCGATGGACAGATAATAGGCACTTTCCCCCAATATCATTCCGGCGGTAGTTCCCGCATAACCGAAACCATTCGAATATGGAAGAGTTGATATGTTTAAAGAAATAGGCAAAATAAGGAATGTCCGACGCACTGATTAAATAAACCAATCCATAAAAGACACTGAAAAAGATCGTAAAGAAACGGAACAACGCTTTCCCCCATAATAGTTGCAGACTCCACACACCACCGCAACTACCAGCGGCAACAGAAGTATGTAACAACCTATCACATTGTCAAACCAGACACCATGCACAAAAGCAAGCATCGAAAGTGTCTTATCCGACAAGGCTTCAGAGGTCAACTGATGATAAGATGAGATAAAAAGTACCAGGCGAAACAGTCCTGCGATCAGTAAAGCCGAAACATGTATGGTAAGTATATATACAATAAGATTTAGAAAACGTTTCATAATAGCCTTTTCTTTTTATTGAATTAAATGAAAGGGATTGAATAGTGTTATTTCCTCCCTTTATAGATATAAACGAAATGAAGAATCAGGAAATTGATAGGCACCACGATAATCATTACCAGTATCGGTGCAAGCAGTTCACCCGCCCCTATCCAGAGGAAGAGATTCAGTAAGCCGATCTCAAGCAGGTAATTAATCAGATGACTAAAACCAAAGCCGATCGCATTATGCGAGGATGGTTTGGAACGAAAGGTGAAGAAAGTAGTCAGGAAGTAGTTGCAGACAAATCCTACAGCATAACCAGCCGTAAAGGAGATATTGGCATTCGCAACCAACAAGACCAGGCAATATACGCCGTAATGAATGGCTGAAGATATAGTGCCGACAACTCCAAAACGAACAAATTGCCAGAACTTATCCCGCCAATCCGGGTGCTTCTCAAGTATAGCCTTACTTATTCTGATCATCGTACAACACTTCTTCCACATTATAGAGCGGACGACGTTTTACCTCTTTATAAATCTTGCCAATATACAGTCCGACAGCTCCTATGGATAATAAAACAACCCCGCCAACAAACCAGATAGACAACATCAAAGAGGCCCAGCCATGTTCCGCAGTACCCGAAATCAATGCGTAAAGAACATAGATTCCAATCAAAATACTGATAAAAACAAAGATACCTCCCAGATAAACAATTCCGTAAATGGCTTTTTACCGAGAAAGAGGTTATCCTGTCCAAAGCCAGACTGAACATCTTTCTCACTGTATATTTGGAAGTTCCGGCTGTCCGTTCCCGGATCACATCATCTACCGTAGTAGAAGGGAAACCCCAGCAACGGATAATACCACGCAGATAGACATTACGTTCTTGATAATGAGACAACTGTTCCAGTACTCTCCTACTCAAAAAACGAAAAATCCGCATGATTGTAGATTGTCTCTACTCCCATCCGGTGCTGTAATTTATAAAAAAGGCGGTTGCGGAAAGACGTTTCAGCATCGGATCTGCCTGGCGGGATACTTTCACCCCGTATACGACATCGTATCCTTGTGTATAAGCATCGATCATCTCCTCAATCGCATTCAGATCATCCTGCAAATCGGCATCAATGGTAATAACGGCATCGCTCCAGTCTTTAGCGGTCATCATACCGGCCATGATCGCATACTGATGTCCCACGTTCCGTGCCAGATTCATTCCTTTTATATATGGATTCGTCCCGTGCAGTTGTTTAATGATGCTCCATGTACGATCTTTGCTGCCATCATTCACAAAGAGCACAAAGCTGTCGGCACTGATCTTTTCTTTCGCCACCAACTCATCAAACAAGGCTGTCAAACGGGCGGCCGAATCTTCCAACACTTCCTCCTCATTATAGCAGGGGGGGATACAATAGCCAATTTTATCATTTTTCGTCCGGTTTATTTAGTTCAGCCAGTTTTATCTGTGCAAATTCCGAGTAAGTCATAAAAGGATAGCCTTTTTCTTTCAGGTTGCGGATAAGCACATCCAAACGTTCCTCCATTCCTTTGCCGGAATGATTGCGGATAATAAAAGGCATCTTAAATTCAGGATGTTCACCCAACGGGTAGAATTCCCACGGGTGGAAATAAGTCACAAAATATCCGTCATGCTTCAATACCCGGTTTACCAGGAGTTGATACAGCCACATCGGCAGATTATGACAAGACAACCAGAATAGCGGGAAGCGAATCCACGGAGTTACAGAAGCCGGGATTTGAAGTAACTTACCCGTCATAAAGCAGGTACGGGGCTCCGACAAATGCATATATCTTCCGGGGATAAATGCGGGATTCAATGAGGAGTTATATACATACCCCATCCGTTCAAGTTCCGTATCTGATACGGGGAACATACGCGGCTGGCGATAACCTTGTATCGTCCTGCCGGTAAGACGTTCCAGAATTTCTTTTGAACGACTGACATCCGAAGCCTGTGGCTGCCAATGGTCACATCCATGCGCAGCAACTTCATGTCCTTCGTCCATAATGCGCCGCATCACTTCCGGCGCATTTTCTGCAAAATTGCTTGTACAGAAGAAGGTAGCTTTCACCCCGTTTTTTTTCAGGCAGTCCAGTATCCGGTTCGTACCATAGACTGACACTTTCATCGCTTCATCCAGCGGAAAGTCTACGTCATGTTCACGAGGTACATCAAATTCTTCTGTATCAAAACTTAATAATATCATTGCATTATCAAAAAATTACAATTGCTGCATATCATGCAGGCGTTTGTAGTAGCCGTTTAATTCTATGAGTTCTTCATGCTTACCACGTTCCACAATCTCACCCTCATACAGTACACAAGATTTCATCTGCATTCTTAATAGTAGAAAGACGGTGGGCAATAGCAATCGTTGTACGTGTTTTCATCAAACGTTCCAACGCTTCCTGCACGAGACGTTCTGATTCGGTATCCAATGCAGAAGTAGCCTCATCAAGAATCAGAATCGGAGGATTCTTCAAAATAGCACGCGCAATACTGATACGCTGACGCTGACCACCGGACAGTTTTCCGCCACGGTCACCGATATTCATATTATATCCTTCCGGTTTCTCCATAATGAAATCATGCGCATTGGCAATCTTCGCCGCCTCTACTACTTGTTCCATTGTCGCATTCTCCACACCAAAAGCAATGTTATTGAAGAATGTATCATTAAACAAAATAGCTTCCTTGTTTTACATTACCAATCAGACTACGCAAATCAGCAATACGCACGTCGCGGATGCTCGTTCCGTCAATGGTAATATCACCTTCCTGCACATCGTGGTAACGCGGCAACAAATCGACTAATGTAGATTTACCGGATCCTGACTGGCCAACCAGTGCGATTGTTTTTCCTTTGGGAACTGTCAAATTTACATGTTTCAGTACCTCTCTTTTACCATCATAGCTGAAAGAGATATCTTTAAATTCGATTCTATCATTCAAACCTTTCAACGGTTTCGGTTCGGAATTTCCTTAATGTTGTTCTCAGCCTTTAAGATTTTGTCTACACGTTCCATAGAAGCAAGCCCTTTCGGAATGTTGTATCCCGCTTTAGCAAAGTCTTTCAATGGATTGATTACACTATATAAGATAACCATATAGAAGATAAATGTCGGAGCATCGATGGTTGCATTCTGTCCCAAAATCAATGTACCACCAAACCACAGTACGGCTACAATCAGAATGGTTCCCAAAAACTCACTCATCGGATGAGCCATAGCCTGACGTATAGCAACCTTGTTTGTCGCATCCCGGAGCTCGTTGCTACATTTGGTGAAGCGGTTAATCATTTTATCTTCCGCAATAAAAGCCTTTGATGATGCGCAAGCCCCCAGTGTTTCTTCTAATTGTGACATCGTATCACTCCACTTTTAGCCTGTGCTTCCAGTGATTGACGTTTCAGTTTTCTTCCGACGACTCCCATCAACCAACCCATTCCCGGTAATACAATGATAGTAAAAAGAGTCAACTGCCAACTAACCGTAACCAATGTCACAAAATATATAATAATCAGAATCGGGCTTTTCATCAACATATCCAATGAACTGGTAATGGAATTTTCCACTTCCCCCACATCACCACTCATACGAGCTATAATATCTCCCTTTCTTTCTTCCGAGAAGAAAGACATCGGCAGACGCATTACCTTAGCATACACCATAATACGAATATCACGTACCACTCCTGTACGTAATGGAATCATCACGGCTGAAGAAGCAAAGTAACAACCGGTTTTAAACAATGTCATCACCATCAGGAATAGTCCCAAGAAAATAAGAGCTACAGTGGGACCATTATCCACAATCATCTGAGAGATGTAATAATAGAAGTTATTCTTGGCAACATCTGCTAAATCACCACTACCCCATTCCATAAAATGGTACACCTTATCTGCTCCTTCTGTTTTAAACAGAATACTCAAGATAGGAATCAAAAAAGTAAATGAGAACACATTGAATACAGCAGACAAAATATTCAGCAAAATAGCCCAGCCGATATACTTCTTATAAGGCGACACAAAACGTCGCATTAGTTGTAGAAATTCCTTCATTATTTACCATTAAAAAAGTTAAGACCGCAAAGATACAATAAAACAGATTAACAGGCAGCAGTTTCTATTAATTATTAACGCGATTTATCGAAAAGCCCTCTTCAATAAATGAAATATGACTTAATAATTCTCTTTCAACCAAATACCCAAGAAACGATCATATATTTGATACACTCCCTTTTCCTGAGTCACAAAATCCTTTTCCAGCAACCCTTTTTAGTGCTGCCTGAACTGAACTAGCAGAAGCCAGTTTGTATTTTTTTTAATAAAAAGTGCCGGAAGTGAGAGCTTTAGCCCTTCCTTCTTTAGTGATAGCAATTAGCAGTTCCTTTTTGTTTCTCCGGCAAACGAAAAAAGAATTTCCGAATAAGTATATCTGAATGAATCAATAATCTGCCGAATAGCCCTTGACACCATTCCCACTTTACAAACTCCGTACTCCGGGGTCATATCATAAAGTGTATTCAATACTTTTTGTATATACCATGTGATTCCTTCAAACTGTTGATAAACTGTGGTAACAGCACTTTCCTCTATTTCTTTGCCTGCACGTTTGAAATGCATACTTGCAAAACGAATATATTCTTCTAAAGGAATACTTTCCAAATGCATCATTGACACACTTTGATAAAAAGGTCTGGAAGGCGTCAAAAAACATATTCCCCATCACATGACGCTGGCTCCCGGCAAAAATAAAACGCGCATTATTACAATGCTGCACATAAGTCCGGAGAGTAGCCTCTACATTTTTCTCCACATATCCAGTAATTCTGCTGAAATTCATCAATAGCAATCAAACAAGGCTTATCCGCTTGCTCTAAATACCGGAAGATTTCATCAAGCGTAGTAGCCGGAGCTTGTATATCTCCCTAATCCCAAATTCAAAAGAAGGCATACCATTCACATCAAAAAGAGATACTGGCCTGCAAAGATTTCACACATTCCCAAAAGCCATGCAAAAAGCTTTCTTCCCCATAGGTTTCAGTACTTCCAAAATCTCCTTTACTAAGTGCAAAGACCAAATCACGCAATGAACGGCTATCATATATATCAATAAAAAAGGTATAGTAACCCTGTTTAATTTCAGGAAACTGAAAGCAATGACGGATCAGCCCTGTTTTTCCCATTCGCCGGGTAGAGACAAGAGCCAAATTATTCCCATTCATCACCTCGCGCACCAACTGTTCGCTCTCAAAACGGACGATCGCAAAAATAATCAGCAGAGACATATCCGCTTGTTATAAAAGGATTTCTTATCATAGTCTTCATACATCTCACGTTATTACGCAAAGATAATTATTATAAAATAATAAAATGCCATCTACTATACATTATTTCATCATCATCCCTACTCAACAGGCACCACATGATAATAAACCCCACGCGTTTTCCTGAACGACTTTACACCCAATCTCTGCAAGAGACGTCCGAAATAATTAACTTGCCCGGAAGAAAACTTCATTTTACTTGCCTTTTGTATCCGCTGAAGTATATCTGCAGCAAGTAACCATTCTCCCTCTTCTTCCTCTTCCGCTGCCCGGTAATATACCTGAAACAATTGTTCAATCACCGGCGACTGTTCAAACTCCCGGTTAGCCTCCGTCATAATCGCCTCCTCTTTTTCATCAAACCAATAGCGCTCATTACTCCGCAATGCAGCCATTGCCTGTGCATATAACTGCTCATAATCAATAGGGCGGACCACATCAATCACTCCCGTCACCTCGACACCGATAAAACGACGACTACCGGAAGTATCCGTCAACAGATCCTTATGGTTGCTCGTACCTATAAAAAGAGGCATACCGACGCAATTCCTCCACTGCCGAAGCATTCGGACGTCGTGTGTTGACAACGGGCTTTTGCAGAATATGCTTTGAGGAAAGACTGCTGATTGATACCAATCTGATCGAACTCATCCATATTAATCAATAAAAAGCGATTCAAATACAGTTCAGCATCCCGTTTCCGACTGAAATCGATACTGTCCGTATAATATGCCTGTAAACATGGTGGTAAGATCAAGCGGCAAAATGTAGACTTACGATAAGCTTGCGGGCCTATCAATATAGGCGAAGTGCTATTCGCATGATTCTTACCCATCCCACGCCAATGTGCGACCATACTAAGAAACCAACGACGAAACAATTGAGTCCAATAAGGATGGTCACAAGGAACCCGTTTGGCTAAATTGCCAATATAATCCTTACCGTTCCAACGAGGAAGGTCATAAAGAAACTCTTCGATAGGTTGATAAACCGGTACATGATCCGAATTCAGGTAACGTACGACGTCTTTATCCCACAGTTTAAGCCCCTCATATTGTGCATTCATTGCAATACTTGCCATCAACCGTTTATCCACCGGATGAAAATAAAAATTAAAGCTATTCCGTTCGCGACATTCCACTTGTGACGTTAGCTGGTTGAAACGGAAATCATAACGCCGTTTCATAAACTCATCCATCTGCATGACAAATAATTGTTCCGGCAACAGGCTGCTCTTACTCGCAAATCCCTCTGAAGTCCGATATACATTCCGTACAGTCCCCGAACCAATGTATCATCTTTTTGGCAAACGATAATGCGCCCGACACCATCGCACCGTATCTTCTTCAGGAATACCGGCGCGAAAACAATACCCGGCCAGATTTATCAACAAAGACTGTTTATCACCTTCTTCCGGTTGATAACCATCCTCCTCATCCAGTGCACGTGCGAAGGCTGCTTCAAAAAGAACAGAAAGCGCATCACATCTTTTCATACCCCGGTGCAAGCCGTTGCAATGGTGAAGTTTCCGTTTGCACCCGTTCACGATAAGTGGTTTCGCCCGGCATAGCCACAGGCTGTTTCATATAAATAGGCATTGCTTCGGGATTAAAATACAAATCCGGATCAAAAGTTAAACGACAATATTGCTCCAACGAAGGTACTTTCAGCTCGATATCATAAGGAAGTTGGGGCTGATAGAATTTCACAGCCAACCGATAGGCGTGTGCATGAAAAAGCTCTGCCTGTTCACGGGTTTCCGGTAAAAGGTCATTGGGATAAGTAAAACGGACCCATATCTTCACTGACTTTCCGGAAGAACCGGTGAAAGCTAAATAAGTTTGCGGCAGCTCCCTCACCCGCTCTTTCACTTCATCCGCTTCCATATTCCCGGATAAGTTATTCACCTGAATCATCACAATTCCGTTGTATTCACTCATGGTCGTTATTCCGTCTTTGCGGAAAAAGGCCGCTGCAGGTATCACCTTCTGCACTTTCTGCACATAGTCATTTTTATCACCCGGAAGCATAAAAGGCAGGACTTCTCTCATTTTTGAAACAGACTGTGCTTTGGTTTCCACTTTCATTTGCTCTACGAGCTGTTCGATTCTTAACGTACGCATAGTGTTCACCTTGCCATCGTCTCTTACCAATGTTATTCTCATTGCTTAATTAATTTATTTGTCCTGCATGTGTTTGTAGGGCGATTATTACCACAGACAAATGTACGGTTAATATCCCGTATAAACAAATTTGACACCTCCCAAACGCACGTCCACTAGTAATGATTTGTTTTCAATTCTTATTCTCATATTCTCATAAGTTTCAGATAAAACACACAAAATCAGCATAGTACACCATGAGAAACGTTTTTTAAATCCGGTATTTCTCATACTTTGTCTTTCATTTTTACTCAAAAATTGTCTATTTCTCATAGTATTCCGGATCATTCTCATAGTCAAATACCAACCATTCATTTCTGCTCATTGGCCAACCTTATTTTAACAGCCCTCATCTATTATTTACATGTAAACAACCGTGTAATTATTTGTTTTTCAGTTAATAATGTCGTATCTTTGAAAGAGGATCTCAATCGTTTCACTACAGTGAACGGCTCCTGTTCACTACGGTAAAAGTTCTGTCTACTAGAGTGAAAAAGAACCGCGTTCACCGTAGTGGAACAATCAGGATAACTAGGTCGAATACGGGTCGATTATTATTTTTTTATCTTACAACTTGTATTTTTGATTTTTATATTATTGACTATTAGTGTATTATCTATTGTATATGTCGATTATTTTCCTTATCTTTTAAAGATATTATAAAAACATAAACTAACATGAAAATTGGCATAATTGACCTTTGTAAACAAATAGAAGATCCTGGAGGATGAAAAAGTACATAAAATGGAAACTATTATCTATATCCATTGCTGCTGTAATCTGTGGCGCCCAATCTTGGAATGAGATTGAGGAATTTGGC
>VOFK01000654.1_pt1 | contig 43502 bp, 66 predicted proteins | sample 5384121 | NCBI WGS metagenome assembly VOFK01 (sample SAMN12384730, study PRJNA508395) | human gut metagenome | isolation source: healthy gut J | host: Homo sapiens | reverse complement strand
TTTTTAAGCGTGAAACTATTTTCGTCATTCATATAACGGCGTAAAGCCTGTCACCAAATGCACCGCTGACCGATTTGTAAACTTCAAGACTCTCATCATCAATATCAACCTCCCAGCCGATACAGCAGTTATCTTCACACGCACCGCCGATACAGGCAAATTCATTGAAATACGTCGGAACACGCTTTTATTCCCATATTTTCCATACCTCCGGTTTGTCAGCCGACAGTCGCCTGTCTGCTGTTTCTGACAATCGGTGTTTTTGAATAGTTGAGGATTTTTCAAGCAGTTTGTCCTCTTTTGCCTCGTCCGCAAGATATTTTATAAGCATAAGAGTGTCTTTTGTCCTTTTGCCTTTTCGTCAATTAAGTTTTTCATATCCGCCGACAGCTTGCTTGACGCTGTTGTATTCACCCTTGCTCATACCTCTTTTCAGTCATATTGATTAGCTGATATTTTATTTTTCTCTCCTTAAAAATCTCTCTCGCCTTTTTCGTGTCAAAATCACTTCCGATTTTCCAAATATCTGTATGTTCATAACTTTCTCCATTCAATTTTTTTTTTAGAATATCATATTTATAATAAAAAAGCAAATAAGGGACTGCACGCAGTCCCTTCAAATTGTAGACAAAACTGTTATGGGTTTGTCTACTTTTATTTTTGGTTGCTTGATGGCGTACCGGAAAGACATTCGACGCACACAGAGTTTTTGCCATAGGCAAAACTACTGAAAATGCAACCTCATTAAAAAATCATTTCTGACGACCTATGCGACAGAAATTGCTTAAAATCTAAAGTTTCGACTATTGAGGAACTTTATGATTTTTTGTCGACATTTTGTCGACAGACTCAACGGGCAGTTTTTTTACTGCCATTTATCTCCATAAATATTTTTTCAAATCAACTTTGTCGCCGTCAACCACAACCCCCTCATTTTCAAGACGCTTTTTTGAGCGTCAATTCCGCCGAAAACATACATCGGTGCTAACTTTCCCTCACGGTTTACCTACTCTGTGACAAGGAATGTTTACAGGGTCAATATTTGCGTGCAACGCATTTCCGACAAGTCGGCTGAGCCGTATGTTTCCCAACCTCATTGCGATACACCCATACGTTGTAACTGTCCCTTTCGGTATCTGTGCCACTATGTCATACACTTTTTCATAAAAAGTTCTTCATCATTAATCACCGAAATAATTATATCACTACTTACGCAATAATGCAATTATGTTAATATTCCATTTCGCTGTTTAAAATTTTTTCGACGCTCGCTTTCATGTGAGCATAGAAGAGTAACTCTTTTATTTGTGTATATGCGTTTTCGGTCTTGACCGAGAATATCACACGTGCATTATATCCTTTGATTACTTTAAGTAACCACACTGTTTACCGAGCATTTCCCCATTAAATTTTTTGTTTTTATGTTAAAAGCTATTGTACAAGCTTCAAAAAGTACTCCTGTGCCTCATAATCGCCGTAGCTTAAGCTATTTCGTTAATTGAGCTTTTTGTGTCCTCAAGTCTATTCATACATACACTGTATTTCACTCTTAATATCAATATATCGCTCATTACAGAATACACGGTACAAATAAGAGGGAGAGATGAGCTTATTGGGGTAACAAAAAAATCTCCGTATATTCTGAGATGAGCGATATAGGTTTTTTATTATTTTTCAGATACTATCGGATAAAGCTGTATCATATTGCCGCCGTCAACAGTAAGCTCTGCGCCTGTGGTATTTTTGAGTTATCACTTCCAAAATACCAGACCGCATTTGCTATATCCTCAAAATCCGCAATGTCGCCGAGCGGTGTATAATTCGACAGTGCGCTTCTGCAATCATTATAATTGCTTTCCCAACGGTCTGTTTTTATCATACCGGGAAGCACGGCGTTTACTCGAATATTGTACTTACCCAAATCAAGTGCCAGTGCTCTCATCATACCAAGTGCTCCGGATTTTGATGCACTGTATGCAATTCTGTCGGGGATTGCACGGTAAGCCGATGTTTGAATTTACAAACACAATAGAACCGCCACCGTTTTTTTTTCATTTGAATTGCCGCCTCACGCGACAGCATAAAATTCCAGCCAATATTTGTATTTATAACATTCATAAAGTCGTCTATCGAAACATCAAAAAACTGCTGACGAATACCTAAATTTGCTGCGTTTAACACAAGTGTGTCAACTGAATATCCGCTGTTTTTATATCTTTAAAAAATCTCTTTTTGTGTTTTCTTCATCAAAGATTTTCATACCATAACCCTTTGCATAAACACCATATTTTTCTGACAATTCCTTTGCTGTTTTTTTCTGCATTTTCCGCATTTCGGCTACCGAGAAAGAGATTATACCCTCTTTTGCAAATTTCTCAGCTATTCCAAGTCCTGTATTAACCGTTGCTCCTGTTATAAACACCGATTTCTCCATATTTTTGACTCCTCGTATAATATCTTTATAGATATATTTTTTATATTCAAAATATCAATCGTTTTGGTAAACCTATGATATAATTGACTTGGTGTCAATTAGGTAATAGTTCTTTTTTCACTCCTGTTGAACCATTGCGGTTGCTTCATAATTAGTCTGTTCCCCTGATATGGAAGTTAACTTCAAATCGACCGGCTGTTTTCTTAAGCTTTGGGACAACCATTTAGCAGTGTGGTTTCGCATCTGTCCATCTTAAGCTGGATTCTTATATGCGAGAGTGTCGATGCTCCATGATCATGGGTTTTACCAAGCCGATTGAACACTTTAATCTACAACGAAAGAAGGTGATTACAATGAACACACTTTACGTCGGTATTGATGTAAGCAGCAAATCCAATGTCGTTTACTTCATGCTCCCTAACGGAAGTAAACATAGTAACTTTTCTGTTGCTAACTCACATACCGGTTCTTCACAGTTGGTAAAAAGAATTCTTTCTGCTATGACATCTTGCTCCTTAGATTCTGTTTTAATAGGTCTTGAAGCAACCTCTGTGTATGGTGATAACCTTGTTTATTTTTCTAAGGGGAAGATGCTGCATTAGCTCGTTTTAATTCAAAGATTCATGTCCTCAATCTTAAGCAAGTCAGTAAATTCAAAGAAGCTTACAATGACTTGCCCAAGAATGATTTCATTGACTCTTTTTGTTATTGCTGATTGCCCTCTTGACATTTCACCGCCGGGCTTAAAAATAAAATTCCGTTTTAGCCGGACGAATATCTGTTAATGCACCCGTATAGTGTCTTAGTGTATGCGGTCGATATGGGTGTTTCAGACACTCCTCCTCGTTAATCTCAATACCAAGCCCCGCCTTATCGGGAATGGTGATATAACCGTCCTTATATTCCAAACTCTCGTTTGTTATATCCTTTCGGTAGTCCACGTCTGAATACATAATTTCAAGTATTTCAAAATTAGGACAGCTTGCCGCCAATTGTAGCGTTGCCGCATTTGCCACAGGTCCCGATGGATTATGTGGTGCGAATGGAATATATCTGCTCTCCGCTTCTGCTGCGATTTTCTTTAGCTCCATAATACCGCCCGCATGCGAAATGTCTGGCTGTATGTAATCCGCCGCCATAATGTCAAACATTCTCTTATAGTCCCAGCGCGTATAAAGTCTTTCACCTGCCGAAATTGCAACAGGCGATTTATCACGAACCATTTTAAGTGCGTCAAGATTATCGGGCGGTACGGGTTTTTCAAAAAACATCGGCTTAAACTGTTCAAGCTCCTTTGCGATTTTAATTCCTGTCGGAATATTAAAGCGTCCGTGTCCCTCAATCAGCAAATCTACCTTATCGCCCACTGCTTCACGCACTGATGCAACACAACGAAGTGCTTTTATCAAGCTCGGCATTTGAAATATTAAGATAGTTCTTGCCGAAAGGGTCCCATTTCATTGCGGTTACGCCGCGCTTTACGGCTGTTTTCGCCTTTTCTCCAAATTCCTCAGGTTCTTTTTTTGCGCCCGCAAACCAGCCGTTTACATATATCCTAACCTTATCATTCACCTTGCCGCCCATAAGCTGATACACAGGCACATTAAGACTTTTGCCGAGAATATCCCACAACGCCATTTCTACCGCTGACAATGCCGACATCAGAACTGCGCCGCCACGCCAGTACGCATCGCGATAGATATTATGCCAATGCTTTTCAATATCAAGCGGGTTTTGTCCGACAAGATATTCCTTGATATGCTCTACCGTTCCTATAAGTGCCTTTTTCCTTATATTCAAGCGTGGCCTCTCCGACTCCATCAATGCCTTCATCGGTATAAACCTTTATAAAGACCCAATTCGTGCGAAAACAATCTACTGCAAAAGTTTTAATATCTGTTACTTTCATTTCAATTTCACTTCCTCATATATTGTCGGTATAACCGCATTTTTCTAAATCAAATTCAGTTGGGTCAAGCTCGTCAAACATTCCCCAATGAACAGGTACTGCATTTTTGCACCTGTTTTCACTGCGAATCTTTTTCGCATCGGTAATATTCATATTATTGCCGACACCGTTTATCGGTAAAAAATACAGTGTCAATATCCTGTGGCAAATCGGCAAAAAAATATCTTTGTTATAGAGCGTATCTCCCGTGATGTAAAGCTTTTTCTTTGCTGTCGTCTACAATAAAGCCTATTGCCGTTAAGTCAGAATGTTCTGCCTTCACTGCCGTCAAGGTTATACCGTTCTGTGTCCAGACCGTACCGCGGTTAAACATAACATAGTTATGATTTCTGCCGAGCTTTCGTACTTCCTGCCACGCATAATACGGAGCAAGCACAGTCAAAAACACGATCTGTATTTAAAAAAACCTTTCAAGCGTTTTTGGGGTCAAGATGGTCAAGATGATTATGCGTTATCACAATAATATCAATGTCCTCTCCAAAAAGTTCCTCTTTGACAGGAACACGACGAAAATTTTGGGATTTATCTTTTCCACACTGTCCGACAAATACGGGTCGACTATAAGCTTTATTCCGTTTGATTCAAAAAAAAGCAGTCCGGCCTGCCCAAGCCATGTTATTTTCATTTAATCTTCATCCCCTCAATCACATAAACTTTTACCGCCTGTTTCAATCACTTTTGCATACCAGTAACCGCTGTCCTTAATAATACGCTTCTGTGTTTTGTAATCCACATATACAATTCCGAAGCGTGGGTCATAGCCCTCCGCCCACTCAAAATTATCCATAAACGACCACACAAAATATCCTCTTACATCAGCACCTTCGTCAATCGCTTCACCAAGCTTTAATAAGTACCTGTTCAGATAATCAACTCTGTTAGGGTCATGCACCTTACCATCCAGAGAAACCGTATCATGGCAAGCCATTCCGTTTTCGCTCACATAAATCGGCACGTTATATCTTTCATATAAAAGCTTTGCAGTCCACTTTATAGCATCGGGTGTAACAGTCCAGCCAACCTGTGTTTTTAGCCGCATCTAATTCAGCCATAACTGCAGTTCCATTTTTATCGGTGGTGATGGGTGCTCCGAAGTACAGATTAAAGCATATAAAATCAACTGTTTCAGCAATGTCTTTTTATATCTTTTTTCATAATTTTTCGGAAGCAAGCTGTCATATTCACCCTTACCCTCAAGCGGATAATGTCCCTTTATAACAGGGTCAAGCCACCAATTTACATGATTTATCCACGCACGCGGATTTTGGTGCTCAATTTCAAACATTTTATCTGTCGCCGCATTTATATCGGTGATATTGTTCTCATCAAGCGGATAAAAATTATCCATATTAGGTGCAATGCCTACCTGTACATCTTTAGCTCCATATTTTTTTTAACGCCCTTGCAGCTTTTCCGTGTGCAACCAACAAATTATGGGCGCACTTTAAATATTCGCGCTGTGACAGCTTTTAAACCGGGAGCATGAATACCCTCCGCATATCCAAGACCGATTATGCAGAGAGGTTCGTTGATTGTAATAATCTTTTTTCACTCTGTCCGTAAAATTTTCAGCGATTACTTTCGCATATTCCTCAAAATAATCTGCAATTTTAGGATTTAGCCAGCCGCCTCTGTAATGAAGCTCGGCGGGTAAATCCCAATGATACATTGTCATTACAGGTTCTATGCCGTTTTTTATAAGCTCGTCAATAAGATTATTATAAAAACTCTATACCCTTATTATTGACCTCGCCTGTACCGTTCGGTAAAATCCGCGTCCATGCGACTGAAAAACGATATGCTTTTATTTCAAGCTTTTTCATAAGTGCAATATCTTCTTTGTAACGGTGATAGTGATCGCACGCTGTATGTCCGTTATCACCGTTTTTTACAGCACCTGTCTTTTCACAGAAAAGATCCCAGATAGAAAGTCCTTTTCCGTTCTTATTCCATGCGCCCTCTATCTGATATGCCGCTGTTGCAGTACCCCATAAAAAATCTTTCGGAAAACTCATTTTATTACCACCTATTCTACATAATATTTATAAACAAAGCACCCAAAACACTTCGATTTTGAAAAACATACTGCCGTCCGCGCTCTGCGCTGGTACCAGTCACTTACAGGAGCACGGTCAACGGTTTCATTTATGTAATCATAAATTTTCCTGTATACCGTTTCGGTATATTCGCTGTCCTCGGTCATTACCGTTGTCCACGCCTGCCAATCCGTTTTTGCATAATCGCTTCTGCAATCCAGCGGTACACCATATCTACACATCTTTGCCTTATATGCTTCAACTTCTTTTTGTATACCTCTTTCGGAAACAATCCAAGATTCAGCAGTTTGTCCCCTATTATATTGTATTTTATACTCCATGTATGTTTTTCTGTCAAATGCTAGAAGCGTCCCCTTTTCAGCATATGTGTCCTTAACCCACAGTTCTGCATATTTCTTTTTGCAATATCTGTAAAACGCCTGTCATCAAACAATTTTCCGTATGCTCCTATAGCAATGATTGATTTTATGCTTAGATTACAGTTATGCGGCCACTTCCCTGCAAAATCATCAGTGCATAGTTGGTCGCCGGGGTCATAACCGTTTTCAATGCGAGATATTCCGCCCATTTTTCAACAAATCCTCGTTTTCCTCTGCGAAATCATTGTTGCCCAATGTGTTGCACAGAACAGCTGTCATAATCAGTATATTACCACATTCCTCAACAGGCATTTGAGCGTCACTTTCCTTTTCGTAAGCCTGTCCATTAAGGCATGGATAGCAGCCTGCATCGTGAGGAGCAAACTCTTTATCCCAGTTTCCGCTTCTTGCAACCTTAATAATCGGCAGAAGCATTCCCTTTACAAGCTCAGGATTATACTTTAACAGCATAGGCATTGACGGATATGACACATCAAGCGTTGCCGCACAGCCGTTGCTGAAACATTCCTTTGATATAAACAAGATATTTCCGTCTGTGTCACGAACAAGCTTATGAGCCGCAATTACCTGGCGATATATCAATGAAATAATTTTTTCGTATTCTGTACTGACCTTTGATGCTTCTTCACTAAGCTCCTCTGAATAATAAAACGCATTTTTTCTTAACCTCTCTATTATACTGCGAAACTGCTTTTTTAACCATATTATTAAAGCTGCCGTCAGACTCTTTATAAAAATCATCAAGATGCGTACCAAAATATTCTATGGATTTTATATCGTCGTACGCAATGGCGATTACGCCACTCATTTCCTCCGTGACAACTGCCATAACGACTGCCTCATTAAACGCATTGTAAGTCTTTTTTGTGTCTGCTTCAGACATAACAAAGCGACATTTATAAAGGTCAATTCCGCGTTGTATAAACCGTGCGTCCTTGTGAATTAAATGGAGGTATCCCCAATCTATACAGATATTATCTCCTGTTCGCCCGAGAACTTTCTGTTCAGTATTGCCACAGAAAATGCCAAATTCACTGCTTTTAAGCTCAACCTCCTGTGTCCAGTCGGTAACACAGCACTCCGGCGAAATATCAAAGTAAAAAATCTTACATCATGCACGTTCTTATCTTTGATTTCCACAGTGTACTCTATGTACGATAATGGTCTTGACAAAATATCAATCTCACGCAGTAAAAGCGGAGTTATAAATTCCAGCTTGACACGCGCAAGCTCATTTTTCAAATTCATATGTAGTGATAAGAGGGCTTATATTGATGCTTTTCTGTTCAATAACTTCAAGTCCGCTGAAAACCTGACGTTTACTGCTGTGAAACGTACCCATTAACGAATAATAAGTATTATCAATAATTATACCTGCGTTCATTCGATTTTCACGCCCTGTCCAGTGTCTGGTAGCATCTCCATAAAGTGTGTCTGAAAATGACCATACGCTGAAATACGGATCAACTGTTACAAGAGGAACAGCTGATGCTCTGAAATTTGATTTTTTCTGTTTGGTATTTTTTGCATAGCCAATCCTCCCATCACTTTATTTCATTAAATGCCTTTATCCATTCTCTTTTAATAAGCTCATGTCCCGGCGCTTTGGGATGAACGCCGTCCGCCGTCCAGAAATCTACGGGTGCATATTTCAGTGCATCATCAAATTTTTTCATCAGCGGCACAAATTTTATGTTGTATTTTTCCGCAGTTCTTTTTGCAGCTTTAGCTATTGCTTCAACCATCGCACGTAATTCCTCATATTTATCCGGCAAAATAAGATACTTTAAAACAAACGGCTCTAAAATCATCAGCTTTATATCCGGCAGTGCCACCTTTACCTCGTCTATAATCAGACTTAAATATTTTTCGTAATTTTCAGGCGATACTCCGTTGCCGGTGTCAATTTCCGCCCATGCGTCATTTACACCCACAAAAATACTCATATAATCGGGTTTTAAATTTATTGCGTCTTTTTTATTCTCGCCAATATGTCTATACTTCTGTCGCCACCTATACCACGGTTTATAAATGTATATTCACCCGGATTTTCATATCCTAACTGAGCTGACACCAATGTTGCATAACCGCAGCCTGCATAATGGTCTAAATCCCTGACTCTGTACATATCGGTAATTGAGTCTCCCTGAAACAAAAATTCTCTTCACGCTAATCACCATAGCCTTTCTAAATTGTTATAAAATATCTTCGTATTCTGATATTTATATATTTATTTCTTTAAAATCTCCGAAAAAGTAATGCCATAGGATAGTCCTTTATAGGAATATTATGTATTGCATATTTGCCTTCTCCCTTGCTTTCTAAAAATACTTTCAGGCAACTCATAAACCGTTCCGTCCATTAAATCTACTAATCGTATTTTATCCGGTAGCCCTGCTGTATAGAAGGTCACAGTAGATTCAAAATCTGTAGTCATCAAATTGGTACTGTTCCAGTATACAAATGCCGCCGAACCGTTTTCGCACTTAAATCCGCCCTCTACAATAGATGGGTCATCACAGTCAAAGCCAAACAATCTGTCCGACACCTCAGGCCATCGTATAATCGGCAAATCCGCCTTTTGAACATCCTCAGAGAAAATAGCGGAAATTGTTTGCAGTGCGTAATATGACGGTTTTGGCGTATAGTTTCAACAGAACGTCCCTGTGCGTCAAAAATCAGCTCCCCAGTACACCGAAATATCCGTAATCAAGATAACTGACTAAATCACCGACTGTGCCGTTGAGTGCTTCAATCATATCCATGCAGGAAAAATACGAAGTAAATTTCACCTCAGTCATTAAGTCTGCCATCAGATGACGCAAAAGCTGTTTTGCCTGCTTATGAGGTGTCCATGCACCTTTTCTCATTGCACCTCTGCCATCGCTTCTCGATTGAGAACCCGATTCGCCTTGGATAATCTCTATATTGGGATTAAATCTATTGCATAATCCACGCAAAGCCTTTACATGGCGGAATACCACCGTTTCATCTATGACATATTCGTGAAAGCTAATCGCATCTATATGCTCTCCCATTCCAACGCTGAATGCGTCATATGCAAAAAAATCTAAAGGTTTTGCCATACATATTGCGCCGCCTATGACCTTTGCACTGCTGTCGCCCTTTTTTTAAAAGCAACCGATGTATCAACAACAAACTGACCATATTCCTTGCCATTGGGGCCATGCTTCCAACACCATTCGCCGTCAGGCTCGTTTCCACACCTCGTAATAAGAAATGCGGCCTTTCATATGAGCGGCAAGAGCAGTAATATAATCTGCCCAGCCTTTTTTGCTTCTTCGCTTTTACGGGCGGGCAACCGACTGCGCCAAAAACCTTTGCCGCATCATCATCATAAAGTCCGTTGCCGTAAGCTAAATTTATCCATGGAACAAGTCCGCGTTCAAGCAAATTGTCTACAATACTATCTAACCATTCAAAATCATAAACGCCCTTTTCCTGTTCGGTTCTTTCCCCAACCGCTTTGAATACGAACCCACTTTGCTCCAATCATCGCAAGCTTGTCATAAGCTTTTTCAGGGTTAAACACTTTTCTGTCCAACTTTTCAAACCCGATACCAATACGAGAATTTTTAATTTCTGATGCCTTTCTTGGCTTTATCTTTCTTATCTTAATAAGTCTTTCCATAATTATTACCTCTCTTAATTAATTAATTACATTTTAACAAAGAAATACAATCTACATACTCCTGTCGATATTATTCTTCCATTGCTTTGGCGAAACCCCTGTGTGCTTCTTAAAGAATTTGTAAAATGTATCGTAGTTAATAAATCCACATTCCTGAACCACTACTTTCATATTGCTGTCAGGTTGTGTAATTAATCGTTTAGCAAGCTCTATTCTGCACCCTCCACATATTCTTGAAATGTTTTACCTGTGGTAGACTTTATAATCTTGCCCTATTGTCTTACCGGACACACCGAATTTGTTTTCCATAGACGTCATACAAAAAATCAGGTTCATTAAAATGCTCGTTCATCCAAGATATAATTTCCTGTATGCGTCCGTTTTCTTGATTTTCATGCAAAGAAATCAAGGAGCATATATTCTCAACATCATCCGCAATAGAAAATGCTAAATCATTGATTTTCTTTTTTTGCTATCATACCGTGTAAGCTCTCCTCTGTAATTCACTTTTTCAGCCGCATCCTCCAAAATACCCAGCTGGCGGTAAAACATTTTTCGTATCGGATCTACACTGTTATAACCGTTAATCATAACCTGATACCAAAAGCTTATATACTGCCTGATTTGCCTCAAAAGCATTACCTTGTATTAAATTATTATACAGACTGTCATACAAATACTTTCTGTCGTTTTTAATACTGTTATTACTGTCGCTGTTTTCAAACAAAAACACACCGCTGTAATCAATAAAACGATAATTGTTTTTAATATATTGATAGGCATCGTAAAATTCTGAAACATCATTACATGGAATACTTATCAAAATTGAAGTCTGAACATCATATACTTTCAGTATATCCACAACTTCGGCAAGAGTTTCACGCAAGGCGTCAATATCCATCTCCTTAGAATAGTTAAAAAATACAATACATTCTCCCTCCTGAGGTGATAGTATTCTTTGTGATTTTACACCGTACTTTTCCATACACAGATTTAAAATACGGATATTTATTCTCTCTCTCCGAAAAACGCCGCAAAAGAAAAACGGGTTGCCAAAATCAGAGTATTTGCTTCGTATAAATTCGCATTCGTTTTCGTCCAGCCGTTTGAAAAACAAGAAATTCAGCATATCTCTGTAATATTGTTGATTTTCAAGATTAATCTGCTTCATTGTATCAGATATATATTCAATATCCTTATCAGAAATGCTGTTATCACCTGTTAAGTTTGCCATAAGTTTTACCATTTGTTTTATAGGCTTGTTCTTCCAGTAACTCAAAAGCCAATTCCAGACAAATTATAAAAATAATCATGGTTGCCAGATATATAATCAAAAAGTTTCTGAACGTTCTCATATTCTTGTCAAAATATTGCTCCGAAACATCCATTGTTACTTTCAGATTGATATTTTTACAGCCGTCAACAATTTGATGGGATTCCCGATTTTGTTCATTTCCATCTGCAAAGATAATTTCATCGTTAAATGCCACATATTCAAAAATCTCTTGATAATTACTCAAATTCATATCTTCAAACAAATCGGCTATACTATATATCCATACAAAAAGAACAGCCTCCGGCTGATTGATGCTTGGACTAAGTGAAAGACTTACAACCAAAGACGGCTGTTTTTCGCCGTCTATATATAAATCTTCTACATACCTTGCATCAAATTCTGACTTTTTTCTCAAACAAGCTATTGCGAAATTGATTCCAGTCCATTCCTTCCATTATGATATGCTCATTAAATATTGATTCCATATTATCATATTGATATTTGTCTGAAACCACGCAGTTATTGCTTCGGAAAAAATATAGGCATCGGAAGCAAGCACGAATGTTTTTGTCTGAGCTTTAAAATAATTAGCAAAATCTTTAAAAATAATATACTGACGCACCTCTTCAAACGAGCGAAGATTTTTCATACGAATAAAATTAGTATCATTTTGCATCTCAAGACGAATATTCTGAAGCACTTCAATTTCCATATCCAAACGGCTCATTCCTCTATTAACAGCAGCTTGACTATCTTTAAGGACTTGGTCTTTTAATGTGTTGTATTAAATGGCATATAGAGGTCCCACTAAAACTAAAATGGAAATAAATAGAATACAGTATATCAGTACATGACTTTTCCTTTTTTATTACCTCTAAATTTCATTTCATCTTCTCCTTACTTATAAATAAACAGAGCGCTAAGATAACCTTGACGTGTATGCACAAACACTCTCGTTGTATTTTCTATATTATGGCAGTTCTCCCACGAAACCACTTCATCAAGACCCGCCATATATACCCGACTGCCCTGACGTCGTTCAGGGTCATAGACTACATACCTTGTTGAAGCAGTGGCATTTGAATTGAATTGCCAGGTATCTTCTGCCTCATCCGGCTTTCTTCCCGTGCTTATAACAGAGTTTAATCCGTCAGTATATGGCGCATTGTAAAGACTGTTAACATATCCGAAAGTATATCTCAGATTTGCGGACGGCACAGTGTTCGAGGTGTATTCGTCAGCAGTACCTGTCATATTCCAGAGTACGGTATTCTCGCTTTGGTCATAAATCTTTTTTTCATAAACTCCAATGTACCCTGCCGAATTTGTCGCATAACGAATTAAATCGCCTTCTTCAATATCGTCCTTGTATACACCCTCATCAAAGTAAGCAGTAATCTCCGCACCCTTTTGCAGTCCATGCAGAGTCATCACTAACTCTCCTTCATCATCGCCTATCCACTGCTCGTATACATCCGTTACCATAGTAATTTCGGTTGAATTGCTTAAGGTTGCGTTGTCATTGCTGGACATAAGCACAAGATTTGCAAACGGCGTCGAATCATCATAACGGTATAATCCCAAAAATACTTTTTTTATTGTTATTATTCCACCATGTAACATTTGAAAATTGCTGCACACCAAAAAGCTTTTTCGTCCGGATCTTCAATATCATTAGGCGGAACTCTCATATAATAAGTCTTTGTTGACATCACATATTTTCGTTCAAAGCTTTTCATAGTAAAAAGCCATGAATAAGAACCGGCGGGCAATAATTCTTCAAGAGTATTATCTCTTTCTCTTTCCTGTCCTGCGGGCGATGATAAATCCAATTCTTTTTATTTCGCCATCACTGTTTTTCTGTAAAAACAGGCTGTCTGACCAAAGCACCATCTTGACCCGAGCAAAGAATTTGTTTAACATAATCTTTCGTCCGTCGTTCTCCGTCCAGAACTACGTGGTCAGCAAGAACAAGATTCTCATGCTGACGCTGAACATTATATATTTTTACATAGATATTATCTTCGTGGTCTTTTTCTTGCGTCTACAAGTCTATAAATATATCCCAAAATGCGGTCGCTCTGCCTTTTGCTTTCCTACTGACGCAATTCTTCCTGCAATATCTAAAACAAAAAGACGTCTGTTCGCCTGTAACAATTTTATCTTTGTAATAATGAGCAACCTGATATTGTTCACCGTCAATCGTTACCCATCTGTCATCTGTATTGCCTGCCACTTTCTCCACCTTACCGCTTACGGTTTGACTGCATTGCCAACCTCTGATATATGAGCCGTCAAAAGATTTTGAAACGCAGAGAATATCACCCGCGAGCAACATATTCTCATTTACTTCCTTGCCGTAGGGATAGCTTTTAAAGAATATCCATTTATCTGAATCCTTATTAAAGTCAAGTTCTTCCTCAGAACCATCCTCTATTCTTTCAGCATATACCTTTTTTCTTTTGATACGGCAATACCCGTTACGCGAACGGTATCATAAGTTTCAATAATCACTGTATCCACATTTCCGGACGAAATTATCGTAACAGAACCTGTATCAATATTAAACGCACTGTCATAATCAGTTTCTAACACCATACCGTTATAAATAATCGCAGTATCTCGTCCGATTTTTTTATCTTTGCAGTTTTTCGTCCATTATAATAGAAAAGCGTAAAATCAGAATATTTTTCAATATTCTCCGCATCAATTCTCACTACTGATGTTTTATCATCTGTGCGATAAAAAAAAACAATACTACGCTCGTCATTTTCTTCAGTATAATAAACAATCAAATGATAGCCCAAAAGTTCATGAAGTGCTTCATCATTACAAATATAGTTTACACCATCTATACCGATTTTTTCTATATCATTAGTCCGTGTACCCGAAATTTCAGTAAAGCAGTTAGCGGTTACACGTCCCTTTATATATTCAATATCATAAATATCCTTCAAAAGAGTGCTTTTCGTTTCGCCGTAATTATGTCTGTATTCTGTATGAAGTGTATTGTACATCATAACAACGCAGTCGCCAAATGTTGCCGTATCAAAATTAGATATTCCCTTTAACATATTAAGCTGTACTGCCGTCGAAAGATAATTATTGTCTAAGCTTTCCGCAAGTGCATTTATATCTGCGCTTCTGAAGCTTCTTATAAGCATTTCCGACATTTCCCTTACTGTCAGAGTGTCATTCGGACGAAATTTACCGTTTTCGTCCGGTTTGACAATTCCCATTGATTTAAGTCCCGACAATGCTATGCTTAAATCATTATCCTCCGACACATCTATAAATTCATTTGTGCCGTTGCCTGTAATATTATCCGACTTCAGCATACGTGCAAGATATATAGCAAATTCACCGCGCGAAACAGTCTGATTGACCTTGCCCTGATAAGAAATATCCTCGCTGAATATTCCCAGTTTTTTCATAAGTTCAAATGCAAAATCATCTGCTTCTTTTTTCTGTAACGCTTGTATCGGACGGCGATGAAACCGAAACATATTCGGTTTCATTCGTCCAGCCCTCATAAAGCATTTTTTGCTGCTTCTGCACGTGTTATTGTCCCAAGCGGTCTGAAGGAGCCATCCTCATATCCGCTTATAATTCCCATTTGCCTTAAAATCTTAACTGATTTTAACGCATAGTCTGAAATATCAGCCTCGTCAGTAAATAATTCCGCATCCGCATTATATTTATCAGTAAGCTTCATAGCACGGCTTATAAGTGCGGCAGCGTCCTGTCTTGAAACAGACATTCCTACACCAAAAAGTATATTCGCTTATTCCCTTTACAATACCACCTTGGAATGCCGTCTGCAAATAAGGGTAATACCATTCATCACTTACTACATCATTAAATGTCATATTCTCCTGATGCGCAGATGATATATCAAAGGTCAGAACCAGCATTTTAACAAATTCCTCACGTGTGATATTATCCTCAGGTCTGAAATAACCTAAGCCGTCTCCGCTCACGATACCTTCGGAAAACAGTTTGTTGACTGCACTTTCTGCCCACTCAAAGCTCTCCATATCTTTAAAGCTATCAACGGTTTCATCTTTTATATCTGTCTTATTTCCATAATTTGTAGAATCCGTCTTTGGAACAGGGGTTCCGCCGCCCAATACTGTTACAGGGACTTTTCCTACGCCGGAACTGCCGGAATTACCGCCTTTTTCGCTTACACTACTGTTTTGTGCTTTTAGTTATTGCTTCGCTCAGCTCGTTAAAAATTATGATATGTACTATATGCCACCTTTCGGCACACTTCTGCGGTAAGTTGATTTGTGTTATATCCGGGACGCAGCGATGATATTACTGTTTTTACATCGCCCGCACCTGTAGGATTTTTTGTTACCGACAGAATAAGTGCGTCTGCAACTGCCAAGTCAAAGCTGTCCAAAGAATTGAACGGTGCAAGTCCGCATAAAAATTGCGCCAGTTGCGACTTTGCAGTATCTGTTACATAATCTGCCGATAAAACCTTTTTCATAGGATTCTCGTTCATTGGCTTTATCATAGCCGAATAATCCATCAGATTAGTTATTTTGCCGTCTGATACGGTTGCGGCAACTGCCGCACGCTGATAAGCACTTACACAAGATAATTTGTCATTTGTATCAAACGGTGCGGCGGCAGTAAGAAGCCTTGCAATAACTGCAGAATTTACAGTACCGTCAAACGGTGATACAAATTGCAGTTTAACACGGTTTTTTGCTTTATATATTCCTCAAAACGTCATTTACTCCCGAAACCGCCGCTTGGTTTAAACCTTCAATGGCTGTTCTGTTGTCATCTTGTTCTGCGTAAGGACGGATAACATCAATCAGTTTCTCGCCTTTTTTGATATACCCGAATACGATATTCTCCGGTAGGACAATCCTTCAGATTTATCTGCAGTGAAAATTCTCCGTCTTTATTTGGCTTTATCTGGTTTGTATAAACTACTGCTCCGTCTTTAACATTATCAGCATCTTGTATTGTAAAAATTATTGTCGAGGACAGAAACGGAAACATCAGCCGTTCCGCTCGGTGCAGTTCCTGTAACTGTGAGCCGCGCATCTGCATCGAACATTCCCGCCTCTGCCGCCGCATATACCGAAACAGGTAAAAGCATACAGAGTAATACGGTAAATAAAAAACTGATTCTTTTCATTGAATTATCCTCCTACCTAATGCTTTATGCACAATATTATTGATTTTTTCCTGCTGCCGTAAGTGCAATAAGGATTCATTCATTTTCTCAAAACCATCCCATATAAACACTCTCTGTTCTGCCCACTCTGTCGGTGCGCTGTGCGCTTCACTCATAGAAATATTTTCTGTTTTACCTGCGCCTACAGTAAACTTCTCATATTTCACAGCACTTACTATATCTTCCTCACTGTTATAATAAGCGCTTATTATATAAACATTTGTCGCTGTTTCTGATGTATTGGTTATTATGGTGCTTGCCTTACCGTCTGAATCAATAACAGGAACGGCTGACTGTACGATGCCTTCTCCCGTTGTAAGCTGTGCAGAGGTATCGCCATATGTCACGGTATAAACCGTATTTGGTGAAAGCGTTGCGCCGTCACCAGTAAAGTCAAAGCGGTAAATGCCGTCCTCACCCAATACTGCCGTCAGACTATAATTCTTTTCCGCGTTTGTAATAGTCGGCAATGCTTCAATCTTGGTATTTTTAGTAAATATCAATTCCATTTTAGCTAATGCAGGCGACACAATTCCATTTTCTGCCTGCATCTGATCACCTTCGCTGTCTAAAAAGTCTTGTCTTTTTTTCAGACCGCCAGGATTTGCTCCTGCCTTAAATACTGTTGTATCAATTTTCTTTCCGACCAAGGTCTGGATTTTCGATATGTCAGAAAGCTCAATAACAAATATTTCACCGCTTTTTGCGTTCGGGTAATCTGCTCAATACAAATGCGTTGCCTGTGTTGTTAATGTCAAAGCCTGAAACGTTTTCTCCGTTTAACAAAAAGTGGGTCAGTTGCTATATTATACTTTTTAATCCTAAAATCAGATGATACCACAGTATTAAGCATTTTTTATTTCCTTTACAATAGACGGAGCATCCTCTGAAAATTGGAGCGTGTTTTCCAAATTTATCTGTGCCGTAACTGCATTATCCTCAATTGTTATCTCATCGCCGGCTTTCACTCCGTCCACGGTGGTAATATGGAAATTGTCAAATACCAATCCATTCGGGGAAACGTCTGCCTGCCATCGTCGAGCGTCCATTCCTTTGCAAGCTCCTCCTCAGTTATGTCAACGGTTACGGAAGCGAGCTTTGCTTCATCTGAGAGTGTGTAATAAACAGGCTTCTCATTTATATATTGTGTTGCCGTAATCTTATTACCTTCTTTTTCCAAAAGCAGTTGAAATTTAACGGTTGTGTCTGCAACAAGAGTATTGTTTTCCCAGCCTGTTAAGTATGCACTTCTGCCCCATGCAGTCGGCGCTGTTTTATACGCCGCTTTAATTCCGCCGTGTTCAATTATTGAAAGCTGCGAAATTTCCGTACTTCCTATCCTAAGAGTTGGTATAAGTATATTTGATTTAGCACCATCTCCAAGCCATGTAAGATTTGACTGTGGTGTTACATCGTAGGATAAAAAGCAATGCGCCTTTTGAAAAATCAAGAGGTTCTGTACCTTTAATCGAGAAATTAGATGTTCCCGAGTTTTCCGGTATGTACTCATTCACATATTTTAATGCCGGATTTCCGCTTATTTCAGTTTTTGTAAAAAGGGAAATTCCCATTCCCGGTTGCGAAAATCCATTTGGTAATGTGCTTCCGTCATAGTTGTCAAAGCCTTCGTACCAGTAAAACGCATTAGGGTCATAGCCGTCTGTTCTGACAGTTTGCGAGAAGTCGCCGAGCGTTATGGTGTAATCCGTAAGCTCGCTTAACTCGTCAATATTTATTGTCCAGACATTAGGCTCATCAGTCGACTGCTCGCCCGTAAAGCTTTTTGCCGTCCTCGCCTGTCATTTTAACCTTATCTGCGGTTAAATCCACATATTTGGAAGTAATGAATTTTATCGTTTTTGTACTCGCAGGAAGTCTGTCCCTTGAATCAAGCGTAAGAGTTTTTCCGTCACCGTCGAGTATTATAGTTTCCCTTGCGGCAATCGTTCCTTCACCCAATGCCGCACGACGAATACAGCTATACATATTCTGAGGCTCATCACCCGCAAAACTCGTTACAGCCGACGGAGATTTCAGCTTTTTAATATATAAAATTCTCTGTCATTTGCAATATCAAGTCCGCTTATGGTCATTCCACTGTTACCCTTTCCACTGACTTTTTTTGATGCGGCAGCCGTTCCTGCTTTAAGTAACAAAGGATTATCCGCACTGTATTTTGTAAGTGTATAATAATCGTTATCACCCGTCAAATTCTGATTTAAAGGAATGGCATTTGACGCAACCACATAGCTTGACGGACTATTCTCAGGTGCATAACTTGCATTATCGGTAAAGATGATATTTGCCTTTGTATCACCAGGCGAAATATAGCTGACACCGTCTATATTCATTGTACCCTCACTTCGCAGTGTTATATTATCAATTTTTACAGAGCCGCCTTTTTTGTCGGTACTGCAAAGCGCATAAACATATCGCCGCTTAAAAGCGAATTCATTGTCGTTTTATCAACAGCCTGATACTTGTATTCTATTGGTGTTGACGTATCTTTAAGAGTCATAGGTTCACCGTTTAAGTATTGCTTTTACTGTCAAAACCTGATTTTTTCTTCATCATATACAAGTGCTGTTTGTATGTGATATGTAGTCCCCTCAGTTGCTATTTTATTTGAAGCCGTAAAGCTCAAATCAGCTGCTTTTTGTGGCATAATCAGTCGCTAAATCTGCCTTCTTTTGTGTAGCCGCAAATTCTTCCTGTGTTTTGTATTCTGATAATTCCGAGCATATCCGTATCCGCATCTTCACTGCTTCTTAACACAAGATAAAACGGTGAGGTTAAATTATTCATTGTTACATCAAAAGACAAAATCATTGGTCCTTTTGAAAAAAATCGAATTTAGGCAGTGGTTTTGTGACAGATTTATTATTGTCAATAATTGCAAACGCACTGTTTGTAGCTGTAATGTTAAGAGAATAATCGCCTTCATCAGCGTTTGCACGCGTTAAATCTGCATTAACTTTTCTTACCGACTTCGCCTTTACTCATATCCTCAGGCAGAGCGTTAAAATTTTTTGGTTCCAATAATAAACCGTACTCCGTTCCTGTCCTCCGCTTGTAACCGCCGCATCTTCGCTCGGCGGTTCCTTGCCTGTTGTCGTTATAGTCTGTGAAAAATCGCCTAAGGTAACGGTATATTCAGTACCCTCGGTTAAATCTTCAGTTATATTTATTGTCCATACATTCGGTTCTGTTTCCGACTGCTCACCCGTAAAGTTTTTTGCCGTCCGTGCCTGTCATTTTTACATTTTCCGCACTAAGATAACCATCGCTGAGCTGCGGTGCGGTTATAAAGCGTATAGCCTTCGCATTTGTGGGTAGCTTGCCGTCAGCGTCAAGCGTAATTGTATTGCCGCTTCCGTCGAGTATTTCAGTTTCTCTTGCAACAATCGTTTTACTCCCCCATAGCTGCACGGCACAAGCATATGTACGGACTGCTTACAGCCTCGCCCGCAAGATTTGTAATAAGTGAATTATCCTTTTAGCTTTAAAATATAAAATTCATTGTTGCTAGTAATATCCAGTCCGCTTTTTACGTTCATTCCGTTATTGCTCTTCCAGCCGACCTTTGATTTAGCAGGAGTTCCTGCTTTTAAAAAGCAGAGGATTGTCTACCGCATCATATTTTGTAAGCGTATAATACTCATTGTCGTCTGAAAGCTCAGTCTGTGACGCCGTAATTTTATTTATTGCCCTTGGATAACCTGACGGCTTGCAATCGGGGTCATATTTCGCCGTGTCCGTATATTCTATACTTGCGACTTGAGTATTTGCTCTATCCAGCCTACAAGCGGCAAATCCGTCTTACCCTCACTGCGAACAGTCAGATTGTCTATAACGCATTCAGAGTTTTTTACCGGAGCATTAAAACGCCAGTACAGCTTACTGTTCATCATATTTTGCATCTTTGTTTTATCTTCGTCTGTAAACTTATATTCCAACAATTCGTTGGTTTTTACATTCATTAAAGGTTCACCGTCAAGATAATATTTAGCCGTCATTATACCATTGCTGTCATTGTATGAAATAGAAATTCTGAATTTGATATTTTTTATTTAGATCATACGTTTTTCCTGTTGAAACCATTGCGCTGTTAGGGTCGGATTTTGTTCCGGCAACTTCGTCAACCTTCGTGTTTGCACCAACAAGGTTATAGTCATAGCCATACACGGTGCCATCTTTAAATCTTACACCGTGAAACAAATCATTATCACCCGCATTTGGATTTGTTGTACCCTCTGCGCTGTTCTTATAGCAAAATAAAAGTTTCCGTCAGTCAAAACCATAAAATCATACGATAATACCATTGAACCCTTTGAAAAATCAAATTGGGGCATTTTCTGTGTAACAGCTCCATTCATTTCGTCAATAGGCATAACTCCATTTCCTGATGATGTAAATTTTATGGCATAATCGCTCGTTTCCTCATTTACAGTATAGCGTCCCACTGTTCCGCCCCACCATCTTGCAAAACCGCCTGACTTCTGAGTTCCCTCAGGTAAATCGTTAAAATCCTGACACCAGTAGTAGGTTGTAGTCTGTTTCAGTTCCTCCGCTTTGAACTGCCGCAGCCGAGGCAACAGTACCGAATATCAGACAAAAAAGCCGTTAAAGCCGATGTCAATTTCAAAAAAAGTCTTTTTCATTTTCTCTCTCCTCTCTTTTTTTCTATTCCCTTATATACAATCTCTTGAACTTAGTGCTGTCCTTTGTTCCGACAATACCCTCGCCGTAGGTCATATAGCCCACACGTCCGACGCCGTCGTTTTCATTGATTACCATAGAGAATTTCAGTTCCGTTCCCGGCTGAATTTCCTGCAATTCGGGCATTAATGACTTCCAAGGCACACGCAGCTCATAATATGTATGCAGTCCCTCTCGTACTATAGCAAGCTCGCTGTCGGATATACTTGTATAATCTCCATCACCTGTAAAGGTTGTTTTATGTCGGTATATCGTAGGCTTATCGTCTAAAAGGCACATTGCAAATTCCTCAAACTCACTCTTTGCAAGCTTGTCCTCAGGGTTCATATACAAGTGCAAGCTGAATACTGTCCATACTCCAGCAGTTTACAGGCGTGCAGCCACTTGCAAAATGAATATTATCCGTTACATCTGCATAAAAATATAAATTATCCTTATCCCATTTAACCGCAGCCTGACAGCTTAAATCATCAGGACCTGCATATGTGCTTCCCAGCGATAATAAGCTCTTAAACTGGTCATTTCTGTTAAGCGTCATAAAACCATCCGTCCATTCATTACCCTTGCCGTCTATAACAATAGGACTGATTGCCTTCTGTGCAGCAGCAAAATTATAGTTTTTGCTGATATAAGAGCCAAGTCCGCTTTCCTCGTCTACAACAAACGCAGTTTCAACCTGTGTTTCGTCCGCAGTTAATCCTACAGGCAAACGCAACTTTAATTCTTTTGTTTCATTTGGAAGCAAGGTAACCTTGGTATCGGGTACTTTTTTATGCCATTCATTTGGAGAAATCAGCGTAAGTCGTCCTTTTACTATATCATTTTCCGGTATTTGTAATGCTGCATCGCATTTCCCAGCCATCTGAAACCGCAGTAAGAGCAGATTCAAGCTGAACAGGTTCCTGATAGGTTAAATAAATATATCCGTTATACCATACCTTGTTTTCTCCCCGTAATCAGCAGACGAACTCTCTCTGTTCCGGACACCGCTTTGCCTGCGGAAATTGTAAGCTTCCCCTTCTTGGGAATTTATAGTTCCTGACCCTTTTTATCCTAACTTCACTGCCTTCTAAAGCATCGGCAGAAACAGTCACAGGCTTACCACTGTAATTTTTGATTTTTATATCTGCGTCCTTTCCATAAGTTACCGGTATAGCGATATGTTCGGGATAAACGCCACCCTCAGTACATTCAAATGATGTAAAGTCTCCTTCAATATACTGTACGCGTTTGTTAAGGTCAAAACTGTAAACACCTTTTACCCCCACTTATCTCTTCAGCATTTCCATAAGAGTCATAAAGCGTTAGTTTGTCTGTTCCCAGCTTCAGCGTTGCGAGCTGTCCATTCTCCCGATTGGAGTACATTACCCCAAACTGCTTTCCTGTTTTCTTATTCTTGAAGCGCAGAATAATACTCGTGTCATTTAATTTGATTTCATCTATATATTCTGAATCAGCATACATATGGTTCATTTGACTTACCATGAGGTACGCAGGCTTTTGCACCGTACGGAACCATATACGGAAGCGGATACGTCAGTCTGTCTCGCATAATTCCGAAATTGCTTTCTCTGTCTGCACGAATGTTTGTGTTCTTATCAAGCAAACAATAGTGATAATATCTGTCAACAATTCCCGTTGATAAAATCAACGGATATGCCTGCGCAATGTATGCGCCCTGCTCTAAATAAGAATTTACGTCCTCGTAGTTGGAGGAATATCCATATTCTGTTATCCAAAGTAGTTTGTCCTCCAATCCATACTTTTTCATCAGTTCTTTTTATTTTAACCAAATTTCTGTCTCGAACAGAATAAGTTAAAGGGTCGCCATCCCATTGATAAGGATGAATGGATAAAATATCCATATCCTTCCCTATTCCTGTATCCAGCACTTCGCTAATCCACTCTATCGGTGCACCGGAAGTATTTAATCCGATAACAGGAATATTAGGGTTGACGTCTCTGATTGCCGCCTTAGATACCTCGTACAGCTTGGCATAATCTGATGCGGGACGATTTGAGAGATTAAAAGCTATGATTAGGTCCAAGATTATATTCATTCCATATCTCAAACTGGTCAGCCGTATCGCCGAACATATCCGCTACCATACGGCAATAATCTGCCCAGCGGCAAAGTCCTTCTTTTTGTATATGGAGGTGTACGCTCTGTTTCAGAAAAAAGCATACTGAGCACCCATCCATGAGGCAGAATGAATATTTATATCAATTTCCATTCCGTTATTTTTAAACGCTCTGAAAAGCGACTTAAACGCCATAGGTATTCCCACTCCCGTTGGCTCATAATTATTCGCACTTCGGCGAAAAAAATTATTATAATACAGCATCATTCGCACATTGCGTATCCCAATTTTCCGCGTCAGCTCTACAATGCGTTCATCTTCCGGTTTGTAAGTGCAATTTGAATACCCATATGCTTATTCACAAAATCATCGCTTTCATGCCGTACATAGGAAAATTCAGTTCCGCAATGGCTGTAAAAAGCTTTTTCTCTGTATCACGTGCCTCAATATCTACGCGGTAAATCCCGTATTTATCAACTTTGAATTTATGTGTAACCTTCTGTTTATCAAGTGGCTCAACACTGACTGTATCCTCTGCCGTATCAATGAGCGTACCGTATTCATCGCGTATCGTCCATTCAATATCAAGGTCATATCCACCGTCCGCCTGAGAGTGAACAGGATATATTGTATTATCAATATTCGCGCTAAGCTCTATTTCCTCGCCCTGAAAAAAATATATTACCTATATGCTTTTCCGTATCAGCAGTAATATTTATACGGCTTACGGTATCTAAACGGTTATAGTCTGATTGCTGAAATCGTAACCTCTCCGCCTCTTGAATATCCCATAGATTTACTATAAATCCCTACACGGAAATCGTATCCGTCCAACTCATTCGCAAACCTCGGATTTGGCAAAAACCACTGATAATTACGCCAAACCTTGGTATCGTTAAAATTATATACTCACGCTCTCCTGCGTTAACCGAGGCATTAAGCGGTGTGTTTGCGCTCATTTCCCCTGCTTCTTGTCGGATAATCGGCTGGTACTTCATACTGTCATACTCAATTGTCAGACTTGAACGTCCTTCATCATAGTATTCAACAGCCACAGCATAGCTTTGACCGTCCGTAACCGAGTGCGCAATAGAATCATCGATATCCACATTGATATATCGTGCATTATTGCCCTTATTCGGCGTAATAACCCAACCTTGCTTTCCTAGATAATTCTTAACTGTAATCTCTGACGAATCATCGCCTATTTCCGCCGTCATACCAACTAGTTCAGGCTTGTCGCCGAATATAGCATGAGCAACCTCAATGCCGCCCTCTATACCCTGCTGCCAACCCTGATTTAAGGAAGATGTGGGAGAATAGTCATTCTCATGAGCCATGCACAGATTGTTTGTACAAAACACAAACAGAATAGCCGTGGTCAAAAAACAGTATTCCTATTCTTCTCATTCAATCACCTTATCCTTTCACTGCACCAATCATAACGCCTTTTGTAAAGTACTTCTGTACAAAAAGGATACATAATCATAACAGGAAAGAGTGCTGACAACAATGAGTGAATATTTCAAAACATCCGCCAAGCCCTGTTTGGAAGTCATAGTATCAAAATCAGTAGTCATTGCCGTATCAATCTGATTTGCCAGCAAAATATTTCTCAGCACAATCTGGAGCGGATTTAACTTTGCATCCGTAATATACAGAAATGCGTTAAAATAAGAATTCCAATGTGCTACGGCATAATAAAGGGTTATAACCGCAATTACGGGCTTTGAGAGCGGAAGCTTGAGTATTTTCCAGAAATATGCTATATCGTCACATCCGTCTACTCTTGCCGCCTCAAAAAGTTCGCTCGGTATGCTGTTTTCCATAAATGTCCTTGCAATCATAAGATTATATACCGACATTGCCGTAGGCAAAATCATTGCCAGCGGTGAATTCATAAGACCTAATTTATTTACAACCATATATGTAGGTATCATACCGCCCGAAAAAATCATTGTAAATGTGAAAATAAAACTCCACATTCTTCTGTACGGCAAATCCTTTTCTTGACAGAGGATAAGCCGCTATTAATGTCAGTGCCACATTAAGCATAGTTCCGAACAGAGTGTATAACACTGTATTTCTAAATCCGATAAGCACTTCATTTGTCTGAAATACCGCCTTATAGCCCTCAAGCTAAAGTTAACGGGCAGTAAAAATACACGCCCCGCCATTACTGCCTCTTTAGAGGATAATGACGACGAAACTATAAATATAAGAGGCCAGAGAAGAATTATCAAAATCAACAGGATTACAGCATAAATAACCGCATAAAACAAAGTGTCCTGTTTAGATGTTTTTATACTTTTCTTTGCTTTAACGCTCATAATCTCTTACCTCCTTACCACAGACTTGTATCACCGTACTTATTGGCAAGCCAATTTACGGTCGAAACAAGAATAAAATTAATTATCGAATTAAACATACCTATTGCAGTAGCATACGAATAATTTCCTCCACTTGCCGATATACCCACCTTATACACATAAGTTGAAATAACCTCGCTTAATCTCAGGTTCACATCATTTTGCATAAGATATATTTTTTTTTCGAAGCCCAAATTCATAACCTGACCTGCATTTATAATAAGCAGTAATATAATTGTAGGCATAATTGCAGGAAGGTCAATGCTTATTACACGTCTTAGCCTTGATGCGCCATCCATCTGAGCCGCTTCGTGTAAATCGGGTGATACTGACGAAAGTGCTGCCAGATAGATTATAGAGTCCCATCCCATGTTCTTGCCACACACCCGACCAAACATACAGATGTAAAAATGAGGTTGGACTTGAAAGCAGGTCGGGCGCATTTGTACCAAACATCATCTTATAAATATTACCGTACAATCCGACAAACGGATTGAAAAATTGGTTAACCATTCCGACAAGTACCACTACCGAAATAAAGTGCGGAACATATACAATCATCTGCGTAGCTTTTTTAAATCTTTTTATTTCTCATGATGTTAATACTCAATGCCAAGAGTATTGGTACAGGAAAAAACGTGCCACAAGCGAGAGTACACCGATGTAACCAATGTGTTTTCAGTACACGTGCGAACTGGTATGAGCTGATAAAATTTTTGAAATGCTTCAATCCAACCCATGGACTTCCCCATACTCCCTTTGCCGCATCAAAATCGCTTAAATGCTATTTGCAGTCCCATCATCGGTCCGTAAGCAAAGATAATAATGTACAAAAAGAGGAAGAATCAAGAATAAAAACAGCTGCCAATGCTTTTTCAAATTTTCGATTAAGGATGTCCTCTTAATTGTGTGGGTTTGCAAAACTACCTTTGTTGTTTTCATAACGGCATATCCTCCTATTTATTGCATCTGTCATATGCTTTCTGCACAATATCAAGCATTTCATCAACACCTATCGCTTTCATTTCCTTGAGATAGTCCTCCCAACCGCTTTCAATATCCCAGTCTCCGATTATAAACCGTGCTACGCTGTCTTTGCGATAACTTGTAATGTTCTGCTGAATTTCATTGATAGCATTTATTTCATCCTCAGTGTAAATTATTTTTGTTATATATTCCTTAGGTTTCTTATCAAGATAGGATTGCAAATGCTCCGCAATTCTTGTTTCATATATATTGAGCCACTGTCTACTGTAGCACAAGCAAGCTCATAACTGCGGTATGCGGGAGCGCCCTGCTGCCAATGAGAATTTTGTGGCGAGCCCCATGCTAATACAGGCTTGATTTTCGCCTTATATCCCATACTTTCGAACATGCCATGATCACCCTCTTCCGGTTCAATCAATCCGTTCCCTTCTTACCAAATCTGTTCCAAATGGACATTTCTTCACTCATCATAATATCCCCTAAACGAAATGCTGCTTCAGGATACTGACAATTTTTTGTGATAAAGAATGAGTTTGTCGGGATACTTGCCGCATATACTGCATATCCCGTACCGTTATCCTGCGTAAGTGGTGCGAGAATATCATATCCTTCCGCTCTATCTGTTGCATTGATAAGATAGGTCGGTGCCATAGAGGTAAAAGCAACCCACTTGCACGCCACTTGGGTTTTGTATTGTCTGTCTGGTCTGTGCACCATCAGAAGTAAAAGATGATGGAGAAAAAGCAAACCCTCTGTACAAAGCTTATTCAAATACTTTAATGCCTCTTTATACTCAGGCTCAACATAAGCCGCTTTAATTTTTCCATTCTCAGGATATAGATAATTGCTTTGAATATCAATTGGTTGGAACGCTGCTGCAATAAAGTCCACAGAACCAGTTTTCTCCGCCGCTTGTAGCGCCGATAAACGGAATCTCATCTGCTAATCCGTTACCATTTGGGTCTTTCTCCTTAAACGCCTTTAAAACATTATAAAAATTCGTCCAAAGTTTTCGGTTCTGAAAGATTTAGCTTTTCAAGCCACGGCTTGTAAATCCACATACGATATCCCAGCTCGTTTTGCAGGATTTTCTGATAACGCGGTATTACATAGATATTGCCATCAGCCATAGTAATCATATCCTTAAGATTAGTTTCTGCTTTTATAAACATCATTCAAATAATAAGCGGAATTATCATAGTATTGATTCAAAGATTTGATGAAACCTCTTGAACCATATCTCAAAATAGAACTGTCCTCCATAGGAACATTCACAATTATATCCGGCAAATCCTTACCGTCTGCTGCAATCATCAGTTCTACCTTTTGCTTTGCCTCTGCGACAGTTGACGGCAGATAAACAAATTCAATATCACAATTCATTTTTTTCTTCAAGTGCTTTGGTATAAAAGATTTTCGTCATAATCTGTAACTAATGCATCTTTGGGAACACCTACTGTCAGAGTAATTTTTTCTTTGCAAACAGGAAATTCTCCCGGTGGATTAAGATTTTCGTCCATCACATAAGCTTCGTTCGTTGTTGTAGCAACATTCTTTTTTCTCTCCGCAGCCGCTAAGAACCGTAGCTCCGAGAGTGCAAATCAATAAAAATGATAGCAATTTACAAATCTTTTTCATAATTCTCCATCCTTTCATAAATGAAAATTTGTTATTTATCTTACTTATTCACCGCCGAGAGGTCCGAACGAATAACCGTTGTTAAGCGGTTTCATTTCGTGCAATTTCCACACAAACAGTTTAATTGTATATCTCTCCGTAGGAATAGGTGTAAAATCAAGGTTTAATTTATAATTACCGTTTTCTGTAATTTCCATAATTTTTGCCGTGACAAGCTGTCTGTCTGAATTATAGACAGCGGCTAAAAAACGCTCGCCGCCCTCAAATTTTTCCAGTGCAATGTCTGCCGAAACCTCTGCTCCGTTTTCTGTCAGTTTTGCCGACTGTTCGGGTGTCGAACTTACTGTCGGAGTTGCCGTTGGCTCTGTTATCGGTCCTGCTGTCGGGCTTGCCGTTGGACTTGCCGTTGGCTCTGTTATCGGTCCTGCTGTCGGGCTTGCCGTTGGGCTTGCCGTTGGCTCTGTTATCGGTCCTGCTGTCGGGCTTGTCGTTGGACTTGCCGTCGGGCTTGCCGTTGGTGTCGGAGTTACTTCAGCTATCTGTGAAAATTCAATGACGGTTTCCGCATCTTTAATATTGTAAATTCCGTTTTCTGTCTGCTGTCCGTTGCAGAATGCTATTTTCCCTTCCTCTGCTGTCAGATCAAGCGCTCCTATAGTATTATTGTCCAATATAGCAGTACCGCCATTTCCGGCCTTTACCAAATAATCATTATACGGCTTAAAAGTACCGCTCCAGCCGCTTACATCTCTCCTATTTTATCCTTCCATTTATCATAAGTACCATCAGCAAAAATCAAATACGAGTTTTCTGTTGTTAAATTGCTTGATGCACGGCTGGCAGCAAAATTCCCCCGAATTGTCCTTGTTCCCGCTGCTTAAGCCCTCGCCTGTAATCAGACGTGCATCACCGCCAACCCAAACGGCAGTTGTGCCGTCAACATGAAAATTTGAATTCCATGAACCTGACCAATCATTATAGCAGCCGCCGTAAATGCGTCGTGTCACCTGTCCGCCTGATACGGCAATACGAGTATTTCCTGTCATAGTCTGACTCATTGAGCCACCGAATATTCCTTCAACGCTTCCACCGCTCATATTTATGTAAGTATCGCCTTCATATACTGTAGTTTTATCCACAGTACCGCCATACACATTCATTACTCTGCCACCGTCAATACTTATGTGTGTAGCTCCGCCTTTTAGTGTCCGTTCCTTTTCCCGAACCGCCACCGACTACATACGCAATCGCCGCATTATCCTTAATTGTTATATAGGTTTCTCCTGCTACTTCGGAACCGCTGTACGCACCTCCACCGAACACTCTTGAATCATAATAATTTTGCGAGCTGTCCTCTACGGAATATTCACTGTTTACCGTGCCTCCGATTACAATATGAGTATCGCCGTTTACAGGAGAATTCCAGCCACCGCCGTAAATGCGGCGATAACGTCCGCTAAGAAGTGTCAAATCGGTACTCTCTGCAGTATTCCCAATCGAATTGCCTCCAAGAATATCAATTGGCTCTGTCATGGTCAGACCTTCACCCATTACAAGAGAAATTTCCGCAGGCAAATATTCGGTTCGCCTTTTCATCCATGCTCGCTGCAGCCTTTGTAACAAACTTCAATTTTTCAAATTTTACCGGACCGCAAATCCTTAAAGATACGATTTCAGTTAAGTCAATACCTCCCTCAGTAACTCCCGTAATCGGATTTTGTCCTGTTACGGTCAGACTTTTTTGAGGTAATCCCAGCTTGAAACACGAACTGTGTCAAGCAATACTATTGTATCTCCGTCCTCCACAAGTTCAAATGCCTTTTGCATTGTGTTTACAGGCGAAGCTGCGCTTCCCGTTCCGTCTGAGCTTCCATTCATGCTTGATACATAAAAAATATTTTCCCGTATCTGCATTTATCGGCAAATTGGAACGGAAAGTGTCCGTTTCCTGCATTATCGGAAGTTTCAAGCTAAAACTACCATCTGATTTTATTTTTTCCCTGTGTTATGTAAGTGATATTCTCAGGAATTGGGTCGACAGCCGTATCATTATTTGACAGTACCATAGCAGTCAGCCATTTCCCTACATTCCTGTCCCCAAATGTGCCTGTGATTTCCAGCATCGCCGCCGATACCGGCAAGCTTCCTGATAATAACATTATCCATGCGACAATCACCGTTCCAATTCTTCTTTTGAGATGTTTTTGTTTCATGTTTTATCGCCTCTTTCCAATCTTGTTTTTCATATTCTAATTATATAAAATTCTAATATAATACGCTATAAGAAAAACGGAAATTAGTAATAAGATTGCGAAAATTCTAGTTCCTATGCGGTCTGTGACACACAGACGTTAACTTAATATTAACAAATTCAACAAAAAAATATTATACTTGTTGTATGAAGAAAAATAGGCTGTATTATAAAAAGTTGTGATAAATAAAAGCATAACAGCTTCATATCCTGTATAATGGAATTATCACCCAACCATTTAATGAGGAATTTGTTATGCTCTACATAAATTATACTCAAAATATCTTGGGTTTTCAAAAAAATTTTAGTAAAAAAAATCACTTCTTCTCACTGTCTTGCTCTCATTGATATTCACAGAGTTCTTGATCTTCTCCCTAACAGAAGCCAAGTATTTTTGTAAGCGATATGTAGTAGCAATACACCGATATTACCTTTGCCTTCTTCAAAAACGGCACTCAAGTTATTGACCGTTACCACTTTATCCGTCAAATGGTCTGGGCTTTCGATAAGGTAAGAAAACGGATACAACAAATCTACGGCAAAAAGTACCGCCTTTTATTCAAACACTCAAAAACGGCTTCTCATAAAGCGAAATGTCAAGCTTAAGGATTGGAAAAAAGAACGGTCAAATTCTCTGCTTTACATATCTGATGAAATGCTTCAGGCGTACTATCTTAAGGAGCAATTCTATAAAATTATGGATGCCAATGACCGTCAAACAGCAAAGCAACTTATGTCTGACTGGATTTCATCCGCTGAAAGCTGTAATATTGAAGAATATAAGTATTGCGCTAAAACACTGCTGAATTGGCAGACCGAAATACTAAACTCCTTTGACGTCCGCTTATTCAAACAATTTTACCAAAGGCTGTAACAACAAAATCAAGGTCCTCAAGCGTAATGCTTACGGATACCACAATTTTAAAATAAGGTTTCGCAATCGTATCCTGCATATGTTCAGCTACAAAAACGACCTTGCAAAACAAGGTCGTTGATATACATTCATATATGGGTGATTTCCCATTCCACAGATTTCACCACAACTATTGACATAGAAAAAAAAAACATCCACAAACATTTCTTGTTTGTGGATATCAAAATGGCTCCTCCAGTGCGGAGCCATTTTGAAGGACACTCTTTTGATAGTGTTACTATTTATTTACTTTTACATTAGGTACATTCAAGTAAACGATTACATTTTCTTGATTTACTATTATTTTATTTACTATAAGATACACCAACTCTTTTAAGTAAGGAGCTGACCTCTCTTTTTAACATTTTTCTGAAGTTTATCAAAAAATAAACCTATTTCTTGTTCAGATAAACTTTTACGTTTTTCCTTTTTTGCCAAATTTTCAATTTGTAATTGAATTTCGGCTTTCTGTTGTTCTAATGATGTAAGTTTCTCTATCAATGTTGAAGAACTGGCTATTGTAATAACGTCTGCAATTCTAAAAAGTTCTTTATCTATATTTCTTACTTCTTTTTTCAGAACCTCTATTTCTGATTGATGAGAATTTTCTACACGTTCCAAACACAATTTATAAATACAATGTTGTTGTTTATGACTGAGATGTGATATATAGTTATCTACAATTTTCAATACATACTCTTCTAACCAATCACGATTTACACAATGATTTTTTGCATTTATAGTTAGAATTTCGTTTTCGACAACATATATAGGATAAATACACATTTCCTCTGCTATTGGTTGTTCGCTTGCCGACATAGCTCCCCTCCACATTCACCGCATTGAACCTTACCGGAAAGCAAGTATTCTTCTTTTAGCACGATTAGTATGGGCATTTTTCTACTGTTCAAGATTATTTGAACATTGTTCCAATCTTCTTTTGATATAATCTCTGGAATCATATTTTCTACTTTTATTATTTCACTTTCAGGTTTATACTTATGGCGTGAACGTGCTCCAGTAAATTCATCTCTACTTTCCATCTTGTTATAGACAAAAGTTCCTGTATATTTTTCATTTTCTCAAAATTTCATACAGTGAATTACGAGTAAACATTCTTTTTTACGCTTAGTACGATAACCCAATGAATTAATTCCCGCTATAATATCAGTGTATGATTTTCCCTCAAGAAACCACTGATAAATGAGTTTTACACCTTGTGCTTCAAATTCATTTATCTTGTAGAAATTTAATGCGTCCAGTTCATAGCCCAACGGTGGAGTTCCTCCGCAATGTTTTTGCTTTCAAGGCATTTTCGGTTAAGCCTTTCATTGTTTCACGAGCCAAATTCTTTTGAATAAAAACTCTGCCATTGATTCAATGATACCTTCCAGCAAACAACTTTCAGGCGTATCATCAAATTGTTCCGTAGTGCTAATCAGATATTTTTTTTTTTTCTCAATTCCACACGATATGCTACACTATCCATTCTATTTCTGGCAAACCTGTCTAATTTATGTACTAAGACAAGTTGCCAACCTTTTTGTTTTTTTTAATCAGCTATCATTTGTTGAAATTGTTGTCTATCATCTCGCTTTGCACTTTGTGCCTCATCGGCATAAACTTTATCAATAATAATATTATACTCTTGAGCCCATTTTCTTATCAATCTTATTTGTGCGTCAATAGATTCACTTCTCTGATTGTCCGAAGAATATCGAGTATATATAACTGCATGAAGAACTACAACTTTCAATCTTTGTTTAATTTTTTTCTAAATAGTTTTCTATCATAATCCACACCCTTTTGAGTGTACATCTGATATATTCTATTGTCCCTACTCTTGTATACTATGAAGTATATCCTAAACTATCACTTTTGTCAACCATTATATTTTCTGTTTTCATTAATATTTCTGCCAAAAGTTTAGTAATTTCTTTTTCATATTGTCCTACTTCTTCAGAAATTTCATTTTCTTTTTATCACTATTGTTCTTTCTACTTTCATCTTAATTTTCCTCCTTTGAATTTTTGAAAAAGTGAGAATAGTCCGATAGACCATTCTCACTAATTCTTAATATTAGTATGTTGATGTAGTATAAGCGTCCCTCATACATATCACCATTTATAATAAAAGGTTTTTTTTCAACGGTTGTACACCATTCAGTACCGTCTACACCGCACCATAAATATCAAAAAGCAATTTTATGCCTTTTAGGCTCTTCTTTTGTTCCGCTTAACCATAAGTCCGTATATAGTTTACTTTCGTTTACAATGTTATTATAAGGAGCAGAGAATGTAGCAGATGTACTATTACTTGATACTTTATTCATATCAACCATACTACCTTGAATAAAATCACCGTCAAAGGTTTTTGATGTCCAACCAAGACGAGCGGTGGCTTTAGCCGGTGGTTTTGGTTTGTCCGATGGTGTTCGTGTTCCTAAGCGTTGAGAACAGGAATAGCTTTTCTGTGCATTGGTTTGCTCATAGCTTATACTCGTTTTTGATTTCTGCGTCAAGTCCATAACCGCTTTTTATTGGGTCAGGCGATAATTTAATACTGTCTACTTTTTAATTTTGCCTTATATGTGTATGTGTGATAACAAGTGTGACTTTTTCCGTCAGTAGTTGAAACGGTATGCTTTGTCTGTTCTTGCCAAACAATAGTATTTGTATCACTATCACAAATAGACGGGTCAATAGGCACTGTTTCTATTTCATCATCAGGTACTTCATCATTACTCGGAGGACGATTTTCACTATCAGGATTAGGTGTTTCAGTAGGAGTTTCAATAGGTGTATCAGGTCTGACGTATATTTCAAGCGTTTTTATTCGGTGTATTTGGTGATAAATCTATGTTGGCATATGCTGATGTATCTTCGATTATTTTTTTCACTATTTGAGCCGTTTATGACTCTATATCGCTCATATATGTATTCTGTTTCCCGAATTATCAATGATTGCTTTTACCCGAATTATCAGCCAATACATATGTTTTGGTTATACTATCAGACTCTCCAAAAGGTATTGATTCAGTATCTTCAAAAATCACTTCACCTGTGATACTGTTTATAAAATCTTTTTTGTTACTGTTCCGTGCAAGTCCAATCCAAGCGACACCTTAAACGGAAACTTAAAATTATAACCGACTGCTCCGCCGTAGCTGTAGTACCAAGAATCATCTCTTTGCTTAAATTGCTGTCCGATACGAATAAGGTTACTGTCGAGAGTATCACTTTCAACTGTACCTGCCCACGTTCCCTCTTGATTTATTTCTCCTGCCTCAAAGTTTGGATAAACCATATTGTTCGGTATTTTTCCTTTTTCTAATATATCACCATAACCAAAGCTTTGACCGTAAATATATTTTCGGGTCGTTACCCTCAACCACTTCCAAAGCTCCGTAATGCTCATTAGAGCCGCCTTCATATCCCCACATAGAGAATATAACGGAGCTATACGGATAGCACGCTTTAGGTAATTTTTTATTTGGCATATTAGGCAATACTTTTTTTTCTTCAATATTCAAGTCATTATCTTCTCCATCAATCAAATGGAATTTAGGACTGAATTTCATTTCAATTCGGCAAAGTGTCACCATCTCGATATACACGATAACCTATATCGCCATCAAATAGCTTTTTCTGCTTTTTCACTGTTTGAATCGCCCTCAACATCCGCATCGATGTCAAACTTGAATTTCAAGTCAGGTAAATCTTCATCTATATGGTCGTATATGTATTGACGTATGTTTTCATCAGGAATGTTTACAACATCAACACTTGCCACTACATATTTTTTGTCCATATCACCACGCCATATTTTTTATGACATCATCATCTGATAATTCATCACCATATATACTTTTCCATATCGCATTATTATTTGCCGGAGATGTTTTATTTACATATCGCCAAAACGGAATATTTCCGCCCACAATTACAGAATTGACATCAGTGGTTTCCATATCTCTGTTCCAAGACCAATCTACCTTTGTATATCCGTCAAGTTCATCTGCATTTACAATATAACTTGAGGCTATGGCAGAAAAAGACAACCGTAAATATCATTGTTAAAAAATATTATTGTTTTTCTTTTTCATATTCATTTTTCCTTTCTCTGTAATAAAAAAAGTGCAGATATGAATACTGCACTTTGATTTTACTTTTATGTTACGTTTGCTTTGAATTGTTGAATGTTGTATGTTTTTAATATATAATGCTCTTGTCGGAGTAATCCGCAGTTAAAGGCAAGACAGAAAACAGTGTAAAAAGCTGGACGGTTATGCCACCAACTATCCCACATTATCGGTCGGGAGAGGAGGTGGTTGATATGGATAATGAATTCATAATTTCTTTTTATGATTATTCTTCTACTCTTGGTAGTTTCCATAAAAAAATAACGCCAGCCCGCTAAAGCAGCGTTATTTTTCAAAAATAAACTCTTTGGCATAACCGTTTGAAGTCTTGCCTTTTTCTATTATCATTATATATCTATTATTTCATTTTGTCAATGATTAATACAATACTTTTACCATTCAACCGTATATCGAATTTCTCCATCAAAGTCCTTTATATAATCCTTATAACCTTGACCTTGTGCCCATTCAAAATTAGTACGAATATTATTGAATGATACTTCAGGTTTATCAAGTCTTTTTCTAACGAAAGATTAGCACCATTATCAATAAATATACCAGATGTAAAGCTATTGCTATTAAGCGGCAATACTTTTATTGAAATTTGCTCTAAAACCTTTATATCATTAAATTCATATGTTCCCGATTTATCTATATAATAGCTCTTCATCATTGTAAAATCATAATCTTTATCAATGTCCCAATAGGCAATCTCAATAGCCCATCTTTGACTTTCAGGAAGATAATCAGGAACTGTAAGCGTTATTGTATCGCCGTCATATTTGATTGACTGTAATACCAAATCTTCAAACATCATAGCTTTTGAACGACTTAATGTTTTTGTTGAAATATTACCACCATTCACAACAGCCTCATCATATATTGCTTGAGAAATACTTATATCTGACATACTTACTTGATACTGCTCCGGAAACGTCTGTTCTCAACGGCTCTGTCCAAGTAACCTTTCTTCCGAAATAGTCATATAGCGTTTCATCGGAATTAATTCTCTCATTTTTATCAATTAATCGTACAAGTACCGATGACGCTTCCGCTCTCGTAAGCAATCCGTCATCTCTGAAAGTGCCGTCATCATAACCGCTTAAAATACCTTTTGCATAAGCTTGAAGAACATAAGGCTTATATTCTTCTTTCATTCTGCTATAATCTTTAAGTTTTGTAATGTAGGTTGAAGTATCGGCTACTGAATCTTCCTTGAGATATTCAACCGCACGAGTAATAACCTTAGCCATTTCACCACGATTACAAGGAATTCCTACAAGTTTGAACATTGTATCTTGTTCTGTTATTAAGCCCAGTTCAAATGCCTTGTCAAGATACGGAACAGCCCAAGAGCTCCACTTACTGTTCCAAGTATTTTTAACTGTCGGTGCATTACTTTCGTTAAGCTCTCCGCATATTAAACAAACAACTGTTTTTATAAATTCTTCTTGTGTAATTTGATTATCAGGTCTGAACGTACCATCTTCATATCCTGAAAACGCATTAAGTTCAGAAATCTTATTTACATAGCTTGCATACCAAGCCGATTGGTTTACATCAGAGTAATCTGCCGCTAATGCAGAACTACAAGATATAAGCGTTACTGCAGATAGAAATGTTGCTAAAATTCTCTTTTTCATAATAAAATCCTCCTTTGTTCTATATCTTTTTATTAACTATATTATGCCATATTTGTGTTATTCTGTCAAGATGTTTTTCTGGTTTTTATCTTGTTTTTTCGACTGATTTTGCTTTCTTTTTTTCTGACATATTCAATCATCTGTTCTTATGTTGTTTGAACTTAGTTTAAACGGAATATCAAAGCTTTTTGGAAGAATACTTCTAACAGTAACAGGTTGCATTCTTATTCTGCCGGTAATCGAATATTTAGCCGGTGATTTTTTGTATATCTGTTTCATCAATGATTAATCTGATATTGAAAACTTCCGTCATCGGCATATTTCTCATATTCATCATTCAATTTCATATCTTCGGTCAGATATGTTTTGAATTCTCTCTGTGCTTTCTGCGTATCCATAACAGAGTTATGCTGCACCCAATCCGTATCTTGAACAGCCATAGTAACCGATATATTTAAAGCTCGAGATATATCGGTTTCTACACTTTCCTTAATCGTGAATATGTGATAATACTCCATTGTTATAAACAAGGCTATTCCAAAAATGAATATTGCAGTTATAAAACCAATGCCCGAAAAAGCTGGTTTTTTAAGCTAAATGCGTTTTTCAAAACTCAATCGACCTCGATTATTCTTATTCCTTATTGCCTCTCTTAACTTGTATAGTTCTTTCCAAGCCTTTGTAATAGCCTCTTTTTTTGTTTCTTCAAGATTTACACACTCAAGCTTACCCATATTGCAAAGTATAGCAATGTGATGAACATGTACACCGGTGTGTCTAAGTTCAGATGTAAATTCTTTGATTTCTTTACTCGGCAATATATAAACGTGTGAATTTCGTATTGCACGTCTTACAAATTCACTTTTTGTAATCTTTAATAGTGCCGCCTTTTCCTCTATTATCTCGAGGTCCTCCTGTGCTACTCTCATTTTCAAAAAATGCCGGATATTTTCCCACTTTAAATCAACTCCTCTTTTATTCAATCATATCTGTTTTTTTTGGGTTTGGGCTATGCCCACTTTTTTCACACAATTTTATATTGTGTTTTTTGCCTTTGTACATACAACAAAGGCGTATCTTTTGCCATACCATTTTTAACTCAATATTGAGTTAAAAAACAGCCTGTAAAATAGCAGAAAATAAATAGATAATTTTACTGCTGTTTTTTGATTATTCAGCAAATTTATTATATTATTTTTAATATCATAAACAGACTTATCGGGATAAAAAGTCTTTATTTCTTGCCATACATCCATACTCGCCTCAACATCTGAAGCAATCACATCTTGAGAAACGGTAGGAGGGTAGTATTTTGACAAGAATTTAGGCTTTATCGTAAATGACTTTAGCTTTTGTGTCACTGACTTTCCATATCTCCCCTCAAAAACTTCAACTGCGTTAATTCTGTCAAGTTTATGGGCTTTTGAGAGTTCTCTAAGCTGTTGGGCTTTATGTTCGTCAAGATGATAGCTGTATTCATCTATGATTTTTAGCAATAAGCTCTTGTTCAAAAGGAAGATAAGTAAGACATTTCAACTCCGGCACGCACCGGAATTTGTTTATTGTCAATAAATTTTTTTTTTTTAATTGCGGTAACAGTGTATCAATGCGGATTAGTCTTGCAATAGTATTCTTTGATACCCCATATTTATCTCCAACTATTTCGACCGTTTTTTAACTTGTTCCCCACTGGGGTACAAGTTTCTAAATCCGCACCATTACTGAATATTTTAAGATTTTGTTCTATGTTTTTTATCAAATCCGAACGCTTACCTTGTCGCTTTGTTTACGGCTACATCAAGTGCGTATATACGAGCCTGTTGAGATATTGACATTTCAGAAATGCTACGTTGATTAGTATTACTATCAAGCATTATCATCAATGCGTCATCATCAGTTAAATTGTTTAATACAATGCAAGGCACCGTTTCAAGTCCTATTGCTTTAGCGGCTTTATTGCGGTTATGACCTGATAAAATTTGATATGTATTATCATCAAAAGCATTCTGATGAGCAATGGTGTAATAATTCCGCAAGCTTTAATACTGTCCGCTAAATCTTCAAATCTTTCACCGCAATAAAGCTCAAAAGGGTGATTTGGAAACGGTTTTAGTAAATCAACAGGCAAATGGACAATCTTATTATTGTCAAAGCTGATTGTTGGTATAGCCGCTTGTTTTTCTTTTTTTTCCATTTTTTCGAATTGTTCAATCATTTTTGTATAATCTTTTTTTATTTGCATTGCTTTTAACCTCCTGACTCGTATATATCACTGTTTATCATATTTTTTGTAATACTATTTCTGAGGTAAGCGAAACATTGTATAATGTGCTTATCCAATATGCTTTTTGGATTTTTAATTCTCTGAATTTTACGAGAATATGCAAGCAAGCATATTTCAAGTTTTTTGTGCCGTTATTTGCCGAAATCTATTTACAACCGCATTATACTCAATAAAGTCACCCTCAATTTTGTATTTCGGACGATATACAGTCATAACTTCAGCCATAATATTTACCACCTCATCAACAATATCACGTTCAGCGTGATTAATGAGATAGTCATAATCAATTTGCTTTTTTATTTCATCTACTGTTTTTTGTATATCTATCAATCCATTCTTCTTCAGTTTGGGTATCACTATTCTGTATATTATAATTATCTTGATTGATAGGATAGATATAATTAATATCAGTATTATTAATATTATTATAATTACATTTCGATTTTCGAAACTCTAGACTTTCGATTTCCGAAAGTCCTGACTTTCGATTTCCGAAAGTCTTGGATTTCGATTTTCAAAAGTCTTGACTTTCGATTTCCGAAAGTCTTGTTTTCGATTTTCGAAAGTCTTGTTTTTCGATTCTTGAAAGTCTTGACTTTCAATTTCTGAAAGTTTTGTTGAATGTGCGGTATCTTCAAGCTCATAAAACTTTTTAAGATATATTATTGCAGGTTTGCCTTGTCCTTGCTTTTACTCTTTCAATAAGTCCGATACCTTTTTCACTATCAAGTTCTGCAAGCATTTTTTGTGGCTTTTTCTGTTCCGCAGCACATCTGCTCCATAACATCATTCGTAGTAAAGAAAATATATGCTCTGTTGTCATCATCAAGCCAACCGTTACGAATTGATAAACTCATTCGATCAAGCATAAGACCGTAAAGTAGCTTAGCACTGTCGGATATTTTTTTGAAGTGAGGCGACGTTATAAGAATTTTGGTATTCTGTAAAAAAGTGAATTGTTCTGCCTCATTGCCATAAAAATAATCAAATTGCATATTCAACCCTCCTTTAAAAGTTTGTATTTTCCGGAAATTAAGTAAGACGTGGGACGTCACATTATATCTTGAGATATACTCCGTCTTCATTGTGACCGAGCGGCGAATTACCGAAGTATCATTATTACCGATTTTCGAGTTGTGGCAAAGAGTTTCCCGCATTCTTTTTTTTTTTTCTTGTACATTGTTCGCAAATGCGTGTACAGCAGACGGCTCGTCGAAAATCTTGTTTACTTAATTACCTTTTCTTCAGTTTTATGTGATGTGTTCAATTATTCAAAGGACACATTAGAAACGTCTGAAAGACATTTCTAATCTATCATTTTGATATAAAAGTTTGTAACAAAAAGGGAGCAATAGTATCAGATGTACACTCACATCGTTTACTATTACTCCCTAATTTTGAAAAAGTAAATAAAAAAATGACCTACAAAAGTAGGTCATCAAATTGGTCCTCCAGCTGGGCTCGAACCAGCGACATCATGATTAACAGTCATGCGCTCTGCCAAACTGAGATATAGAGGAATATCTCTTTAGCTTTCGCTAACTTTTTTCTTTAAACACCAAAGATAACGACTTTTGTCGTTATCTTCAGCATTCTTCGTTCCGGCAACTTTCTACTTTCCCAGGCAGTCACCCACCAAGTATCATCGACGTTAAGGAGCTTAACTTCTGTGTTCGGCATGGGAACAGGTGGTTCCTCCTTGCTATCGTCACCGGATCTTCTCTTTTTGAGGTCATACCCTCAAAACTAAACAACATAACTTCACAATGCGTTTTCTCTAATTTCTTATCTTTCTCGTTCCTAACCTTTGATGTAGCGATACATCTGTATTTTAATTGACTTTGCGGTGTTCAGGCTTACCGCCTGTATATACTTCTGCATTGCCTTTGGCAACCGCTCGCTCCACACAATTCTTTGAATTGTATTCTGCTCACTTGCTTCCGTATATTTCCGCATTTATTCTTTGTAGATAAAATGCTTTTGGTCAAGCCCTCGGACTATTAGTACCGGTCAGCTCCATGCATTACTGCACTTCCACCTCCGACCTATCAACCATGTAGTCTTCATGGGTCCTTACTAGCCTACGCTATGGGAAATCTCATCTCGAGGGGGGGCTTCACGCTTAGATGCTTTCAGCGTTTATCCTGTCCGTACTTAGCTACCCAGCCATGCCCTTGGCAGAACGACTGGTACACCAGCGGTACGTCCATCCCGGTCCTCTCGTACTAAGGACAGGTCTCCTCAAATTTCCTACGCCTGCGACGGATAGGGACCGAACTGTCTCGCGACGTTCTGAACCCAGCTCGCGTACCGCTTTAATGGGCGAACAGCCCAACCCTTGGAACCGACTACAGCTCCAGGATGCGATGAGCCGACATCGAGGTGCCAAACCTCCCCGTCGATGTGGACTCTTGGGGGAGATCAGCCTGTTATCCCCAGGGTAGCTTTTTATCCGTTGAGCGACGGCAATTCCACTCATACCGCCGGATCACTAACTCCAATTTCGTTACTGCTCGACTTGTCGGTCTCGCAGTTAGGCTGGTTTATGCGTTTGCACTCGTTGCACGATTTCCGTCCGTGCTGAACCAACCTTTGAACGCCTCCGTTTACCTTTTTTGAGGCGACCGCCCCAGTCAAACTGTCCACCTGACAGTGTCCCCCACCCGATTCACGGGTGCAGGTTAGAACCTTCATATTACAAGAGTGGTATCCCAACATCGACTCCCCAACACCTGGCGGCATTGGTTCTCTGTCTCCCACCTATCCTGTACATGTAATACAAAAATTCAATATCAAGTTACAGTAAAGCTCCATGGGGTCTTTCCGTCTTATCACGGGTAACTGGCATCTTTACCAGTACTTCAATTTCGCCGGGTATGTTGTTGAGACAGCTCTCAAGTCGTTACGCCATTCGTGCGGGTCAGAACTTACCTGACAAGGAATTTCGCTACCTTAGGACCGTTATAGTTACGGCCGCCGTTTACTGGGGGCTTAAGTTCAGTGCTTCGATTGCTCTAACACTTCCCCTTAACCTTCCAGCACCGGGCAGGCGTCAGCCCATATACATCATCTTTCGATTTAGCATAGACCTGTGTTTTTGCTAAACGGTCGCTTAGGACTATTCTCTGCGGCCTACTCCAGGCTCTATCCCGAAGTTACGGGGTCATTTTGCCGAGTTCCCCTTAACAACACTTTCTCCCGCTGGTCTTAGATTCTCTCCTCATCTACCTGTGTCGGTTTGCGGTACGGGCACCTTGTCAATCCATACAGCTTTTCTCGCCAAGTGTACAATCACCCACTTCACGCTACTAATTTTCCACTTACGCCCCACTCAACCAACGGTGGGGTTAAGCTATTCCTTTGTCCCTGTTTAACTTCCACGGTGGCTGCGGGAATCTTTACCGTATGTGCATCGACGCCTCCGGCCTGCCTTAGCTCCCGGCTTTACCTTGAGCGGGACGAACCTTCCTCAAGAAACCCTAGATTTTCGACCATCACACTCTGGCAC
>VOFK01004016.1_pt1 | contig 43510 bp, 52 predicted proteins | sample 5384121 | NCBI WGS metagenome assembly VOFK01 (sample SAMN12384730, study PRJNA508395) | human gut metagenome | isolation source: healthy gut J | host: Homo sapiens | reverse complement strand
GTGTATACTTGCTAAGTCGCCTGCAGGACATGCAAGAGACACGGAACGATGTAAGCGCAGTCTGGTGTAGCGCACGTGCTGGGAGCATGGGCTGGGGGTCAAACTCCTTCACCCCGACAGCTACTACTCTCCTTCGATGTGGTCAGCGGCCTAAGACAATCGCCCTTTCACGGCGGCTACCGGGTTCCTCGAATTCCGGACGGGTCATCCTTCTTCTTCCCTTCCGTATGGGCTCAGCTCAGTTGGCTGAGCAACCGGCTTACATCCTCGGTCGGTCCCAAGTTCGAGTCCCCAGCGCCTTTCTCAAAAATTCGGTAGCTCCAGCTTGGCTAGAGAGCGCCGCCCATCACGTTGAGGTCGAGGGTTCGGAGTTTCCTTCCGGGGTCGTCTACTTTCTGGTTTGAACCGCAGGTGCTACCAAAGTGCGCAATGCCGGTGTAGCCTCTACTGGCAGAGCGATTTGTAATCAGCAGGTTGCGGGTTCAAGTCCCATCGCCAGCCCATTCCTGTGGGGGTTACAGAGAAATTTCATATGGATGGGTTCCCGAGTGGCCAAAGGGCGTGACCAACCTGCCGGTCACCGACCCCTCAGGAAATTGAATTCACCCCATCCATTCTGCGGGAATGGCGTGGAATTGGCAGACGCTAGATTCAGGTTCTAGAGGGCTGCAGGTTCAAGTCCTCCTTAAGCCCCTGCACCATAATCCGACACCCTCAGTTTTGATACATTTAAAACGGGTGTCCAGAGATGTATTGCTCTGCCGAGCAGGAACAGCCCGCCGCCGGTCTTTCTGAGGATGGACAGCAGGCGGTCGGCGACCCGCGACCTTCTTTCAGCGGCGTTTGAGAAGCTTCGACGCGAAGCACAAACGCCTGCGCCGTCCGCAGGACGAGATCGGCGCCGTTGATGAGCGCGCGGAGCGTTTTGCCCAGCAGCCTCATAGGGCGATCCGGCGTTCGGGGTCACGGCATAGCAGGCTTTTTTGCCCGCAAGGATTGTTCCTTCTGCGCTGCAGAGGCCTCGTCCATCGTGACATTATCAAATTGCAGCCCCATGATATCCAGTTTCATGCGGCATACCTCACCAATTTAGAATTCATCATCATCTAAATATTACTCCGCATTTTGTCCACTACCGGTTCAATTTCCCCGCACGGTAAGTTTCATGGCTACGGGCGGTTTTCGCATAACTGTTATGAAAGCGAAGCGTGACCATGACCCTGTTTCGGCCACGCGAACCTTTACGATGATATCATATATAGGGAGGTCATCCGAATGTCTTGAACCTGCACAGACGGCAAGACCTGTGATTTCGCGCGGCATCCGTGAAGCGGTTTGTGTGCATATGCCGGGGAAATCACAGACAGCTGTCTCTCGCCAAGGACTGCATTGAGGATCTGCGCGTGTACTTAACGGTCGACTCCCCAGCAGACGCGCTCGACTGCGCGGCAAGCGCAAAGGCGCGGTATGTGGAGCTGTTTTTACTCAGGTACAGGTGGAGCCGGTTCCCTTACCCGGCTATTTTACGGTCGACGTAACGTTCATTGCCGACGCGACGCTTCCCGGCCGGACGCACGAATACCGTCATTACCAGCCTTGCCTCCTTCCCGTGGTTGGTTCTGTTCGGCGGGGGAAACGAGCGCACGCACTTTTCTCCAGCCGGGACGATCTGACGTGCCTTTTGTAAGGTCTTTGCAGTCCGTCTGCGCCGACAGGAGCGAATTACGGTCGACCCGATCATCCTCGGCTCGCGCGCGTGATGGAGCGCTGCAACTGCTGCTGCCAGACGAAGCCTCGCACCGCCATCCGGAGCTGCTGGCTGCTTCGACGAAGCCGCGCGCTGTCGGCGAATGCAAGCGCCTGCGCGTACGGTGGTTCCATCGTCCGGCTCGAACGCGACACGCAGCTGCTCATCCCGACGACGTTCGACTACTGCGTTCCGTCGAACCGCCCGCCGAGCGCTTTGAGCCTGAAGCAGTCTTCAGCCAGATCGATTTCCGGTATTGCCCCGGGAAAACGAAGACAGGTATCAGCGAAGACGCTGCCCGGCTGCAGCAGAACCAAATAAGCGCCCCGGCCTGCTGACGGCCGGCTTTCCGTCAGGCACTCTGTCGGCTGATAAATGTTGGAAGCGTCCGGACCGTGGTAGTCACGAATTCGCATTGGGCTTTCCGCTTTTCGCAGCTGTCTGCCGCTCGGCCTCTCGAGGCACTCAGCGGCAAGGAATGCGGTCAGGCAGGAGAGGTCTTCTTCGAGGTAGCTGGAGGCCGGGAGGAGAAATCGAAAGGTCATATCGCCTTTATCAGCGGGGCGTCTGCGTCAGGGCTGCCGAGGCGGCGGATGGTCAGGAGCGGCTGAGAAGACCGCTGGTGCTTTCCGCGTTCGGCACTTGCTGGAGGAGATCGCATGGCGTTTTCCAGCGCCGCCGTTTTTGAAAGGCCCGGATGCTTCCTTCCGTCACGTCGAAGAAATAGCCGGGATAGACGCATACGGCAGGATCATATTGACGAAGACGGGCATCCGCTCCTTCTGCCTGCGGCCTGCGACGCTATCGCCGCCGTAAAGGGATGAAACACTTGCCCAGGCTCTCCGTGACCCAGTAATGGAATTCCGGATAAAATATCTTCGCACTCAGCCCGCCTGCCCTGCACGCGCATCAGATCGCGCCATAGCCGACATGACGGCGACGACAATGCGGTCAACGGCAAGCTGCTCCTGCCGGAAGACGCGGTCAAAAGCTTTTTCGATGCGGTAGCCCTTGTGCAGCAGATCGTCGACCAGAATAATGGGGCCGGTGGAACGAGCGCAGCGCGCGGACCTGTCCCGGCAGCGGAGAATAATCCGGGTATTCCTCGATCGTGAAGCTGCGCACGTCGGGCGCGTAGCATTTTTCCACGTGGAGCGTCTTCGTGACCGTATTGGGCACGATGGCGTCCGCAAAAATTTTCCCGTAGGGCACGCACATATACCGTTTCCCGGCTGCCAGACGCCCTCGGGCACGTCCTGCACGCCGTTCATGCGCTCAATGCGTTGGGCAATGGCCTGATTGAGCATTCCGTGTCGAAGCACAGAAGCGAGCTTGCCAGGGAACATGGCGCTGAGCGCCATGCGCAGGCGGGGCCGGGTCTGCAAAACGGCCTCGCGCACAGCAGGTGCGTCGCGGTGCGGGGGCTTGATGCAGAGCATGGCGTCCTGCAGGAGCATGACGGGGTTGCGCATATCGACATAATAGATGCCATCTGCGGCCTGTGTAAAGCCGAGCTGGCGCAGGGCACTCTGCAGCTCCGTCTGGTCTTCCCCACAGCGGCAGAGCGCATAGGTGTGCCCCTGCTCAAGACTTCTGGCAAGCAGCTCGTTGAGGAGCATCCGCAGCGTGTCCTCCCCTCGGCCTGCGCCGCGTCAACGAACAGGATCTGGCCGGAGGCGTGCTGGCGCACATAGCTGCACGCGTCCAGAGAGCCGAGCGCGTCATACAGATCGTCCAGCAAAATCGTATGTCCCGCCGCCCAGCCGAGCAGACGCGCAGGTCTTGCCAGCAGAAGCGCCGCGCGCTTTTTCCCGCATACAGGCCTCGGACGGCCTGCGGGAGCGTTTGCTCGTCCTGCGTGACATTTCGAAATAGAGCGCTTCGCGCCGCAGCACGTCCTTCTGCTCCGGGAACGGACGTACAGGCGCATTCATAAATATACGTCTGCACGACCGGTGCGACGAGCATGGAAATATCAAGTTCTGGTCGACCCGAGGCGCGGATGCGTGGAGCTGACTGTCTCATAAAACGGCGGCAGCGACAGAAGCAGGAGCTTTCCCCGGATGATCGAGGCCAGCGCCGCGCGGTCGGCACTGCCGTCGCGGCAGAAGATGATGTGGTCATAGTCCGCAGCTGTGCCTGGCTCTGTGTGCTTGTCACGCCGAGGCGTTGGCGATCACATCGCTGCCTGCGACAAGATAGACGTCTCTGCCCGGAAACAGCTGCCGCAAGCGGGCAAGATCGTCCGGCATGGCGATATTGACGGGGATCTCGTCGGGGGAACAGATACGTGTCCCACTGGTCGGCGGTCGAAATGGAGACAATGCGGCGGCGCAGGAGCTTGGGGAGCGTTTTCTTGCTCCACGAGAACTCGTCGACGGCCAGATAGACCTCGGAAGCCGCGTGCGCGGATCTCCTGCACGATCTGCTTATGGCCGACGGAAAACGGGTCGAATGTGCCGGGGAAAAACGCGGCGGGTTTTTCCGGCGGGAAGCGGAACGGCCCCTCCAGCAGCTCCTCCTGCCGGACGGTATAGCGGTACAGATGGTTGAGCATGGCTGCGCAGTTGAAGAATGTCAGCTGGCCGGTGCGCGGTTCTGCCAAAAGCGTCAGGGAGCTTTTTTGTGCAGACGGACGAAAATATCATGCTTTCTGGCAAGAGAGAGCTGGTCGCGGCCGAAAATATCGCGGCAGAGGACGGCCAGCGCCGTCTGGTGGATCGTCTCGTCATAGTGGGGAAATGCCGGTGAGGATGAGGCCGAGGATGTGATCAGCGATCTGCGCCTCCTGCCCGGCAGCAATTCAGCGCCTCGCCGAGCGTAAACAGCGCCACGCGTGCAGGCCGGATGGACGCGCCGCAGGCAAGCTTTCCGATAGACTCTAGACTCGCCCAGCTCCTTTTCCGGCAGCAGGCACAAAAGCCTTCCCAGATACGGCGGGATGAAGCGCGAGATCTGCTCCCTGCCCGGATTCCAGCTCGCGCGTCAGGTCGATGCCGATCTCGTTGGATCTGGTCGACGAGCAGATCGGGGGCCACAGAAAGCAGCGCGTTGCCCGCCGCCTCACGCACGGGAAGATGCTCGCTGACGCAGAGCAGATTGGAAAAATGCAGCGCCGTGTGGAACGCCGTCTCCGGGTGCGTCCGGACATATTCCAGCAGCATATTGATCTGCGTGAGCTTGACCGTCCAGTGGACGGCGTTTTTCAGGTTGCTGAGGTGGATCTGCGAGACGGTCTGCGCGTCCAGCTCCGCGAACGGCTCCGCCAGCAGCCTTGCTTTGAGCCAGTCGTGGGCCAGATGATCCTCCCAGCGCGGCGCGTACTGCTGCACGGCGGCGCAGACGGCCGGCCGCCTGCAGGCCCTGCTCGGCGTGGGTCAGGCTCAGGAGCATATGCAGCGTGATGATATCCAGCTCCGGGTTTCCCGTGCCGAGCATGGCGGCAAGGCGGGCGGACAGCTCCGGCAGCTCTTTTTGGCAGATAGCGGCACGGCACATGGCACAGCGCGTCGACCAGCACGAACCGGTCTTCGTCCCGCGCCTCGGTCAGCGCGTTCAGAAGCGGCTTGACCAGCGGCCCGGCCTCCTTTCCTCGCAGGAGGCAAACAGGCTCTGGCAGATGGTCTTGAGCGAGTTGGAGATGCGCAGCGCGTGCTTGCTGGAGATCTTATAGTCCGGGTGCAGGCAGAGCCCGATATATTCTGCCCAGAGCTCCCCCGATTCCGCCAGCAGGGACATGACCGCCGGGGGCATCTGCCCGTCCTTGGCCGACAACGGCCGCTCCTTGCGGTAGCGCGGGCCGGCGTTCGCCAGGATCTTGCCCATGATCCTGCCCGCGATGCGGCGCACGTCGCCGTCCGGGTGCATGAGCAGCTCATACAGGAGCACAAGCGTCTTGCGCTTGTTGGCCTTGGTCATATAGGTGCTGTATTCCTCCAGCAGGCGCAGGTACATTCGGATCCGCTGTAGATTTTTTTCGCCCTTGGCCTGTTCGAGCAGCTGCTCGAGCGTCTGGTCGGTCGAGAGCGTGTGCATGAGTCGGATGGAGCCGTCCAGCGTCAGGTCGCGCAGCGCCTGCAGCGCCTGCTCCGCGTTCATGAGCGATGGATCCTTTGTCTCATGCGGCAGAAGCTCGTCATCCTCCAGCCGGGGGCTGACGCCGCGGCTCAGGAGCAGGTTTTCAAAGTCGGTCAGCTTGTGGTAGACGTTGCGGTAGCGGGAGCGTCTTTTTCCTGCGTCATGTCGGCCAGCTTGCAGAAGATCATCTCGTAGGCCTCGGCGAGCGTATGGATGCGCATGACCTCTTTTTTCGCCCGGCTGCCGCGTGCCGCGCACGCGGAAATCCGCGTAGATGAGCAGCAGCGACTCGATGGGCAGGTTTTCAAATTCCAGATCCCAGGTCGAGTGGTTGGCGGAGATGTAGCCGATCTCCTCCATCCGGTTCCGGCTGAACCACTGCCAGGTATAATAATAGTGCAGATAGGCGATGCGCCCGAGGTCCTCGCCGCGGCAGCCGAACTTGCCGATGTCATGCCCCAGCGCCGCCGCACGCACGAGCGGCAGATCGACCGGGAAGCCCGCCCGCTTCGCCAGGATCGCCGTATGCAGGGCGACATTGTGCACGCCGATGGTGTGCGAGGCGGGGTCAAAGGGCGTCGCCTCCATCCCCAGGCGCATGACGGCCATCAGATGGTCCTGCCGCACGGTGTCGGTAAACAGGCGGTACTGCCCCTCCACGCGGCTGCCGGGGATGGAATCCTCCGGCAAGGGCAGAAGGTCGAGGCAGGGGGGGTCAAAGCTGTCCGCCGGGTTCTGCAGCGCGGACTCGAGCGCGGCAAGATAGCCTTCCTCGTCCGCCGTCAGCGCCGGGATCTCCGGCAGGCCGTCGGGGAACATCCGGCCGCAGAGCTTCTGGTAGAGCGAAGATAAAAAGACCTGCGTGGGCGGCGCCGGCGCTTCAAACTCCGGCGCGCAGAGCGCCAGCACCGCGGCACAGATCCCGCCGGTGCGGGTCAAGAGCGGAAAGCAGAACACGGATCTCGTTCGACATGGCAATATCCTCTGTAATCCAATCAGATCGATCGTTATTACCTCAGATTTTACGCGCTTCGGAAGAAAAAGTAAAGGGCATCTCCGCATAATTCGGCAAGAGCATTCGGCAAGAGATTTTGGCCTGGATCAAAGTTTGAAAAGCGAAGGAATCCTGTATGGATTTCGAGTTTTTCAAACTGCAGAGGCAGGTCAAAAGATCCGGCGAATGCCGCAGACGCAATTGTGCGGAGATGCCTGATTTTTTCAAACTGCACAAAACACGCTGTATCGGCGCATGAGTATGCATCGTTTTTGACGTAAATGAATATTTATAAATTATATGCTTGACTTTTCTGCATAAAGTGTGTATATTACGTGCATAAAGAAAAACACCCACACAGACAAGTGCTTTACGGAGGTTTCAATCATGGATAAGAGCAAGATCAAGAAAATCGTTCTGGCCTACTCGGGCGGTCTCGATACGTCCATCATCATTCCCTGGCTGAAGGAAAATTACAACGATCCGGAGATCATCGCCGTCGCGGCCGACGTCGGCCAGGGCGACGAGCTGGACGGGCTGGAGGAAAAGGCACTCAAGACCGGCGCGAGCAAGCTCATCATTGCCGACCTCACCGATGAGATGTGCGACGAGGTCATCGTGCCCTCCCTGATGATGGACGCGAAGTACGAGAAATATCTGCTCGGCACCGCCTTTGCGCGGCCCGTCATCGGCAAGAAGCTCGCCGAGATCGCGCTGGCCGAAGGCGCCGACGCCATCGCCCACGGCGCGACCGGCAAGGGCAACGACCAGGTCCGGTTCGAGCTGGCCATCAAGCGCTTCGCGCCCGACATGCCCATCATCGCCCCGTGGAGAGAGTGGGACATCAAGTCGCGTGACGAAGAGATCGACTATGCCGAGTCGCACAACGTGCCGCTGAAGATCTCCCGCGAGACCAACTATTCCAAGGACAAGAACCTCTGGCACCTGAGCCACGAGGGTCTCGACCTCGAAGACCCGGCCAACGAGCCCGATCTCGACAAGGCGAAGTTCCTGGAAATGAGCGTCTCTCCCCTATCAGGCGCCCGATACGCCCACGACAGTCTCCGTCAGCTTTGAGGCGGGCGTCCCCGTCGCGGTCGACGGCGAGAAGATGAAGGTCTCCGATATCATCCGCAAGCTCAACAAGCTCGGCGGCGAAAACGGCGTCGGCATCCTCGACATCGTGGAAAACCGGCTCATCGGCATGAAGGACCACGGCATCTACGAGACCCCGGGCGGCACGATCCTCTACTTCGCGCACGAGCAGCTCGAAATGCTGACGCTCGACAAAGAGACGCTGCACATGAAGGAAAAGCTGGCTGTCGACTACGCCGACCTCATCTACAACGGCAAGTGGTATTCCCCGCTGCAGGAGGCGCTGACCGCCTTCGCCAAGAAGTCCAACGAGTACTGCACCGGCACCGTCAACATCAAGCTCTACAAGGGCAACATGATCAACGCCGGCATCACCTCGCCGTACTCCCTCTACCCGAGAACCTCGTCACCTTCGGCGAGAGCGATTTCAACCAGGCCGAAGCCGCCGGCTTCATCAACATCTGGGGCCTGCCCACCAAAGTCCAGGCCCTGCGGGAACAGGGAAAGCTGTAAGCAGCCACCCGAACCCCTGCCTTCCCCTATGAGGGGAAGGTGGCACGGCGGAGCCGTGGCGGATGAGGTGGGGGGGCAAATTTTCTACGCGGCGCCGTCCACTCATCAGTCGCCTCCGGCGACAGCTTCCCCTCATAGGGGGAAGCCAATCCCGCTGCGGCGGGCTAACCCCTCAGGCGCTTCCGCGCCAGCTCCCTTGACAAGGGGGAGCCTTGAATGCGCACCCCATAAGCCTCCCCTTGTCAAGGGGGAGGTGCCGAACGAAGTGAGGCGGAGAGGTTATACCCCCGCAAGAAGGTAGCACCTATCAAAATTTCGGCTGAACCTTCTATTGATGGCAGTCGTTCTAAAGCAACTAGCTGCAAATCTGATTCCCCCGTATCAGGCGGCGCGCAGCAGAAACTCGTAGAGTGACTATCGAGTGGAACGACGCCTGAAAACATTGGTTCCCACCAAAATTCAGACGCAGCATGCACCCAATCGTAACCAAAAGCGCCCTTTTTTTCCCCCTATCTTTTCCGGCAAGACGGAAAAGATAGGGCGCCGGAGGCATAGGGAAGTTGCAGATTTGCAGCAACCTCTCAGTCAGTCAGTTGCTGACAGCTCCCCCTGGAAGGGGAGCCTTTGGGCTTTCATCAGAAAGGATACACTATGAACAAACTTTGGGCGGGCCGGTCGGAGGCGGAGACTTCGGCGCTGGCCGACGCTTTCAACTCCTCCATCGCCGTTGACGGCCGGATGTACCAGCAGGGACATCACCGGCTCCATGGCCCACGCCGCCATGCTCGCCAAATGCGGCATCCTGACGCAGGCGGACGCCGACCAGATCATTGGCGGTCTGGCCGGGATCCTCGCGGACCTGCAGTCCGGCGCGCTGCAGCTCGATCTGCAGGCCGAGGACATCCACATGTTCGTCGAGGCCGAGCTCACCAGCCGCATCGGTGACGTCGGCAAAAAGCTGCATACCGCCCGCTCGCGCAACGATCAGGTCGCGCTTGACCTGCGGCTGTATCTGAAAGACGAGATCGCCGCGCTGCAGTCGCTCGTGCTGGCCGTCATCTCGTCCCTGCACGCGCAGGCGAGCGCCCACAAGGATACCATCATGCCGGGCTACACCCACCTGCAGCGCGCGCAGCCATCACCTTCGGGCATCATCTCATGGCCTACGCCATGATGCTGGAGCGCGACTATGGCCGCCTTGCCGACGCCGGCCGGCGCATGGACGCCTCCCCCCATCGGCTGCTGTGCCCCTGGCCGGGACGACGTACCCCGACCGACCGCGTCTTTGAGGCGCAGAAGCTCGGCTTCTCCGCCATCTGCGAAAACAGTCTCGACGGCGTATCGGACCGAGATTTCTGCGTGGAGCTGATGAGCGCGTGCGCGCTGGTATTGTGCACCTGTCCCGGCTTTTCCGAGGAGCTCATCCTGTGGTCGAGCTGGGAATTTCAGTTTATTGAGCTGGACAGCGGCTTTACGACCGGTTCTTCCATCATGCCGCAGAAGAAAAATCCGGATATGGCTGAACTGTGCCGCGGCAAAACCGGGCGGGTCTACGGCGATCTGATCGCGCTTCTGACGACGCTCAAGGGCCTGCCCTGGCGTATAACAAGGATTTGCAGGAAGACAAGGAGGCTGTGTTCGACAGCGTTGACACAACGAAGCTTTGTTTGCAGATCATGGCCCCAATGCTCGCGACCATGAAGGCTAAACCCGAAACCATGCTGCTGGCTGCGCAGAAGGGCTTTATCAATGCAACCGATCTGGCCGATTATCTGACAAAAAAAGGCGTTCCGTTCCGCAGCGCATATAAAATTTCCGGCCAGCTGGTGGCGTACTGCATCGCGCACGACACCGTCCTTGAGCAGCTGCCGCTCGAGACCTATAAGACCTATTCCGACGTCTTCGAAGACGATCTTTACACCGAGATCTCGCTCAGGACCTGCGTGGCGCGGCGCATTTCCGCCGGAGGCACCGGCCCCGCGTCGGTACAGGCGCAGTTGGATTCCGTCGCGGCCTTCCTCGCGGCGCATCAATAAAAAGGAGAACCGCATGAACATCAAAGGACAGAGCTTTCTCAAAGCTGCTTGATTTCACCCCGGAGCAGATCACGGACTTTCTGACGCTGGCCGCAGATCTCAAGGCAAAGAAAAAAAGGCCGGCATCCCCCATCGCCTGTGCGAGGGGAAGCAGGCCGCGCTCATTTTCGAAAAAGACCAGCACGCGCACGCGCTGCTCGTTCGAGGTCGCGGCGCATGATTTGGGCATGACTGTCACGTATCTCGACCCGTCCGGCTCGCAGATCGGCAAAAAGGAATCCATCGCCGACACAGCGCGCGTGCTTGGCCGTATGTACGACGGCATTGAGTACCGCGGCTACGGGCCAGCAGATCGTCGAGGAGCTGGCAAAATACGCGGGCGTGCCCGTCTGGAACGGCCTGACGAACGAGTTCCACCCCACGCAGATCCTCGCGGACTTCCTGACCATTCAGGAGCACTTCGGCGCGCTCCAGGGCAAAAAGCTCGTCTACATGGGCGACGCGCGCTTCAACATGGGCAACTCCCTCATGGTCGGCTGCGCGAAGATGGGTATGCACTTCGTCGCCTGCGCGCCGCAGACATACTTCCCGGACGCGGCCCTGATCGAGACCTGCCGGAAGATCGCCGCCGGGACCGGCGCGACGCTGGAATTCGATACGGATCCGATGCACGCGGTCCAGAACGCGGACGTCATCTATACCGACGTCTGGGTCTCCATGGGCGAGCCGGACGCGGTCTGGCAGACGCGCATCCACGACCTGCTGCCCTATCAGGTGAACGCCAAGCTCATGGCCCAGGCCGGCTCACAGTGCCGCTTCATGCACTGCCTGCCCGCCTTCCACGACCTCGGCACCACCATCGGCAAGCAGATCAGCGAAAAAATACGGCCTGACCGCCATGGAGGTCACCGACGAAGTCTTCGAAAGCCCCAGTCCATCGTCTTTGACGAGGCAGAAAACCGGATGCACACCATCAAGGCCGTCATGGCCGCCACCCTGGCATAACCAAAATCCCGCGCTTCCCCACAAAGGGGGAAGGCGGTTCGCGTCCTAAAAGCCTTCCCCCGCAAAAAGGTGCAGACCGGCAAATCCGGCCTGCACCTTCTATTGATAGGCAAAATATTCTACGGCAACTAGCTGCAAATCCGATACCCCCGTATCAGGCGGCGCGTAGTAAGACACCTGTGAGGTGACTATCGTGTGGAACAACGCCTGAAGCCCAGGCTCCCGCCTAAATTCAGAGGCAGCATGCGCCAAACGCGTCTCCACGCACTCTTTTTCTCCCCTATCTTTCTCTTGCGAGAGAAAAGATACCAGCCCTTTCAGAGGCACGTCAAAACGACCACGACGGAACGAGCCGCCGCAAAACGTCTCTATCCTCTGTGCTCGTTTCTTCGCTTTCCAAACCGCAAACTGAATTTGCGGTTTGGGTTTTTCTATGCAAATTTTTGCAGCAACCTCAGTCTCGGTTGCGCCGAGACAGCATCCCTTTGTCCCTTCGGGACATTTCCCCTCTGATAGGGGAATCGGCCCCCGGAAGGGAGCCAAAGGAGTGCGCACCGCCAGGGTGCAGCGGAAGTGGGCGACGACCTCTCAGTCAGCCTTCGGCTGACAGCTCCCCCCTGGAAGGGGGGCCTTGGATGGTGCGTATCAGGTGTGGTAGTTGAGGATATCGTTCGCGACCGGGGTGTAGAACAGGCGGTGGATGGTTTCGGGGGCGCGGGTCTGGCCGAGAATCCACATCAGCTTGCCCGTGATGGCCTCGGTCGTCATGTCGAACGCTTCGGAGCACCTGCGGGCATTCCGGATCTTATGCCCGACCTGATAGACGCCGACATTGCTGCCCTCGTTCTGCACCTGCGTGGTCAGAACGACGGTCTTGCCGGCCCTGAATGCCCTGCCTCCAGCACGGAAAGGAAGTCGTTCCCGTCGTAGGACGGGATGCCGCCCACGCCGAAGCTTTCCAGGATCAGCGCATCGTTGTGCCGGAGCATCCAACTCGCAAGTTCTGCCCGTGCGCCGGGAATGAGTTTCAGGAGCGCAACGCGCTCGTCGAGCGTGTCATAGAAGACCGGCTCGGGCAGGCAGGCGTTTTCGATGTACTGTAAAATGCAGCCGTCCTGCAAAACAGCCAGATACGGGTAATTGATGCTGGAGAAGGCCTCGTAGCTTTTTGTGCGCGTTTTGCAGGCGCGGGTGCCCTGAATGACCTTGCCGTTGAAGACGATCATAACGCCGTGCAGCGTGTCACTGCATGCGCATAAAAACGCGTCGGTCAGATTGACCTTGGAATCAGTCGAGTCAAAGCTGATGGGCTTCTGCGCGCCAGTCAGGATGATGGGCTTGCGCGCCTCCTGAACGAGATAGCTGAGCGCGGCAGCGGTATAGGCCATAGTATCTGTGCCGTGGCTGATGACGAAGCCGTCGTACCGGTCATAGCGCGCGGATGGCCCCCCGCGATCTGCAGCCAGTGGGCCGGGCCGAGATTCGTGCTGTCGAGCGAGAGCAGCTGCAGACACTCCACCCGGCACAGCGCCTACACTGCCGGGACGAACGCGAGCAGCTGCTCGCTCGTCAGCTCCGCTGGCATCAGCCCCTCCGCCGTCTTTCCGGACGCGATGGTCCCGCCGGTGCCGATCATAAGGATCTGTTTCATGGCCGCCTCCCTGCATGTATTCATATTTAGTATTCTATCATACCCAAATTGACTTTACCAGCAGAAGCTGTGCAAAAGGAAAAACCGCCGGCCCCGACAGGGAGCGGCGGTTTCTGGACGATGGAGATCAGACCTTTTCCTTGACCTTTGCGGCCTTGCCAAGACGGTCGCGCAGATAGTACAGCTTCGCGCGGCGAACCTTGCCGTGGCGGACGCACTCGACGTCGACGACGTTGGGCGCGTGGAGCGGGAAAACCTTCTCGCAGCCGACACCGTAGGAGATGCGGCGAACGGTGATGGTTTCTTCGATACCGCCGTGCTTCTTGGCGATGATGGTGCCCTCGAAGATCTGGATTCTTTCGCGGGAACCTTCCTTGATTTTGACATGAACGCGAACGGTATCGCCGACCTGAACTTCGGGCAGCTCCTGCTTCATGTACTGGCTGGTCAGAGCCTTCATGAGATCCATACTTGTGTCCTCCTTCAAATTAAGAACGTTCATACCGCAAGGAAATGCCGCTGCACCTTCGTGCCGGCTGCGGCAGAGGACCATTCTTTTCACAGACCAATGTATTCTAGCATATGATGGGCAGAAAATCAAGCGTTTTTTCAGGATTTTCTGCGCAATTCCGCGCCTTCCCCCACTTGTTTTTGTCTCTGCCGGGCCTTATAATTGTGTTGCTGAATTTGAATTTATGGATCACACGGAGGCAACCGCCATGGCGTCCAGAAAACGGATCGTGATTTGCTATATTCTGCTGCAGGCCAGCTTCTGGGGCATGATCAGCTCCATCTGCGCCTATCAGGCCGCGATCGTCCTCGACCGGGGCTTTACGACCGGGCAGGCCGGAATCTTCTGCGCGCTGTGCTACTTTGCGAGCCTGTTTACACAGCCGGTCATCGGCGGCTGGGCTGACCGGCACCCGAAGGTCCCCATCAAGCGGCTGCTGATCATGATGCTGCTGCCGGCCATCGCGCTCAATCTGGTCTTTTATTTTACGCGCCCCAACTTTCTGCTCACCGCGCTGACGTTTTTCCTCTTCGGCGTACTGGAGACCAATTCCTACCCGCTCATCGACTCCATGGGCATGCAGTACGTCAACGCGGGCGTGCAGATCCTCTACAGCTTCGCGCGGCATCGGCTCGCTCAGCTACGCGCTTTTGTGCGTGGCGACGGGCCTGCTGACCGCGCGTTTCGGGATGCAACCGCGCTGCTGGCGCACTGCGCCGAGCAGCTGGTGATGCTCGTATTGCCTGCTGCTGTTCCCGTCCATCCCGGCGCAGCTCCTGCCGCAGCCGCAGAAGGGCGCGGCCGAGGCCATTCCGCCCTGCAGATCCTGCGCGGCAGCCGGACCTTTACGCTCATGCTCATCGCCTGCTTCTTCGGCATGATGGGCGTCATGCCGATCAGCGGCTTCCTCGTCACGCTGGTCACGAGCCGCGGCGGCGACAGCCGGGCGCTGGGGCTGGCGCAGTTTCTGATGGCGGCGTCGGAGCTGCCGTCGGCGCTGGTCTTCGGCTTCTGCGCAAGCGGCTGTCCAGCGCGAAGATCCTGCTCATCTCGATCGTCTTCATGGCCGTCAAGCCGCTTCTGATCCTGGCCTCGGGGTCTTTGGGATGCTCGCCGCCGTGCAGCCCGTGCAGATGCTGGGCTACGGGCTGTTCTTCCCGGCCTCGGTCTATTTTGCAAACGAATCCGTCGCCCCCGCCGACCGGGTCCAGGGCCAGTCGCTGCGGACGATCGTCGCCATCTCGCTCAGTACGCTGCTGGGCTCGCTCGTCTCCGGATATCTGCTCGATCTCGGCGGCACGACGCTGATGCTCTGGTTCTCGGCCGGCTGCGCAGCCGTCGGCACGGCCGTGGGCCTCGCCGCGCTCGCCCTGCAGAAAAAACATGCGCAGGAGGAACGCCATGTCTGATGTCCTTGTCTTTGTGCTCGAGCTGATCGGGACCGTCGCCTTCGCCGTGTCCGGCGCCATCGTCGGCATCAAGAAGCAGATGGACCTGTTCGGCGTCATCGTGCTCGGGGTCTGCACAGCCGTGGGCGGCGGCATCGTCCGCGCCCTCATCCTCGGCGTCACGCCGCCGGTCACGTTTCAGAATCCCGTCTATACGCTCACGGCGGCCGCCGTCTCCGTTCTGATGTTCCTGCCGCACATGCGCGCGCGCATCGGCCGGCACGAGCCGGTCTTTGACCGCCTGCTGCTCGTGATGGACGCGGTCGGCCTCGGCGTCTTTACGGTCGTGGGCGTGCAGTGCGCGTACCAGCAGTCGGAGGATTATACGCTGTTCCTGCTGATCTTCGTCGGCCTCATCACCGGCGTGGGCGGCGGCGTGCTGCGCGACGTCTTCTCCGGCGAGCGGCCGTATATCTTCGTGCGGCATTTCTACGCCTGCGCGTCGATCGTCGGCGCGCTGATCTGCGCGCTGTGCTGGCGCGCGCTCGGCGGCAACGCCGCCATGCTCTTCGGCGCCGCCGTCGTCGTCGTCCTGCGCCTGCTCGCCGCCTACTACCACTGGAACCTCCCCCGCTCCGACTACCACGAATCCGGAGAGGAAGCTTCCACCCATTGAATTTTTCCGGTCAAAAAACAATCGCCCCGTGCTGCGATGCAGCACGGGGCGATTTTCTCGTCAATTCACCAGCAATACGACCAGGAGGATCACCATCAGGACATCCAGGACGAGCCCTGCCTGCAGCCGCAGGCTGAGCTCTTCCTCCCGCTTTCGGCAGCGGATCGCGTCTAACACGTCCTTCACGCTCAGACCGCAGACAACAGCAAGCATAATCCCGATGATCAGCTCTCTTTTCATAGCGCAATCTCCTTTTTCACATGGTATATCTCAAATCTGATTGAATGTTCTTTCATAAAGCAAGCACCGATGGCACCCCTATGCCTTATCTTTGCTCTACTGCTTTTTTGCAAGAGCCGTACTCCGGCCCGTTTCACGCAAACTCGATCGTCAGGGCGATGAAGATCTGGGCCATGTAGTACAGCACGTGCAGGACGGCGTTGCGGTACGGGCTGTCGTCTTTCCCGAAGGAGAGCACGACCAGCATATTGTCGCTCGCCGAGAAGCACACGCCGCCGACGAAGAACAGAAACAGCGCCCGGCTCGAGCTGATGAACGCGCCCGTCGCCGCGCAGGCCGTCATAAACAGCACGCTCGCGATATACACCGCGCCGAGCGGCGTGACCTTCCCGGCCCGCACCTCCTTGGCGTAGGCGTAGAAGCTGGCCGCGCCGAGCGCCACGACGGCAATGGGGATCGCGTATGTCCACGCCTGCGGGCAGAGCGTCAAGATCGCCGCGATATACACCACGTGCCCCAGGAAAAACGAGACCGAGCCCGCCGCGAAGAAGAAATGATGCAGCTTCTGCCCCAGATACCGCAGCGCCAGCAGCAGATCGCCCAGCATCCCGAGCGTCAGCCCGGCGACGACCAGCTCGCCGTACACGCTCGTCCCCGTGCGCCGCAGCTCCAAAAGCCCCAGCAGCACGAACACGAGCGAAGCCGCCGTCTTGAGAAATACCGACATCCCATCGCGTCGGCGGTAGGACCGCATGATAAAAAGCGTCTCCAATATCGCCCCCGCACTGATCAGCAGGATCCTCAGCATACCCCTGCTCCTTTCCCGTTCCTTTTTTCCATCTTACCATGCCGCCGCCCGCCCTGTCAATTCTCCGCCACCCCTGCCTTCCCCTATGAGGGGAAGGTGGCACGGCGGAGCCGTGACGGATGAGGTGGGGCACTTGCGTCTACAAGGCGCTGTCCACCTCATCAGTCGCCTTGCGGCGACAGCTTCCCCTCATAGAGGAAGCCTCTGGAGTTTCGGGAAAACTACATAAAGGCCGATGCACTGCAGCAAATTTGCAGCTGCGGCACAGCATTTTCTTTTGCTTCTCCAAAAGAAAACGCTGGCAAAAGAAAAAGAGCCTGAGGGGATTTCGATTTCCCCTCAGACTCCCTTGAACCGACCAGAAAAACCTCTTCGGTTTTTCTGGACTTTTCCCGCGATAGCTGAAAATCCAATGCGAATCCGTACTGCCCAATTTTTTATCCGCAGGACGTTTCACCGCAAATATTCAAACGCAACTGCTCACAAATCCGTTGTCCCGTATCAGGCGGCGCGTAGCTGAAACTCGTAAGGTGACCACCGAGTGGAACGCCAAGCTAAAATATTGGTGCTTACCTGAATTCAGAGGCAGAACGCACCAAACCGTAACCAAGCGCCCCTTTTTCTCCCCTATCTTTTCCGGCAAGACGGAAAAGATAGGGCCGCCGGAGGCGCGTCAGAAATGACCACGACGGAACGAATCCTTGCAAGCAAGGCTTCTTATCCTTTGTGCTCGTTTCTTCCTTTCCAAACCGCAAACTGAATTTGCGGTTTGGGTCTTTTCTATGCAAATCTGCTGCAACCTCTCAGTCTTGGCTGCGCCGAGCCAGCATCCCTACCCCTTTTGTCCCTTCGGGACATTTCCCCCTGATGGGGGGAATCGGCCCCTGGAAGGGGAGCCTTTTTTACTCCTTCTGCATCAAGTGATACTCATACAGCAGCTTCGCCGCGGCCTCGCGGGTGATCGGCTGCTGCCAGCCGAAGTTCCCCGCGCTGTCGCCGGTGAACACCCCGTTCTGCTTCGCCCATTCGGTCGCCTCCCGCGCCCAGTCCGAGGGCGCGTCGCCGGTGCCCTGCAGGCTGAGCAGCTCCTCCTTCGTCACTTCCATCACCTCCATCACCAGCCGTTTGAACCGGACCCACGCCGACTCGTCGTCCACCCACATAGCCGGGCAGCGCTTGCTCACCACGTCGTAGTGCCGCAGCACGTTCCCGATCGGGATCTGATAGGTCCGCATGAGCGTTCTCGTGAGCAGCGCCGCGTTCGCCACGACCGCGTCCTCCAGCCAGTAGCGCCCGTTTTTCATACCGGCAGCACATCTCGATGGAGATCGAGTTGCCGTTGTGGCAGCGCGGATGGCTTCTGCCGGTAGACGCCAGCCGTGCCGACCGCCCAGGCCGTATCGCCGTCGTCCACCGACTGCAGCCAGCCGTTCCGGTCGACAAAATAATGCGCCGAGGCCCCGCGCGGGGACCGGAAATATCGGAGATTCCCCGCGGCGGAGTCGTTGCGTCCGGCCGTGTAGTGCAGAACGAGAAATTCAATGCGCTGCGGCCCTTCTCTGGTGTAATTACTCGGATGCGCCGTCGTCATGCTTCGCACCCGCCTCGCTGTGCAGCTTCTGCGCCTGCGTCCCGAAATAAAACAGGCGATGACCGTCGTATGATCATCATAAAGTCCTGGCTGACCTCGCCCCTGACCGCCTGACAGGCGAACACCGCCGTCAGCGCCAGCGTCACGATCGATTTGACCGTCAGCAGATTTTCAATGCGCTTCAAAACCTGTTCCATACCTCCCGAAGCTCCTTTCATGTCACGATCTCCCACCCGGCGATCTCCTGCGCGATGCGCTCGATGAACGAATTGCCGCGCAGCGCCTTTGTAGGCCTTGTACTCATAGAGATAGTTCTCATATTCATACTGCCGGATGGTCTTTTCCTCCCTGTGCTTATAATATGTCGCCAGCATGTCCGCGCGCAGCATACATTTCTGCCCCTCGCGGATGGCGCTCATCCCGAACAGCCGCTCCCGCACCGGCTTCGCCAGCAGCACCAGCAGCGTTACGATCGACCCCAGCCCGCTGCACACACTGACCAGCGCGGAAAACGCCGTCATCTGCCCCGCACTCATCGCAGCGCATCCTCCGCCGCCTCGATGAGCGCCGCCAGCTCCGGGATGAGGCCCGCCAGCGTCTTCTTTGCCGCCGCGCCGAGCGCCGCATAGCCCTCCGTCAGCTTCCGCAGCGCCGGCAGCAGCGCCGCCAGCTTGTCCGACGCGCGCATCCAGCCCCTCGAGCCGGGCTCTGATCTGCGCGAGCAGCTTTTCTTCCAGTTTCGTCATGCCAGTGCCTCCCCGATCTGCCGCAGCGCCTCTTCGAGCTGCGTGTATTTGCCCATCTTGACCGTCAGCGTCCCGTCGCGGTGATCCGTGATCGGGCCCGCGACGCAGTAGTCGGCATTGTCCCATTCCTGCACGGTCTCGGTCCCGCCGCCGTCCGTGCCGTCCGGCACCGTCTCCCGCTGGACGATCGACCAGCCAAGGCCGTCCGTAAACAGCTGCGCGGCCTGCGCGTGCGTCATCGTCAGCGTAATGGACTTGGACGCCCGCCCGTCCCAGTCGCGGTCGATCAGCCTTCCGCTGATGTATGCCGGATATTCATTCTCCTGTACCTTCAGATAGATCATTGCCTCTCCCCGTCTCTCCTTTCCTTAAAAGCACCATGCCGCCGCGATGCCGTCCACCTCGGACGCGACGCTCCAGTCCGCTTCACCGCTCCATCCCGTTCTGCAGAAGCAGGTGGTGCTGCTGATCCTCGGCGAGCGCAGATACCACGCGCGGTTTTTCTTCCGGTTGGCCGCCGTCTGGTAATACGCGTACTGCGTGCCCTCGCCCGCGTAGGAATGTGTCCGCGTGCCCTGCACCTCGATCTCCGACAGCAGGAACAGCGTGTCCTCCGTCGTGTCGATGGCCGAGCTCGCGCCGCCTGCCGTGGTCTTCTTTGTCACGGCCTTCAGCGCGGCCACGACCTCTGCTGGCATTTTCGACTTTATTATCTTGAAACCACCAGTCGTCCGCAGCAGACAGTCTGCCCAGCCACCAGTGTTGCTACCAGAGTTATTCATCTTGTACTCTGTCGCATAGCACGTGTGCATCTGGAACGTCAGCGGAGCCTTACCCGAGCCGTCGGCATAATCGTCGTGGTTCTTGCCGATGATGTCGATCTGATAGTTTTTCTTCCCGAACGCCATCATACAGCTGTCCCCGACGTTCCATGTGTCCGGCACCTGCTTGTTCTGGCAGGCGGCGATGATCGTCCGCCAGCTGTTTTTGGAAAAGTCCGCATCCAGCCCGCCAAAGCCGATCGCGTAGGCCGTGCCGTCCACCAGCGTCCGGCCTGCCGTCCGGCTGCGTGCCGTGCCGTCAATGAGATCCGTGCCGCCCGTGACCGTATAGCCCGTGCCGCCGATCAGCGTCCTGTGCGCCATCTCCCCCGCCTCCCTACTCATACTGCCAGGCGATCGCGCCGTTGACCGTCGGCGTCGTCTCCTGCGCGAACAGCGCCTCGCCGCGGGCCATGTAGGTCGTGTAGGCCGTGTCGGCGGCGTGGACGTCCGTGCTCCGGTTCAGCCGCGCCGTAAGGTCTGCGGGCGTCGCATACGTCCCTGCCAGGCTGACCGCGCCGGTCTGCCCGTCGACGGAGCTGACCGGCACGCTGACCTGCGCCGCAGCCGCCGCGGCCAGCTCCTGCTTGTCCGCCTCGGTAAAATAATCCGTCCCCTTCACCGGCGCCGCGCCCGCGGGCCCCTGCGGGCCGGTCTCGCCCTGTGGGCCTTTCTCGCCCTGCGGACCAGTCGGACCCTGCGGGCCCGTCTCACCCTGTGGGCCCGTTGGGCCCTGCGAGCCGGTCTCGCCGGGGTCGCCCTTTGCGCCGTCTGCGCCGGGCTCACCCTTGTCGCCCTTTTCGCCGCGGGCGGGCTTGCCGGTGTCGGTCTCGCCCAGATACCAGTTGCCGTTCGCGCCGATCACCGGCGTCACACCGTCGATGCCGTCGACGCCGTCCGCGCCCTTCGCGCCCTGCAGCGGCCCGTTGTTGACCCACGCGCCCACCGCGCCGTCATAAATGTAAATGTCATACGGCGCTGCCGCGCCCACGCCGTAGGCGTCTCCCGCCTCCGGCGCATCGACGCCCGCCGCCAGCGCCTCCGCCGTGGCGAAAAAGCCCCGGATCGTGAAGCCCGCGCCGGTCTGCCCCGTCTCGCCCTGCGGGCCGGGGTCGCCCTTCGGCCCCGGTTCTCCCTGCGGGCCTGCAGGTCCGGCCGGACCCGCGGGGCCTGCCGGTCCCTGCGCACCGGTCTGCCCCTGCGTGCCGGTCTCGCCCTTCGGGCCGGGCAGGCCCTGCTCGCCGCGCGCGCCCTGCGGGCCGAGGACGGAGCCGAGATCCGCCCGGCTCCCATCCGTCAGCGTCAGCACCAGATGGCCCTCGTCCGTGACCTCCGCCGCCTTCACGCCGCGGGAGACCAGCCCGTGCAGCGTGACCGCGATCGTATTCGGAATTTCCACTCGCATCCGCTCACCTCATTCTGCCGCCGCGCAGTTGCCCCGCGCGAGCGTCGTTTTGTCGCCGTGCGTATAGAGGATATCGTAGCGATACGCCCCCTGCGGGAATTTCGCGCTCACCGTCTCGTCAAACACCAGCGTCACGCAGTTCCCCGTCACGCCGGTAAAGGAGAAGGTGTGCACCGGCGCGTTCTGCTCATCATAGAACCGGACCGTCACGCTGTCGTCCGCGCCGACCGTCACCGCCTCGCCGTCCTGATCCTGCAGCTCCAGCCGCAGCGTGACTTTAAACGTATCTCCCGCGTACCAGCGCAGCACGCCGCCCGCCACACGCGGGCTGGGCCTTGCCGCCGGAAGCTTTGTCATGCCCGTCTCCCCCTTCCGTCAGTTCAGCTCCGCCTGCCCGCTCGTCCAGGCGCTGCTGCGGGTCTTCTTCACGCCCGTACTGCGGCCGCCGGCCTTGGAAGACGCCGTCTTCTGCTTCCGGCTGCCCGCCGTACCGGTGGATTTCGCCGCGGCGTTCTGCGCCGCCTTCGCGGCCGCCTCGGCAGCCGCGGCCTGCTTGTCCGCGTAGGCCAGCTGCTTCCAATACTGCGCGTTCGCCGCGTCCTCGCGGTCCGCCTGATATTCGAGTGAGCTCCAGTAATTGTCGTTTGCCAGCTTCGCCGCGCTCGCATACGCGCTGCGCGCGTCGTCCAGTTCCGCGTAGTAGTCGCTCATCTGATCGCGGTAGCGCGCGTAGTCGCTCTGCTCGCGGCTGCTGAGCAGCTGATAGCGGTCATAGAGCGCCGCCTCTCCGCTCTGCCACTGCTCCCGCGCCTGCGCATACAGCTCCGGCACGATCTCGTTCAGCTGCTGCAGATACGCGTTGTACGCCTGCTGTCCGGTCTGCTGGCCGTAGCTCGAGCCGTAGCCGCCCGTGAGCGCCGCCGCCTGCCCCATCGTGTCCTGCATAGCGAGCCTGCCCGCCGTCTGATACTGCTCTCTGGCCTGCCGGTACATCGGATCTTTGCCCAGATCGTAGGAGAAGTCTCCCCGCTCCGCGATCCGGTCATAGAGCTCCTGCAGCTGCCCCTCCCACCGGGAGGCATACGCCCCCGGCTTCGCCGCCTGCACGCGCCCGAGCGCCGCCTTTGCCTCCGACACGCCGGAAAGATCCTGCACCGGCTGCTGCGCCGCGCGGGCCGCAGGCACGCCGTAGCTGCCGCGGTAGTTGTAGATCGTCTGCTGCTGGTTGCTGAGCGCGCTGCGGTAGCTGCCGTCCGCATTGACGCCCAGGATCCGGTAGGTGCCGCCGCCCGTCACGACCTCGTCGCCCGCCTGCAGGCCGGTCGGCGCCTTGCCGTTACTCTGCACTCTGTAAAGCGCCATCTTCTGCCTCCTGTTCTTCCTCTTTTTCCGCTTCCTCCTGCCGCTCCAGCACGGCCACCTGCCCGCGCACCTGCTCGAGCACCATGCCGACGATGCACGGCGGCAGCCCCGCCGCGTTGATCGCCTCCACCAGCCCCGCGCGGAGCGTGTGGATGCTTCCGGAAAGTCTGCTCATGTTCATCCCTCCAATCGTTCTATCCGCGCCTGCAGCCGCTGGATCTGCCGGATGCACAGGGCAATGAATTCTCATACCGCAGGCCGTAATCCGCCCCGCCGCCTTCGCGCGGCGACCGGACGAAGGCCGCGAAATCCTGCCCCGTCAGCCCGCAGGCCGCGAGCGCCTGCTCCACGTCCTGCGCGATCAGCCCCGTATGCACCCGGCCGGACGTCCCGTCCTTCAGCCGGTAGCAGACCGGCCGCAGCCGCGCGAACAGCGCGTCATAGCGGTCAAGCTCGTCGGAGATCTCTGTCTTCTTCTCCCGGTCGGACGTGCTGATCGTGCCCGTCTGCGCATAGACGACCGACCAGCGGTAGTTCGAATACCCGAGCGAGCCCGCGCCGTCATACTCCGCGCCGCCGCGCCGCCCGAGACCGACAGATTCCCGCCACGGTCATCGTGCAGTTCGTATGCGCGCCGCTGCCGGTCACCGACAGCGTGTTCTGCCCATAGCAGAGCTTCGCGCCGCTCGTCGTGGCGACGACCTCGCCATAACCGCTCATCAGATGGATGCCCGCGCCGCCGTAATCGCCGTCGTGTACCCCAGATACCCGCCGACTGCGCTTCCCAGCAGCGACGAATACACCGCCATATCCCGCCGAGCTTGATATAGTCCGCCGACAGCGTCCCGTCGTGATATCGCTCGCCGACAGGTGGTCGACCGAAAAAATTATTGAAATCCAGGATCCCGCCGTTGATGCGCGAGGCCGAGAAATTCCCCGCCGTGATGTCGTCCGCCCGCAGCCCTGTGACCACGGCGTTCGTCACGTTGAGGCTCGTCGCCGTGATCGCACCGGAGATGCTCGCCCCGTGCACGTCAGCTTGCCGTCCGCGTCCACCTTGAATTTGTCCTTGATGGAAAGCCCGCTCGTGCCGAAGTACATGCTCGCGTTGCCCCAAATTCGTTGGCCGTGCGGAAAATGCTGCTTTCGAGATCGTCCACGGCGAAAGGTCGAGTCGGCTGCCGCCGTGATCTTCCCGGACAGCACCGCCCCCGCCGCCTCCAGCGTCCCGGATGGGAAATACAGCTTCTTGTTGTCGCTTAAATACGCGACCTCCCTGCCCGTCCTGCCAAGCTCACCCGGTCCGGCGTCACCGTCACCAACTCGTTCTTCGTCTGGTCGATGACCGTTCGCCGCCACCGTCACCGTCGTCTCGATGTTCCCCGCCCACGCCGTACACCGGCACCGTCGCTTGTAAAAAACTTCCGTCTTGATGTACTGCTTCGAGTTCACGAAAAACGATTGTTGACGCCCGCCGTACACCGGCCCACAACTGTTTGATGCCGACAGAATTGCCTCGATCGTCAGCTGTGTCTTCTCTCGAATTTTCCGAAGTCGAAGATGGCCACGCTGCCGGACAGTTTCGTCGACCACGTCTCCGAGTTCGCTGCGGCGAAGTCCGCCGTCTTGATGATGAGCGCTTTCAGCGCCCCGTAGCCGGAGAGCGTCGTTTTTTTCTCCGCCTCGGAGAGGCTGTCCGCGTCGATGGCCTGCGAGATCTCCGTCGTCGCCTTCGCCGACCAGTCGGCGAGGTTCAACTGCTCCGTCACGCTGCACAGATACCTGCGCATGCTCCAGCTGCTCCTGCGTCGTCTTCCCCGCGATGGACGGGTATGCAAGTGTCAGACTACCCATGTTGCACCTCCTGCTTACGCATTGCTTCCTGCCTCCAGCACCCGCGCCAGGCTGAACAGCTTCATCTCGCCCTTCCCCGTCAGCCGGAACTTCAGGGTGGTCGCACCTGCGCCGGGCGGATCGGCAGCAGGGAACGTCCGCAGCCCCGCCCCTCGATATGCCCGCAGTGCCGCCAGACGCCATCGGAATCGTACTGCACCCAGAAATCGACGCTCGACCCCTTCGGCAGCTGCATCCGCAGGTTGATCCGGGACACATTTTTTTCCCGACCAGCCCATACGTCATGATCCCCGTCTCCGCCATCCACTGCCGACCGGGGTCTTCCAGCGTCCCAACGCTGCCGTACACAGTCCTGAGCGTTCCATCCTCAAGGAAGTACAGCTCATCGTCCACCCGGGCAAAAGCTTCCGCGTGGGTGCTGTCCTCCCGTGCCACAGGCCTTTTCTCGTGTCGTAGACGAACAGCGACCAGTTATGACCTTCATCCTCCATGCTGATGAAATACTTTCCTCTGGCGCCGCCCGCGACAGCGTTGTAGTAAACGTCGTGCCGAAGCAGCTGCCGATCTCGCTTGGCAGACTCCGTCGTACACGCACACGCCCATCCGCGATTTGTAATACAACCGGTCATCCACCACGACCAGGCTCTTGCTTGACCCGTTCTGCACGCCCGCGCACTTCTGCACGACCACCTGATGCGCCCCCGTCGCCGACGGATACCCCCGGTGGCAGCAGTCCTCCTTGAAGAAGATCGGGCTGTCCGCCAGCGTCGCCGCGCCTGTCCACTTCCGTCCGTGCCGCAGCTCGCGCGCCACGAATCCGTCGACACGCCCTGGTAGCACTCCCCAGTTTTTAAATCGCCCAGCTTGCAGCAGTAGATCTCATTGACGGTCTCGCCGTCCGCCACACCGTACTTGCAGCCCCACAGCCGGTTCCCGCTCTCGGTGATGAAGTCCATGCTCGCGACCTTCCGCGCCGTCTTCACGGTCCCGCTCGTCACCTTCGTCGTCTCGTCGACAAGGCCCACGATCACGAGGTAGCTCTCGCCAACGTCGTAGAGAGATCTGGCTGCCGTTGAGCTTCTCGACCTGCTCGTTGCCGGTCAGCCCCGAAAGCCGGATGCCGTCATACTGCTTGAAACCTCGACCGATGCCGTTCGCAGAAAGCTTCAGATACACCGTCGGCACGGATACCCACTGGCTCGTCGCCTCCGCCCACTGCTTGAGCGTGTGGAGCTTGCCGGACGTATCCAGCCAGTACTGGCCATTCGTCGGGTTTTCCGGCTGGCTGGCTTGCTTATAGCTCACCGTCAGCGCCGTCCCGTCGACAAGACACAGGGAAATGTCAATGTTCGTGCTTGCCGCGTTGACGGTGTTCTCCTGTCCCATGTATCCGTTGTCGGAATACTTCTCGGTGTTGAAGTAGATCCCGTCCGGGAAGATGCACAGATACGCGCCCATGGAAATGAGCTGCTTTTCTCCCGCCGAAATCGACACAGACGGCATATACGCCTCCATCGAAGCGCCGTTGATATACAGCGCGTATTGTTCTGCACCCAGCACACAGCGCGCATCCTTCGCCAGAATCCCCTGCACGCCCTCGATCGCCTGCGCCGTTCCCCGCCTTGGCCGCGGCGCGAGCAGCGGATACTCGTCCGCCGACAGATTCTCCATGTCGTAAAATTCCCCGTCCGCGAGTTCGAGGTTGTGGTCATACCCGCCGAACGCCTCCGTCGTCAGCGTCTGCTGCCGCCCGGCGGCCAGCTTCGGATAAAACATCCCGCATCCCTCCTCACAGCCGGAAATACGCCGCTTCGCCCTTCGGCATGTGCGCGCGCGCGGTTGTAAGGCGTTCTGATATGCCTGATAATACGTGTTGTACTTGGCCGCGGGTTGTTGTACTTCGTCATCTCGCCATTGGCGTCGTCGATCTTCATCTCCAGATACCATCGGTAGATCTCGTCATACGGCCACCCGATCAGAAGCGCCGTCCCGTCGAGATCCGCCTCCCGGCCCATACCCGCGAACGCCGGGACCGCCGTCTCATGCACCGACCAGATCTCATGCCAGACCACCACCCCCGTCCAGCTCCGACAGCCACCGCAGCTTGTCCGCGCTGCCGTACTGGTTCGGCTTCAGCCGGTCGACCAGCTCGATCGCCTCCCGGATGGTCATGCGCGTCCCCTCCTTTCAGCGCCGGACTTCTCAGCCCGCGGCCATCGCATCTTCGATCCTCTGCGCCGCCTCGAGCTGCCGTCTGGCGTTTTCCAGCACCTCATAGACCGGCTCCGGCACCTCGACCGCCTTTCCGCGCGGCACCTGAAACGTCCGTCCGTTCACGCAGACGAACTCCGACTGCTGCTCCGTGCCGCCCGCGCGCGGCAGCGTGATGCTCTTCATCTCTGCAAATGCGTGTTCCATGCCTTGCTCCTTTCTTCTGCCCGCTCCCGGACCGGCCTGCCGGTCCGGGAGCATCTGCCTCAGTTCGCCTCGTCCTCCGCGGAATACGCGCCGCAGCTCTCCACGCGCACCATGCGGTCCTGATACAGGATCTTCGCCGCGCTGGAGAACTTGGTAGCCCAGCGTCGAGAACTGGTTGAGCGGTCCGCCGACCTGGCCCTTGTCCTGATGATCATCTCCATGTTGCCGCCCTCCGGGTCGATCATGCCGTAGGCGTCCTTGCCGAAACAGCGTCGCGTACACGCTGTAATACTCCGCGGGCGTGCCATTGGACTCGTCCGCCGCGGTCTTGACCGGGCAGCCATCGCCGTTGAAGACCTTGGCCTCCGTCGTCTCGATGAAGCGCACGCCGTGCAGCTCGCCGATCTCGCCGGTAAACAGCTCCGTGATCCCGCGTACTTGTGCGCCTCGACCCACGCGTCCGACGAGCGCAGGTCATAGGCGACCGACGGATGGATGATGGCGACATACTTGCCGTCGATCTTCGGCGCCTTGAGCTTTTGAGCAGCGTGACGGCCTTGTTGACCTCGTCCGGCGTCAGCTTCGCCGTGGTGTCAAGAAGACCCGCGCGGCTCGTGACCGCCGTGTGCGCGCCGTTCGTGCCGACCTTGTCGCAGTACTGCACGTTCGTACCGGCCACGACCACGTTGCGCACCAGCTTGTCCTGCGTCGTACCGGCCGACGCGCCCAGCTCCTCCGCCGCACCCAGAATGACGTCGTCGATCGCGTGCAGCTCCAGCTGGTCGGACACCGACACAACGTGCCGTACTGCGTGACGGCCTGCGTCACCGCGCTCTGGCCGAACTTCTGCCCCGTCGGGATCACGCCCTCGGTCAGCGCGCCCGCATCCTCGAGCGTATTCCACTTGCGCCACTCCACGGTCTTGCCGCGCCCCGGCCGGCAGCACCTGCTTGCGGGCAAACTGTGTGTGGATGAGCTCCGGCCGCGCGTTTTCCAGCAGCTCGGTGTCGTAAAACGTCTTCATCGAAGCCGTCATGCCGCCGCCCTCCGGGAAAGCGGTCGTCTCGCCCGTATAGGCGTTCACATAATTGCCGCCCGCGTTCACCAGCGTACCGGCATCGGCAAACAGCTGCAGATCCATCTCCTGATGCATATCCATTCTCCTTTTTCCTCCTCACAGACGGATCGTCTCGCCCCTGTCTGGCCCTTTGTTTTGAGTTCCTCTCTCGTCTGCCGCGACCAGTGCTCCGGACTTTCGGCGAACGCGCCGCCGGCTCCCGGCGTCAGGCCGCTCTCGCGCGGGCGCAGATACCCCGCCTGCATGGCGGCCGTCAGCTCCTCGCGCGCCCGTCTGGCCCCATAGGCCATCGCCTCCGCCGTCAGCTCACGCAGATGCGTCAGCTCATAGGCGCTCTTCGCGTCCACGCCGTGCGTGACCAGCCGCAAAAACCGCGGATCCTCCAGCGCCCGGCTCAGCTCCGCCTGCGGATAGACCGCCTGCACCGCGGCAAACTGCGCCTTCAGCCGCGCATAGCCCTGCCGCATCGCCGCCTCTCGCGCTGCTCCTGCGTCAGCGCCTGCGTGCCCTCCGGCGAAAGCGCCGCCAGCCGCTCCCTGCTGCTCCGGCGTGGGTGCCGCCGCGCCGGTCTCCGGCTTTGCTCCGGCTCTGCGAACGCCTGCAGCCATTCCAGTTTCTCCATCCTTCTCCTCCTTCTGCCCGTTCTCCGGGCCGTCTTCGGTCTCTGCCTGCTATTTTCAGGACTGTCCTCGTCCATGACCCGCACATATTCCGGATACCGCGCCGCAAGCAGCCGGTACCCGCGCCGATGGCGGCGAACACCACCTCCACCCGCGCCCGCTCACCTTCCCGCGGGCGCACCGCGATCCGAAAGCTGCCGCACGCCGATTCGATCTCCGGTGCCCGCTGCAGTCCCGCGCCTCCTCCATCGCCGCCGCCAGCGTGAACGCCAGCATCGACGCCGCCGCGCAGACAATATCGCTGCCGTACCGTGAAAACCCCGCGTGCCCGCGCACCGTCAGCGCAGTCCCGGAAAGCTGTACCGTGATCATTCCGGCTGCGCCGCCTCTGCGGCGCGTTTTCTCGCCTGCCGGACCTGCACAGGGGGCCTTCTCACCCTCCAGCCGCACGTCCGCGCGCATGCCCTGCGCAGAATCTGTCAGCGAGGCGAACAGCTCCGGCTCATACCGCTGCGCGAGCGTCAGCGCCATCCGCTGCCAGAGCGCGTCCTGTGTCCCGCCCCGGATCTTCTGCAGCACCTGCTCCTTGCCGTCAAAATCCATCATGTCGAGGCACGCGAGCGCCTGCTGCTCCATCCCCGGCCGGAAGAAGCCCAGCTGGAAAAACTGCAGCGCCAGCTCGTTCTGCGCCAGCTTCGTGTATTCCGTGTGCTTCTGTGTCGTCACCGTCACGTCAAAGACCGGCGTGCGCAGCAGCCCGTCCGCGCCGAGGCTTTGCGCCTTGAGATGCGCATTGCAGTAGGACACATATTCCTCCGCCCCGCCCGCGCCCAGAATGCGGAATTTCCGCGGCAGATCGTAAAACTGCCGGATGCGCTCGATGACCATCCGGATCATCCGCGCGTAGGCCCGGTAGGCCGACCGCGTCGCCGCGCGCGAGCTGCGGCCCGAGGCCTCCTGCAGCGCCGCGATGGCCGAGGCCGCCGTCACGCCCGACGAGACCTGCCCGTTCGTCACGTCCGTGTTGCCGGTCGTCCACTTGAGCTCTCCTCGATCTTGCTGTTCAGCACCTGCACGCACACCGCCGGCAGCGTGCGCACCTGCACCTGCTGCAGCGAGTCCTGCCCCAGATTCCCGTCCACATGCACGAACGGCTTCGTCCAGTCCGCATACTCCTGCTCGTTGACCGAGCCGTCCGCGCGCCGGAACCACCGGGGCGTGGCCGACATGATCGTGTTTTTCACGATGGCCTGGTCCATCCGGTCGATCTGCTCCTGCGCGCCCTTGCCGATGTCGATGTACCCGTAGCCGCAGATCGAGCCCTCAATGGGGAACAGCCGGTCGAAGATGAACGGATACTCCCCGTCGTCATACAGTCCCCCGCTCGCACGCGGGCCCGCGCACCGGCACCTGCACCAGTGTCCGTTCGCCCCGCGCGTCCACCTCCTCCCGCGTGACCCGACGGCACGAACGTATCGTTCTCCGTCGCGTACAAGACCGTCTGCCCCACATACTTGCAGTAGTGCAGCACCGTCCTGCCCTCCACGCGCTTTTTGTAATACCAGTCCATCACCAGCGTCTTTTCCGACAAGTCCACCGCGTCGTCCGTCCGGTACCTTGCCAGCAGCCCGCTGCTGCCGCCAAGCTTTCCCGCCAGCTGCGGATACGCCGCCAGCAGCGTCTCGTTGTCCTCCAGCTCCAGATAAAACACGTTCTGCGACTTCTGGATATCCGTCACGCCCGGCTCCCAGACCAGATTCAGCACATTCACCGGCCGGATCGAGATATCGCCCAGCCCGCCCAGCTTCTCCTGGTCCCAGTACACGCCCCATACGCCCGTGCCCTGCTTCATCTTCTGCCAGCACGTGTCGGAATAGACCTCCTCAAAGTCGTTCTGCTCCAGAATGCACGGCAGGATGGACGAGAGCATCTGCGCCTCCATCCGGTCGTCCGGCTCCCGCGGACGGATATTCGGCCCCGGATAGGCCGCGATCGCGTCCGCGTGCTTGCCCATGATCACGTTGAACAGCCACCCGGACGCCGGCCGGTCGTCATTCGGATTGCCCTTGTCCGCAAACTGCCGCCACTGCCGCAGCTTCCACCAGTCCTCGTCGGCGATGATGCGCCGCTCGAGATTCTGCCTGCCCTGCTTGTAGCGGCGCAGGATCTCCGCCGCCCGCCGGAGCTCCTTCTCCCCGATCACGGGGACGCCTGTTGTCCGTACCTCCATTGCTTCCTCCTTATCTCAGTTGGTCGAGCGGATCCGACCAGATCGCCGCCGTCTGCCCGCCCCGGATCGGCCGCACCGGCCGCGACATGCAGAAATACCGCCACTCGTCGCACACATGGTCCTCCAGCGCCGTGTCCAGATCCTCCGGCCGCGTCTGCGAATACAGCATCAGCGGCACCGTCCGGATAAACGCCCTGCAGTTCCGGAACACATACATCCGCGGATACCCGTTCTCGTCGAACTGCAGCCGGTAATGGCACTGCATCCACCCCGCGATCCGCTCGTTGTCGCCGGGCGAAAAATACACGCCGTACCGCGCCGCCGTCTGTGCCACGCTCTCCCCGCGCGACGCGTCCCAGATCGCCGGATCCGCCACACCCGTGATCTCGCGGCCCTTCAGCCACGGGTGCTCCGTCTCGATCCGCCGGATCTCGGCGAACTGCCGGTCCGGCGTCCACTTGACGCCCTCGTTCGGCGTCCGCGTGCAGCCGTAGAGCTCCAGGATCCGGTAGAGGACCCCGTCATAGTCGACCGCCCACCACGCGCAGGAAAACGGCTTTCCATACCCGAAGTCATAGCTCCGGCAGACCGTCCACCCCTTGTCCGGCACGAACGGCTCAATGACATGCGTCCACCGCCGGTCCCGGTAGTGCTCCGGCACGTCCCGGAAGTCCTCAAAAAACTGCCCCTCGTACACATCCCACGACCCATGCAGCCACGCCTCGCGCAGCTTTGGCGGCAGCGTCTCGAGCTGCTGCAGATAGTCCGGCTGCCGCTCGAGCAAGACCCGGTTGTCCGTCACCAACGCCTGCACGAAGCTGTAGGCGTCTTCCCGCTCCCCCGGCTCAAACCGCCGGTCGATGAACAGCCGCTTAAAATACCCGTGGCTCGGCCCGCCGGGGTTCAGCGTGTAATACGTCCGCTTCGGAAATCCGTTCGTCCCGCGCACGCAGGCGTTGATCGCGTCGATCCACGCCTTCTGCAGCTGCCCCGCCTCGTCGAGGAACACCACGTCGTATTCCGCGCCCTGATACTGCCCCAGATCCCCATCGCACGCGCAGTAGCCGAAGGTCAAGACCGACCCGTTCGGAAACTCGAACCGCTTGTCCGCCGCCTTATACTTCGCCACGCCCGCCAGCTCCTGCCGGAGCGGATCGATGTGGTTGTTCTGCAGCTCCCGCAGCGTCCGCCGCACGATCAGCAGCTTGATCCCCGCGTACCGCAGCGCCAGCAGCTTTGCCTTCGTCCGCACGGCCCAGCTCTTTCCGCCGCCTCTGGCCCCGCCATAGGCGATGTGCCGGTGCCGGTCCAGCAGAAACCGCCGCTGCTTCTCGTTCGGCGCATCCATCCGCAGCTCCGTCATTCCGAAAACTCCTCCGCCTGCCCCGCAAAGACGACCCGCACGCCGCGCTCCTGCCCGGCCCCTTCGCCCTGCAGCTCCTGCCGGATCTCCACGGCCTGCTTCATCACCTTCGCCAGCTCCCCGAGCTCCTTGCCCGGCGTCTCGCCCTCCTTGATCTGCGTGAGCAGCCGGCGGGACATCGTCTCCAGCGCCTTTTCCAGATTCCCGGAGGCCTTTCCAATGGGGTCCGCCCGCTTTCTTGCGCCCTTTTCCTCACGCATCCGCATACCTCGCGTTGATCGCCCCATAGAGCTCGCACTTTTCGCAGTGCTTCGTCCGGCAGAAGATCTCCATCTGTTGCCGCTTCGCCCGGGCCGACACAAACGTCAGCCGCAGAAAGCTCTCATCCGTGATCCCCTCGCAGAAAATACTCTTCCCGCTGTCCTCCCGGTAAAACGGGCACCAGACCGGCAGCACGCCGCTTTCTTCCCTACGCATCCGTATCCTCTCCTCTCTCGTACCGGTATCCGGCCTGCGCCGCCAGCCGCCGCGGCCCCAGCGCCTCCAGCAGGAATTCCTCCATGCACTCCTCGTGCACCACCGCGCCGTCCGCCGCCGCATACCGCCCTTCCGACCTGCGGACCGGCTCCCTGCACCAACGGCAGCAGCCGCAGACCACCTCCATACCAGCTTCCTCCATCATATTTTTATGCGATTCAAGGTTGACAAAAAGCGCCGCAGCGGATACAATTATTGTATCTGAACTTCCCGCTGCGGCGGCTTTCGCTCCCGCATCTGCACGCTGAGTGTATCTCATTTTCGTGCGATTGTCAAGGGGAGTACGTCGCACATTCGTTCGATTCCACATTCTGCACAAAAGTGAGGTGGCTGATTTGTTCGTTTATACCAGATTCGAAGCCCTGATCCGCGAGACCGGCGTCACCAAAGCCTCGATTGCCCGCCGTCTCGGCCGGACCCCCACCATCTGTCAGGACTGGAAGGCCGGCAAATCCGAGCCGAACGACGAGCAGCTTTCCATCGTCGCTTCCGCCCTCGGCACCACGCCCGCCTACCTGCGCGGCACGACCGACGAAAAAAAGCTCCCCACCGAGCCCATGCCCGGTGAGGAGGATCCGCTCGACGCGCAGCTCAGGGAGCTTCTTTCCCATGCTGACGACGATCTGAAGCAAGCGATGATCGCCTTTCTGGAGCGTTTTCAAAAAAAGTAAGAAATTGCTGCTTTTCTTCCCGGCTCAGCACCTGAAACAGGCGTAAGATGGTCTCGTCCATCTCCCGCGCCCGTCGGTGCGTCTCGGTCTTCCCTTTCGGATTTTCCGGCATCCTGCATCCACTCCCATCCTTCCGTTCCGTTCAACCAGGTTCTTGCGTTCGAGGCAGTAACTGTATATTAAAACATTTGTTCCAATTTTTCAAGATGGCAGAACAACCAAACTATCGACGAAATTTTTTATTTCTCTGCTATTTCCCATCGCCTCCCGCCGCCCGGATTCCTCCTTGACGCACCGCCCATTCGGTGCTAAAATATCCCTATCCGCCGGTGTGGTGGAATGGCAGACACAAGGGACTTAAAATCCCTCGGCATAACAACCGTGCGGGTTCGACCCCCGCCACCGGCACCACTCAGAAATGACCTTTGGATGTCAGATGATCGCGCAAGCGCGACCATCTCGACAGCAAAGGTCTTTCTTCGTTTCCGAATTGCAAACACTTCGTTGGTTTGCAATTCGGTTCTTGTCTCACGGCCGCTTCGCTGAGTCCCGATTCAAGGTTTATAAAATAACTTTTCCCGGAGGTCTCCCCATGTCCCATTCCAGATTTCAAACCGCCCGGAAGCTTCTGATCTTCTGGACGTTCTTCATCGGCCTCGGCGCCGTGGCCGGCGCGGCCGCCATGCTGATCGACCCCAGCGGCCGCGCGCTGGGCATGGACGCCATGCTGCCGTATTTTCAGGTCCTGCCCTTCGCCGGCGTCCTTTTTCAGAACTTCATCTTCTCCGGCTGGGCGCTGCTGATCGTCAACGGCCTGAGCAACCTGACCGCCGCCTGCCTGCTCCTCGCGAAAAAGAAAGCGGGCGTCGTGCTCGGCGGCGTCTTCGGCGTGACGCTGATGCTCTGGATCTGCATCCAGTTTTACATCTTCCCCCTGAATTTCATGTCCACGCTCTATTTCCTCTTCGGCCTGTGCCAGGCCGCGACCGGCTATGCCGCCTGGATCTTCCTGCAGCAGGAGTCCTTCCGCGTCGACCCCGCCGACTACCCGCACATCGGTGCCGATCCCCGCCGCCTGGTCGTCTGCTTCTCCCGCATGGGCTACGTCAGAAAGCAGGCCCTCGCCGAGGCCGACCGGACCGGCGCAGCCGTCTATGAGATCCGCGCCGCCGAGCGGACCGCGGGCACGCTCGGCTTCTGGTGGTGCGGCCGCTACGGGATGCACCGCTGGCCCATGCCCATCGAGCCGGTCGCGCTCGACCTTGCCGCCTATGACCACGTGACCATCTGCGCCCCCATCTGGGTCTTCGCCCTGGCCGCGCCGGTCCGCAGCTTCTGCATGCAGGCCGCCGGCCGCATCCGCGAGGCCGATTATCTCCTCGTCCACCACACCCGCGGCCGCTACGAAAACGCCGCCCGCGAGATGGACGCCCTTCTCGGCCTGACCCACACCGGCTTCCGCACCCTCCAGTGCCACACCGGCCATTACCGCACCCGATAAAATTTACGAAATTTTGTTCGCATATTTCCGCAATTTGTGTTATACTGTTTCCGGAACCATGAACTTCGGACATATCTGAAACCAAAGGAGGGAGCTGGATGCAGCAGCGGCTGATCTTTCACGTAGACGTCAACAGTGCCTTTCTGTCCTGGGAGGCGGCGCGCCGCGTCGCCGCAGGCGAGCCGGACCTGCGCGCCATCCCCTCCGCCATCGGCGGCGACCGGGACAAGCGCACCGGCATCATCCTCGCCAAGTCCATCCCCGCGAAAAAATTCGGCGTCACCACCGGTGAGCCGGTCGGCATGGCGCTGCGCAAATGCCCGCAGCTCGTCCTCGCCCCGCCGGATTTCGCCCTCTATACGCGCAATTCCCGCGCCTTCATCGCCATCTGCCGCCGCTTCGCCCCCGTGGTGGAGCAGGTCTCGATCGACGAATGCTTCCTCGACATGACCGGCACCCACCTGCTCTACCCCGACCCTCTCGCCGTCGCCCACCAGATCAAGGACGCCATTTTCTCCGAGCTTGGCTTCACCGTCAACGTCGGCATCTCCGAAAACAAGCTCCTGGCCAAAATGGCCAGCGACTTTGAAAAGCCCGATAAGGTCCATACCCTTTTTTCCCGCCGAGATCCCGCAGAAGCTCTGGCCGCTGCCCGTCGGCGACCTGCTCTCCGTCGGCCGCGCCCTTGCCGAAAAGCTCACCGCCGCCCGCATCCGCACGATCGGCGATCTGGCCCGGACGGACCTCGCCTACCTGCAGAAGCTCACCGGCGTCCGCACCGCCGCCCTCCTGCACGACTACGCCCGCGGCGTCGACCCCTCCCCCGTCCTCGCCGAGCCCGAGGCCGTCAAATGCTACGGCAACTCCACCACCCTCGAGCAGGACGTCACCACCATCCCGCAGGCCAATCAGGTCCTGCTCGCCCTGTGCGACAGTGTCGCCGCCCGCCTGCGCGCCGACGGCCGCCGCTGCCTCTGCCTCACCGTCACCATCCGCGGCAGCGACTTCAAAAACCGCTCCCACCAACGCCGCCTCCCCGAGCCCAGCGACGTCACGCAGGAGCTCTATGACTGCGCCAAATCCCTCTTCGCCGAATTCTGGGACGGCCGCCCCCTCCGCCTGCTCGGCGTCACCCTCAGTGACCTCACCGACGGCCAGACCCAGCAGCTCTCCCTCTTCCCCGACGAAAAGCGCGACCGCGCCCGCAAGCTCGACCAGGCCGTCGACCAGCTCCGCGGCAAATTTGGCCCCGCCGCCATCTCCCGCGGCCCCCTCACCCCCACCACCCACCGCCTCCACCGCAAATTTACCCCCAAGCCACCAGATACCTGACCTCACCAGCCGGATCGCAGCAGACCCCCCATCTGCTCCGATCCGGCTGTTATTGATATGTAAAAATTTTTTTGCACATTTTCCCCTGCTGCATGCTCCACCAACGAGAGCAGACAGGATATAGAGCGGCAGGTACGCGAACTCAAACAGGCAGGCGCGGAGCGCATTTTTCTTGAATATGAACACGGGGACGCGGCAGTCAAGGAACAGTTATCTTTGCTTCTGGAACAGGCGCAGGCAGGCGATACGATTATCACGCTGGAGGTTTCCCGCCTTGCCCGCTCGACCAAGCAGCTCTGTGAAATCATTGAAGCCATCAGCAAAAAGCACCTGTGTCTTGTCATTGTCAGCAGTATCACAATGGACTGCCGAAGCGGGCACGCAGACCCAATGACAGAGGCGTTTTTACAGATGGCAGGCGTGTTCAGCCAGTTGGAGCTTGCGATGATACGGGCAAGGGTGCGCTCCGGAATGGCAAACGCCAGAGCCAAGGGCAAGCAGATCGGCAGACCGCATCTGACCGCAGACGATATACCCGCGTCCTTCCTTCGTCATTACCCGGCCTATAAGGGCAGACAACTCAATATCAGCGAGTTTGCAAGGGTGTGTAATCTCAGCCGGACAACCGTTTATAAGTATATCGACCTTTTGGAGAATGGATAAAGCAAGTCATACATTTAACAGATATAGGGAAATGTTTTCTTTTCTGTTAAATGTATGACTTGAATTTGTTTATGGGACTATTTATTACTCTGATTTTCCTGCCGTGCTTTTGGACGTATCATCTTTTTTAAATCTAATCAATATTGCAAGCAGAACACTGACCACATGGAGCAGAATCGCTACATAGAATAGCCAGCCCAATCTCCATCTATAAATTACATCACCATCGTTAATAGTAGCTAACTCAGAGGCGTACATTGTGAAATAACCCAGCATCACAGCACCTAGAACTGGGAGCCACGGCGTAATTTTTGAAAGCGGATTTTTTTGAAGATAATCCAGCAAGAACAGTGCGAAGGAAGCCAATAGCATAATAGCGAGTAACGCACCCATGAGTCTCCCTTTGCTCGACCAAATACCAAAAATATTGGTATTATTAAAATATGTAGGTGTATGTCCAATGCCGTTGCTACTTCTATAGTAAATCACTTCAACAAGACTAAATGGAACGCACAAACATACAAATTCAATAAGCGTCAAAATCGCAGCAGTAAGTGTAAATTTCTGCTTCATATCCATTCTCCTTATTTTTTCACTTTAAACGTAACACTGTCGTTTTTCTGATCTATTGTGGCAGACAACTTCCAGCCATTGCGCTCAATCGTTTCTCCTTTGCTGATGATGTTGACCGCCATTTCAGAGAGGTCTGCGATTGATGGTAAGTCGTCTTCGCCTGCAATCAAAAAGAAGATACAGTTCACCGGCACGCGCGTCTTTCCAGCTTTTATCTCACGACTGCTTGCCCCACTCATTTTAAAAGCATCATGCAAGATAGTCTGTGTGAATGCATCTTGAAGGAAATCACTATCTGAAAGATCCTCTGCACTGACATCGGTCATGGTAAAAGTAAAACTCTTGACATTATCTTCCTTCCCTTTTGCTTCCAATACTCCATCACAGCCACTCAGCGCTGACTCGACCTCTGCCTTTGTTAGTTTCTTCGCAGTATTAGCGCAGGCACAAAACGACAAAAAGCATAACTGCGCATAACACCAATGCAATAATCTTTTTCATCCTTATTCCACCCCTATTTTGTAATCTCACTGAATTTCAACGCTTTTTCGCACAACTGCCGAACTGTCTCAACGAACGAGGAAATTCCTCTTTCTTTCTGATACGCAACAATTTTCTTAATAAGTTGGGCATCTTTATCGACAAAAAGTAATGCTTTTTACCCATTGGGGACACCTCCATTTCCAGTTTCTTTTCTCTTGCCAAGCCTAGTATATAACATTTTGTTTTATATTTCAATATAACGAACTGTTTTCTCTATACTTTTCTGTGAAACTTCCATAAAGGAGCGCACGAAAATGTATAGACGCATCCGCGATCTGCGGGAGGACCGCGATCTGCTGCAGCGGGATCTGGCCGCCTACCTGCAGTGCTCACAGGTCTGCTATTCCCACTACGAAATGGGCAAACGTGACATTCCCACCGACGTTCTGATCAAGCTGGCTGATTTCTACCACACCAGCACCGACTACCTCCTGGCCCGCACAGACGAGAAATCACCTTACCCAAAGCCCCTGGACTTTGGTCACCAATAGCCTACTTTTATTGTAGCAAACGCTACAGAATTTTGTTATGCTGCCTGCATACTTTTGAAGAAAAGTTTTACTATTCTCGTCGATCCGCCATACCCGTGCAAAAAACGAGTATCCCCGCAGCCCCAAAGCCGCCGGGACTCTCGTTTTATTTTCCCAAGCCATAAAAAACCGCCGCGAACATCAACGTTCGCGGCGGTGTGTGAAATGTTCAGGATCGCTGCACCGGCAGCGCATCACATCTTCCCTCTTATGGCTCCTCTCCCCCCGCTGGCCGAGCAGCTTTTGGGGGCAGAAATAAATAAGATCCCGCATACTCTCGTATGCGGGATCTTGGTGCGCGAGGCGGGACTTGAACCCGCACGTCCGGAGTGGACACTAGAACCTGAATCTAGCGAGTCTGCCAATTCCACCACTCGCGCATCTGCTGTCTTTCGACTGCTCAGATATATTATCACAGATTCGCCCGCTTGTCAAGCAGATTTTTCATTCCTCCGCCTCTTTTTCGCGTTCTTTCTCCCACGGAACGCCGCCCTCCCAAGAACCCCGCTGCACGAGCCGCATATTTCCTGCAGAGAAGGGACGGATAACGAACCAGTAAGATCCCGTATCCATGCGCATAGCGTGGATCTTGATGAAGAAATCAATAAAATCGGCAGCCTTCTTGCGAAGACTGCCGATTTTGGCAGGGGCACAAGGACTTGAACCCTGAGCCTACGGTTTTGGAGACCGCCGCTCTACCAATTGAGCTATACCCCTATATTGATGGTGGGCCTTCGGGGACTCGAACCCAGGACCGACCGGTTATGAGCCGGCTGCTCTAACCAACTGAGCTAAAGACCCATAATCTTGAAAGAACGATAGCCGCCACAGTTGTGACGGCTATCAGTGGCTCCCCCTGTTGGACTCGAACCAACGACCCCCTGATTAACAGTCAGATGCTCTACCGGCTGAGCTAAGGAGGAATATATATGTTGGCACTACCTATTTTCCCGGTCAGTCACCCGACAAGTATCTTCGGCGCATGTGAGCTTAACTTCTGTGTTCGGTATGGGAACAGGTGGACCCTCACACCAATCAGCACCAACTATATATATGTTAACGACCTTTCGGTCGATAACAGCTTACCAGCATGCCCGCGCTTTTAAAAAAGGTGGTGACCCGTACCGGATTCGAACCGATGTTAAAGGCGTGAGAGGCCTCTGTCTTAACCACTTGACCAACGGGCCAGCATGCTCTATATGAAGCGGAATCCGCTTATATACATGGTCCGCCTTCAGGGACTCGAACCCGGGACCCACTGATTAAGAGTCAGTTGCTCTACCAACTGAGCTAAAGGCGGATAATGGGATACACCCTGAAAACCGAACACCACAAGGAATCTGAGCAAGGGGAGAAGACTTCATTTACAGAGCCTGCTAACTACCAATTGTAGGTCAAGCCCTCGGCTTATTAGTATCAGTCAGCTACACACCTTACGGCGCTTCCACCTCTGACCTATCAACGTCATAGTCTACGACGAGCCTTACTCCATAAAGGATGAGAGATCTTATCTTAGGGGGAGTTTCACGCTTAGATGCCTTCAGCGTTTATCTCGTCCCGACGTAGCTACCCAGCTATGCCCTTGGCAGGACAACTGGTGCACCAGCGGTCAGTCCATCCCGGTCCTCTCGTACTAAGGACAGCTCCCTTCAAATCTCTTACGCCCGCAACAGATAGGGACCGAACTGTCTCACGACGTTCTGAACCCAGCTCGCGTGCCGCTTTAATTGGCGAACAGCCAAACCCTTGGGACCGAATACAGCCCCAGGATGCGACGAGCCGACATCGAGGTGCCAAACCTCCCCGTCGCTGTGGACGCTTGGGGGAGATCAGCCTGTTATCCCCAGGGTAGCTTTTATCCGTTGAGCGATGGCATTTCCACTCACATACCACCGGATCACTAACTCCTACTTTCGTACCTGCTCGACCCGTCGGTCTCGCAGTCAACTTGGCTTATACGTTTACACTCATTGCATGATTTCCATCCATGCTGAGCCAAGCTTTGAGCGCCTCCGCTACATTTTAGGAGGCGACCGCCCCAGTCAAACTGCCCGCCTAACAGTGTCCCCCGACCAGATTCATGGCCGCAGGTTAGAAACCCAGCAATCCAAGGGTGGTATCCCAAGGGTGACTCCACAGCGCCTAACGACTCTGCTTCTAAGTCTCCCACCTATCCTGTACATGAATTACCGAATCTCAGTATTAAGCTGCAGTAAAGCTCCATGGGGTCTTTCCGTCTAGTTGCGGGTAACCGGCATCTTCACCGGTACTACAATTTCGCCGGGTAGGCTGTTGAGACAGTGCCCAAATCGTTACGCCATTCGTGCGGGTCAGAACTTACCTGACAAGGAATTTCGCTACCTTAGGACCGTTATAGTTACGGCCGCCGTTTACTGGGGCTTAAATTCAGACCTTCGCTTGCGCTAAGTCCTCCTCTTAACCTTCCAAAAGCACCGGACAGGCGTCAGCCCCTATACGTCATCTTTCGATTTAGCAGAGACCTGTGTTTTTGGTAAACAGTCGCTTGGGCCTTTTCACTGCGGCCCTCTTTCGAGGGCGCCCCTTCTCCCGAAGTTACGGGGCAATTTTGCAGAGTTCCTTAACAACCTTTCTCCCGTTGGCCTTAGGATTCTCTCCTCATCTACCTGTGTCGGTTTGCGGTACGGGCACCCTATCTTCGCCTTTTTCGCCACAGAGCATCGCCGACTTCCCCTACTGTAGTTCGGTCCCTTTCGCCCGGGTCAACCAACGCCCGGGTTCGGCTATCTCTATGTGTCAGCTTTTACGATAAGGTGGCTACGGAATTTCAACCGTATGTGCATCGACTACGCCTTTCGGCCTCGCCTTAGCTCCCGGCTTACCTTGGGCGGACGAACCTTCCCCAAGAAACCTTAGATTTTCGGCCATTATGATTCCCACATAATTCTCGCTACTCATTCCGGCATTCTCACTCGTGTACAGTCCACACGTCCTCTCGATCGTACTTCACCCCGTACACGACGCTCCCCTACCACTGCGCTTAGCGCAATCCCAAGCTTCGGTTACATGCTTAGCCCCGTTAAATTTTCCGCGCAAGATCACTCGACCAGTGAGCTATTACGCACTCTTTGAACGAGTGGCTGCCTCTAAGCCAACATCCTGGTTGTTTATGCAATCTCACATCGTTTTCCACTTAGCATGTATTGGGGACCTTAGCTGTGGGTCTGGGCTGTTACCCTTTTGACCACGGATTTTATTACTCGCAGTCTGACTGCTGGGAAGCATTTATGCGGCATTCTTAGTTTGATAGAGTTCAGTAAGCTTGCGCCCCCTAGCTCATTCAGTGCTTTACCTCCGCTAAACTCATTCCCAACGCTAGCCCTAAAGCTATTTCGGGGAGAACCAGCTATCTCCAAGTTCGATTGGAATTTCACCGCTAGCCACAAGTCATCGCCGGTCATTGCAACGAACGTGCGTTCGGACCTCCATGGAGCTTTACCTCCACTTCATCCTGCTCATGGCTAGGTCACATGGTTTCGGGTCTATGGCCACTAACTTCATTCGCCCTGTTCAGACTCGGTTTCCCTACGCCTCCAACACTGAATGTCTTAAGCTCGCTAGTGACTATAACTCGCCGGACCGTTCTACAAAAAGTACGCTACCACCCTTTAACGGGCTGTAACTGCTTGTAAGCACAAGGTTTCAGGTACTATTTCACTCCCCTCCCGGGGTTCTTTTCACCTTTCCCTCACGGTACTTCTCCTCTATCGGTCATCAGGTAGTATTTAGGCTTGGAGGGTGGTCCCCCCGACTTCCCACAGGGTTCCTCGTGTCCTGCGGTACTCTGGATCCAGACTGTCAGTCTTCATTTTCGACTACGTGGCTCTCACACTGTCTCGCCGGCCTTCCCATGCCGTTCGTCTAATTACCTCTGATCATGATGTCTGTCCGTAACCCCGAAGATATTGCTACCTTCGGTTTGGCCTCTTCCGCGTTCGCTCGCCACTACTAGCGGAATCTCGGTTGATGTCTTTTCCTCGCCCTACTTAGATGTTTCAGTTCAGGCGGTTCCCTACGTACTGCTATTTGATTCACAGCACGTTGATACGGTATTGCCGTACCGGGTTTCCCCATTCGGATATCTCCGGATCAATGCTCATTTGCAGCTCCCCGAAGCTTTTCGCAGCTTGTCACGTCCTTCATCGGCTCCTGATGCCAAGGCATTCCCCTTGCGCTCTTATTAGCTTGACCTTCGTCGCAGCAAACTCCATATCATTCGCCCCGCCGCAAGCGGCAGGTCTCATTCATTCCGTTGCTGCTCCTCTTCAAATCGAAATCGACATTTCGATTTGAGATTTCTGGTTCTCAAATTATAATTGAGTAGAATTATGCAGGCTCATTAAGTTCTTTACCTTTTAGAAATTGTATCTTACCCTAAAAAATAATTGTTCCTTACTGTTGCCTTCTCATAATTTGCATCATTTTCTTCATGGTGTTCAGTTTTCAAGGTGCATCGTCGTCGCAGCAAACTCCGTATCGTTCGCCCCGCCGCAAGCGGCAGGTCTCACTCGCTTCGTTGCTGCTCCTCTCAGATCACAGCAGGCTGTGATCTGTCTGAGCCTTCTTTAAGACTCATTGAAATCCCCGCTTGGAGACTTCAATCAACCTTAAAGCGTTCAGCTCGGAGAGTGGTGGGCCAAAGTGGACTCGAACCACCGACCTCACGATTATCAGTCGTGTGCTCTAGCCAGCTGAGCTATTGGCCCGTTTGGTGGAGATTAGCGGGATCGAACCGCTGACCTCCTGCTTGCAAGGCAGGCGCTCTCCCAGCTGAGCTAAACCCCCATCTCCGCACCGAAGTGCGCCCTCTAAATTAAACAACGAGAAATCATTTAGTCAAACATCTGACTGACCATAGGACACTATCCAACCTTTTTTTCAGACTGGAAGTT
>VOFK01001831.1_pt1 | contig 43568 bp, 58 predicted proteins | sample 5384121 | NCBI WGS metagenome assembly VOFK01 (sample SAMN12384730, study PRJNA508395) | human gut metagenome | isolation source: healthy gut J | host: Homo sapiens | reverse complement strand
ATGCCATTGCCAGAATCAATACGTGGTGTCTTCGGCAAGACGGGCACGCTGACCAAAGGGAACGTTTGAAGTACAGCGCCCCTGTCATACCCCCGCAAGCGTGGCTGTCTGGAAGAGAAGCTGTTTTCAAGTCATAGCCGCAGGAACAAAAACAGTACACACCCCATAGCCAAAGCTATCACCGGGTATGCAAAGCAAAGGCATATACTCTTGTCTCCGGCAACAGAAGTTACAGAAATTGCAGGCCGCGGACTCGAAGCAAGGATAGACGGACAGCGTGTCTTGGCAGGAAACACCCGCTTACTGTCCGAATATAAGGTGGAATACCCGCAGGAATTATCCGAAATCGCCGATACGGTGGTAGTCTGCGCCATAGGTTCAGCCTACGCAGGTTATCTGCTGCTATCCGATGTTACACTGAAAGACGATGCCTGTACAGCCATAGAAGAGCTGAAAGCTTTAAATATCAATAATATTCAGATATTATCGGGAGACAAGCAGGCAATTGTCACTAACTTTGCAGAGAAGTTAGGGGTGGCGCGAGCGTATGGCAACCTGCTGCCCAACGGTAAAGTAGAGCACATAGAGGAACTGAAACGAAACACTGCCAACCGGATAGCCTTTGTAGGCGACGGCATCAACGATGCTCCCGTCCTTGCCCTCAGCCATGGGTATCGCAATGGGCGGACTGGGCAGCGACGCAGCCATCGAGACTGCCGATGCGTAATACAAACCGACCAGCCCCTCAGTAGCTACGCAAAGCCATTTGTGCCGGCAAGCAGACTACGCCGGATTGTATGGCGAACATTTCGCTGGCTTTCGGAGTTAAACCATTGGTACCGCTTTGTAAAAGCCGGCGGACTGGCTACCCTCCTGTGGGAAGCTGTCTTTGCAGATGTCGGCGTGGCTCTTATCGCCATAGTAAATGCCATCCGCGTACAGAAACTGATAAAATAGAAAGGGAAAAGCATATGAAAGAAAAGGATTATTTAGCCTTTGTTGGCAAAGAGAGATACAGCCCACCGCCATACGCATATTAGTGTATTGCAGGCCATGCTCAAGGCAGGACGCTCCGTCTCTTTACTCGATTTGGAAAACTATGCTGGATACGGTTGACAAATCCTCTATCTTCCGCACCATCACCCTTTTCCTTTCTCACCACCTGATACACAGCATCGATGACGGGACAGGTTCTTTTAAATATGCGGTATGCAGTGCAAGCTGCTCTTGCGAAAGTCAACGACCTGCACACTCATTTTTCATTGCGAGTTGCAACAAGACATTCTGCTTCCAGAATATCCCTACACCGGTAGTACAAGTACCGGAAGGATTTTTACGCTGAACAGCATCAATTATGTACTGAAAGGGCTTTGTCCGGAATGTGCGGCAAAAGATAAGCAGAAACAAAATTTCAAGACGCAGTGAAGAAAACAGTATACCTGTCGCTTATGAAGATTATATTATCTCCCTGCATTCTTTTGTAATCTAAAAGTATTTTTGCCTATCTTTGTAAGAATCAATATATTATATAATGAAAAATAGCAACGAAAATCAGATAATCCGTTTTGACTGGGCGATGAAACGTCTGCTCAGGAACAAAGGCTAATTTCAGTGTACTGGAAGGTCTGCTCACTACGTTATTGGGTGAAAAGATCATTATCCGGCGGCTTCTTGAGAGCGAAAAGCAATCAGGAGGACGAGTATGACAAGTATAACCGCGTCGACATGCTTGCCGAGAATTCAAAGGTGAGCTTGTCTTGATAGAGGTACAGAACAATAATGAATACGCCTACTTCCAGCGTATGCTGTTCGGCACTTCCAAATTGGTGACCGAGTATATCAATAGAGGGGAAAGCTATGACAAGGTCCGCAAGGTCTATAGCGTTAATATCGTCTATTTTCTCTCTGGGACATGGAACCGATTTCGTTTATCATGGAAAAGACGGAGTTCAGAGGTATCCACACCAATGACCTTGAACTCACCCCTTTCCAAAAGCAGACATTCAAGGTGGATGCGGTGAGCCAGTTATATCCCGAATATTATATCCTGAAAGTAAACGATTTCAATCAGGTAGCCAGGAGTCCTTTGGAAGAATGGATTTATTATTTTGAATACCGGGAGATACCTTCTACAGCTACAGCTCCCGGTCTGGAAGAGGCCCGTGAGGAGGTTGAAACTGGACAGCATGACCAGGATGAGCTTGCTGCGTATTACCGCCACTTGGATAATATTGTAATCGCTTCGTGACAATATCAATACCGAACGTGAAGAAGGAAGAGCTGAAGGCAAAGCCGAAGGTAGAGCCGAGGGCAGAGCTGAGGGTAGAGCTGAAGGTAGAGCCGAAAGGTATTGAAGAGGGGTTGAATAAAGGATTGGCAAAAGGTCATAAAGAAGGAGTAAAAGAAAGTGCCCGTAATTTGAAAAAAATTAGGTGTGGCTATTGAGGTCATTTCACAAGCTACCGGATTATCTAAAGAAGAGATTGAAATATTATAAAAAACGTTTTTTTGAAAAGAGAACGTATTTAAATACAAAAAGTAAAGCCACTGAAAAAACAGCGGCTTTACTTTTCAATTTGTGGAGCTGGAGGGTGTCTCGAACCTTTTTATAAAATTTCACAGGATATCAAAATATCATGTAATCAGTTATTTATTCTCTTTCTTTCAATTAATCTAAATATCTCTTAATATCATTGTATATCTCATTTTTTAAGATTGTATTTTTGGGTGTCATTTTCAAACACACCCAATTATGAATATTAAAAGAAATATCATTTTCGCACCGGAAAGCCGCAAAAGACGGTATTCAGTCACAAAGAATGTGCCAATCCGTATGCGTGTTATCTTTGCCAGTCAGCGTATCGAATTTACTACGGGATATAGAATCGATGTAGAAAAATGGGACACAGACAAGCAACGGGTTAGAAACGGTTGTACCAACAAGCTAAAGCAAAGTGCATCCGAAATCAACGCCGAACTATTACGGCAATACACCGAAATACAGAATGTGTTCAAAGAATTCGAGGTGCAAGATGTAATACCCACCCCTGCACAAATTAAGGAAGCGTTCAACCTAAAGACAAAAGGGGAAAAAAAAAAAGAAAACCATGAGGAAAAAGCAAAAAGGTTGAATTAGACTTCATGAAAGTTTTCAATGAATTTGTAGCAGAATGTAGCAAACAAAATGACTGGTCTTCCTCAACCCTCAAAAGTTTGCAACAGTCAAAAAAACACATTTATACATTTGACCCTAATACTACGTTTGACAGTTGGACGGAAAAACATTTCAATGACTATATAGAATTCTTGCGTACAGAAAAAAACATGCGTAACACTTCCATTGCCAAACAAATCAAATTCGTAAAATGGTTCTTACGTTGGAGTAATCGAAAAGGGTATCACCAAAACATGGCTTATGATAAATTCACGCCTAAAATGAAGAGTGCACCCAAAAAAGTGATATTCCTCACCCAAAATGAAATAAATAAACTAAGAACCTGCCCAATACCACCAACAAAGAAATACCTTGAAAGAGTAAGGGATGTATTGCTATTTTGCTGTTTCACCGGATTACGTCACTCCGATGTGTATAATTTGAAACGTAGTGATGTTAAAAACGGTCATATCGAAGTTATTACCATAAAGACGGCAGACAGTCTTATTTATTGAATTAAATGACCACAGCAAGGCAATACTCGAAAAGTACAAAGGTGTGCCGTTCCCTCGAATGACAAGGCATTGCCAGTTGTAAGCAATCAAAAGATGAACGAATTTTTAAAAGAACTGGGACAACTGGCAGAAATAGATGAACCAATACGAGAAACATATTATAGAGGAAATGAACGAATAGACGAAGTTACACCTAAATACGCATTATTAAGTACTCACACCGGAAGACGAACATTTATCTGTAATGCTTTGGCACTTGGCATTCCAGTACAAGTAGTAATGAAATGGACGGGACACAGCGATTACAAAGCGATGAAGCCCCCTATATTGATATAGCGGATGAAATCAAAATCAACGCTATGACTAAATTTAATCTGATATAACTATGGACGAAAGAATAACATCAATGATACCCCCACTACGGAAAACTCAACAAGATATATACCGAAATAATGTCCGGCGGCAGTTTCTCTTTTTTGAGAAGCAGCAATTCATTTCCGGCTTTACGGAGAGTACGGGGACACGCAGACATTTGAAACCGCACTTATCAGCCTCATGCTTGAAATGGACGCCGCACACTTCTCCATATTGCTGAACAGCCTGAAACGTGAGATTGAAAGCAACATCTCGACTTACAGCGCCTGCAAGGAGTTTTTCGACTGTCTCGATACCGGATATGTCTGCCGACAGCATGAAGAGCGCTTCGACTGGAGCATCGACAGACAGATGAAAGTCACAAACGGATATTACCGGGAACTCATGGAAGCCAACGGCTCTTTGGAAGCGGTAGGCTTCAGGGAGCATGACCGTCAGGAAGAGAAACTGCTGGAAAGAAGGTACGACCGGTGCAAACGGGAATACGACAAGGAGAAAGCCAAACTGGATGAACTGTACAGGCAGAAGGAGCAGGCAAGGCGGGAAGCCCTGCAATGCCTGCAAAACCGTTGCGGGGACATTTGCAGGCTGGGAGGCTCACTATTGGCAATCCTTGATAAATACCTGACCGACCAAAAGAAAAAGGAGGGGGAGGAAAAGGAAGCCGCCACCACACCGACAAGCCAACCCGCCTACTTCCCCATGAAACTTTTGTCAGCCGTTTACGAAAGATGCAACGGCGAGCAGTTCGAAGCCGTTTCAGAACTGGACTTCTACGCCAGCATGAACCTGCAACCATGCGAAGGCAGACTGAAAATAAGACCGAGGAGAAAGCCCGTGTATGCTATCTCATTTCCTATGGGTGAGACCCTCTCCAATCAGGACAGAGAGAAGTGGAAAGAGGATATCATGAACCTGCTGGGAATAGACGATACATACTACAAGTCAAAATACAAGGCACCGTTCCCCGTACCGATTTAGCCAGTGACAGCAATCAGGAAATTGCCAAGGGAAATGCGGTTAATATTCCGATAGCCGATGATATGCCCCGACATTCCACTGACACGACCACTTTTACCACTCAAAAATAATTTCACCACCTTTTATTACTTACTGATACTTAATAAGATAGCGTGATACCCAATCACGCTATCCACATCCTGCCTCACCCATACCCGGAACTAACTTTGCACTGTTCGAACGAGGTAAAAAGCCCATGCGCAGGGCTTACAGTACAAACGTTAATTTCATTCTGACATGGAAATTAGAGACCTTTTTATCAAAGCCCGTATGGCAGATGACGGGCGAAGAGTTCATATTCCCGAACCGGCACGCCTTTGCAGGGAAGCGAAACGAAGCCAACCCAACCAGCAGCCGACAAGGAAAAAAGAAATGGTACGGGATAGGGCGGCATAGCCCGGCTGTTCGGGTGCAGCATACCCACAGCAAACCGCATCAAAAAAAGCGGGAGGATAGACAGAGCCATTACGCAGATAGGACGCAAAATCATCGTCGATGCGGACATGGCGCTTGAACTGGCAGGACGCAAAAGCGGGGGACGCAGATAGGGAGGTGCCATATGGAAAACAAGGAAAGAAACATCACGCCCGAAGAGGCGGTAATCTCTATGGCAAGCCTCACGGCTCGACCTTTCGGAAGACTACGAGAAGGCACCCGAAAATCCTGAAAGCGGGGTTCCGTCATCGGCACGCTGGGGAATTTCAGCGCGTCAATCGGGAAAGCCAAGAGCAAGAAGACGTTCAACGTCTCCGCAATCGTGGCGGCTGCGCTGAAAAACGGGACGGTACTGAACTATACGGCGGAACTGCCCGAAAAACAAGCGGAAAATACTCTATGTGGACACCGAACAGAGCTCCTACCACTGCGAAAGTGGCAAGGCGCAGCCTGCGCATGGCGGGACTGCCCGCAGACAGAAACCATGAAGACCTTGAATTCCTCGTCCTAAGGAAGTACACGCCCGAAGAGCGCATAGCAATCGTGAAGGAGGCAATCTACCGCACCGAGAATATCGGGCTGGTAGTCATTGACGGAATACGGGACATGGTGCACGATATCAACAACCCCGGTGAGTCCACAACGGTAATTCCCTATCTGATGACATGGACGGGGAAAGGGACATCCACATCCATACTGTCCTGCACCAGAACAAGGGGGACGAGAACGGCAAGCACATCGGAACCGAGCTAAGCAACAAGGCGGAAACCGTGCTGCAAGGGAGAAGGACAAGAAGAACCCCGGTGTAAGTACAGTCAAAACCGCACATATCAGAGCAGTGGACTTCGAACCGTTCGCATTCCGCATCAATGAGGAAGCATTGCCCGAACTGCTGGAGGACTACCAGTTCAAGGACAAGGAGCCGGGCAAAAAGGAGGAGGAAATTCGACCCCTACAAGGACATCACCCGAGCAGCAGCACCGCATTGCACTGGAAGCGGCGTTCACCCTGAAAGCGAATACGGCTATCAGGAACTTGCGGGAGTTATTGAGGGAAACCTACGCCACTGTGGACGTCATACTTGGCGGAAACAGGGTGACAGACCCTCATTACCCTATTGAAGAACAAACGGATGATAGTGCAGGAGAACGGCAGGAAATACACCTTCAAGCCCGATTTCCACTATTAGCGGTATGGCATGGGAACCACTTTACTTTAGTCCCGTACCATATATATATACGGAAATAAAGTAAAGTGGATATAGCCCGTAACATATAGAGAGGTACGGGCGAAAACAAAAAAAAGATGTTCACACCGCCTGACAGGAAAAACAGCACGGGCATGACAGCCCGGAAACCGCTTTACTTTAGTCAGGGTGCATATATATAGCGAAATAAAGTAAAGCGGATGCAGCCCGCAACATGCAAAAGGCACGGGCGAAAACAAAAAAACAATATCCACTTAAACAGAAACCCACATGAATACGAATGAAGCGAAGCGGATACGCATAGAGGAATATCTGCACAGTCTCGGCTACGACCCGGTAAGGAAACAGGGCGACAGCCTATGGTACAAAGTCACCTTTCAGGGACGAGTGCGAAACCGTCCTTCAAGGTCAACACGGAACGCAATCTATGGTACGATTTTATGGCGCAGGCAGGGGCGGGAACATCATCGCACTGGCGCAGGAACTCTACGCATCCGACAGCCTGCCCTACCTTTTGGAAGGATAGCGGAGCAGGCGCCCGGCGTGCATCCGGTCTCCTTTTCTTTTGGCAAGCAGGCACTCTCAAAACCGAGCTTCCAACAGTTGGAGGTGGTGCCGCTCTCTTCCCCCGCCTTGTATTCCTATCTGCGGCAGAGGGGGATAAATACGGAGCTGGCGAAAAGAGAATGCAGGGAAGTGCGCTATCTGACCGACGGCAAGCCATACTTTGCCGTCGGCTTCCCCAACCGTTCGGGAGGCTACGAGATACGCAACAAGTTTTTCAAAGGGTGCATCGCACCGAAGGACATCACCCACATACGGCAGGAACAGCCGAGGGAGACCTGCTGCCTCTTCGAGGGCTTCATGGACTACCTCTCCTTCCTCACCCTGCGGCTGGAAAGGTGTCCCGACCGCCCCGACCTTGACGGGCAGGACTACATCGTGCTGAACTCTACTTCCAACCTATCCAAAGCAATCCACCCACTGGCGATTACGAACGCATCCATTGCTTCCTTGACAACGACAAGGCGGGAATGGAAGCCGTTCAGGAACTGCGGGAGGAATACGGGATGCGCATACGGGACGCATCGCACATATACGGAGGCTACAACGACCTGAACGACTTCCTTTGTGGTAAACGGTCAGGACAAGCGGAACGGCGGCAGGAGAAGCCGGAACCGGAGAAGAGAACAACGGCAGGCAAGGCAGCCGGAGAGGAAAGGCAGAGGTTTCAGGATGTAACCGCACAGCCGGCAGATGGCTTTAAAAAAGCCATAGCTCATTAGGGCTTTTTCTTCACGCAATGCACGCATCGCTAAAAAAGCCCCAATGAGCAAAAGGGACGCCGCCCCTTTTGAAACCCCGGAGCCATGCGGCAGGGGAACAAGGCAGGGAAGTATTAAACCGAAAAAATGTATTACAGTTATGGGATATGTAGTTTTGCATTTGGAAAAGCAAAGGGTACGGACAGCAGGATGTCCGCACACATAGAGCGCACCGTCCACCCCAAGAACGCGGACAGAACGCGCACGCACCTGAACCGGGAATTGGTGCAATTCCCCGAAGGGAGTGAGGAACCGCACACAGGCAATAGCGCACCGGATAGAGACAGCAGGTATCAGGCGCAAGGTGGGCACCAACCAGGTGAAGGGCAATCGGGTACTGCTCACCGGAAGCAACAAGGACATGAAGCAAATGGAAGTGGACGGACAGGCTTGACGAATGGTGCAACGACAGACCTGCAATGGCTCCGTGAAACATACGGGGAGCGGAACCTCGTGTCGGCAGTTCTGCACATGGACGAAAAGACCCCGCACATACACGCCACTATCGTACCGATAGTGACCGGAGAGCGCAGGAAAGCCAAAAAAGAAGAACAGAACGGGAAAAAGAAATACCGCAAGAAGAGCACGCAGGACGTGCGGCTGTGTGCAGATGATGTCATGGCAAGGCACAAAGCTGAAACACTATCAGGACACCTACGCACAAGCCATGAGCAAGTACGGCTTGCAGAGAGGCGTGGACGGTTCGCTGGCAAAACACATACCGACCTCGCAATATTACAAGGAACTGGTAGAACAACAAGACAGCCTGCAGGAGAACATAGAAACCTGCTGGGGCTGGAAGAGGAAGCACAGAAGAAACTGAAAAAGGTCAAGGGAGAAATCGACGTGCAGAAGATGAAGAATGCGGCGGTAAACGCAACCACAGCCATAGCGGACAGGGTGAGTTCTCTTTGGGCGGCAGCAAGGTCAAGAGGCTGGAAGCGGAGAATGAAAATTTGAGGCAGGACATTGTGAAAGCTGCAAAAAACAGGTACAAAGCCGAACAGAGGGAACAGACAAAAATGGAGAACCGATACAACAGCGAGATAAACAAGATAGACCGGAGCTACCAGCAAAAAATCAGGGAATACGACAACAGACTGGAACAGATAGACACCTATTTCCCTCTATCGTGAAGGGAATTGTTGCCTGGTAGCCGAACAATGCCGGGAAGTGGGGTTTACCGAGGAACTGACAAGGCGGGTTGTCAGCCTGCAAACCCGTGGAGTTCAAGGGGAAGGCCTCTATTCGAAGGAACACAAGGAGAAGTTCAGGACGGAGCACTCGACGGCAACCGTGGAGAGAAACCCGCAGGAGAAAGGAAATTCCGGCTGTGCATTGACGGCATGCCCATACTTGAATGGTTCAAAATGAAGTTTCAGGAACTCAAAGAAAAGCTGGGTGTAAGCCACACCCAAAAAAAAGAGAACAAAACCGAAAAGAGGGTTGAGATTGTAAAACGTAATAAAAAAAATAAGGGCTTTGAGTTTCCATTTTAGCTGTTTTTGTATTTTTGTATTGGATTGAGTATGCTCTTTCCAAGACATATTAGAATTTTTAGAAGCGTTATGCTTATCTTGTAGATGAAAACGTAAGGAAATTTTCAAAGAGTACAAGGGATAAAGCATAGTGGTTCTCACGCTATAGCGTGGGCTGCTATATCCATATCTGTACTCAAGGTATTTTCCTACGACCTTCATCTAAGACGTGGCATGCAGACCCACGCTTCTTTTTACAATATAACTCTGTTGGTGGGGGTCTCAGGCGGCTATATATGAAACCAACAACATGATTTCACAAAGTTGAAAATTTTTTTTATTTGACCCTCAAAAAATGAGAGTTCAGTCTTACCCTGACAAGCCCGGTAACTATATCATAGTATTACGTAGTACGTCCTCATTGCCCATAAAAGTACAATTTCCCACCACTCACTATACTAACCTCTTTTGATTGCCAAAAGAGAAATACAAATGTCGTGTATGTAGGCAAAAGCAGTAAAAGTCTTTTAATTACAAACAAATATTTCACGGCACTGCCGGAAATTCCACACTCAAAAAATCATTAGATTATTGGGATTCAAACTGACCTCAAGAGACATGTAAACTCTCCCCAAAACGGAAAAAAAAACTATATTTGTGAATTGACGAGCGTACACTGACCGAATGGATGAAAAAGACAACCTGCTACTTTTTTTATTATGCAAATAATGATTATGCAAATGTTGAAAAGAATTGATTCGCATATATAATCCCCGCTTAATCCTGCAAGGAAATTTCAATAAAAACTAATCTTGATTTCCGTAAGGAGCTTTCTTGCGCTTCGTTCATGCACTTCGGCGAAACAAAGCCCCCAATACCAAATAACCAATTAAAACTAAATACCTATCCACAACAATTGCAATGCAGCAATTGTGGTATAAACAACAATTGATGAAGGGTTAAAAAAAATGAGAAGTACATTAAATGCCTTTCTTGTGGTTGTATTATTTCAAAAATCCCATCTACATACAAAATAAAAAAATAAAGAACGCCGACAATGGATAGCGGTATTGATTTTTCTTGTTGTGGTTATAATTTTCAATATTTCAAGTAGAGAATACAGCACTTCTTCAAAGGGTAACAATAGAATCGAAAACTACAGGAGCAACAAAGGACCATCTCAAACAAAAGCTATGGCAGGGGTCTATCTTAAACGGCATTATCTTAAAGACCCTGATAGTTATGAAGGAATAAGTTGGGAAGCCTTTGGTATATATAATAAAGAACAATAATACTTTTTTGCTCTTCATAAATATAGGGGCTAAAAACAGTTATGGCGGTTACGTGGTGGTGGAAGAGAAACTTTTTTATTGATTCTGACGGAATGTTATAAAAGTTGTAGATGACATGAATGAAGTCAAAACAATGAACAAAACAACAATGAAGTTATGAAGGAGCAAAATGCTGAAAAGACTTTCAACATGAGAAAGCCCAAATAGAGTTTGCAAAAAAGGTAAAGCGGAGTTTCTACAAGGATGTGGCGGCTGCCTGATGATCCCAATCATCATTATCATTCTACATTTGTATAGTAATTTTTAATAGGTCTAATTGCTTCTCCTTTTATGGATTAATCAAAAAATTTAATTCTAACTTAAATAATATGGCATTATGAAAAAAATTATTACTTATTTTCATTTTGATGTTTTATCTTGGTTGTTCACCATCACAGAAGGATGTACTGTTTGCAAACGCTTCCGATGAACAAATCATAGAATGGGTAAACAATACGTAGTCCATTCCATTGAGGATAGTTTAAAAAAGAAGGAGAAAAAGTTACAAAAATAAATGGAATGGATTTTTGGCAGAAAAAAAAAGACAAGTATTCCCCGTTGAGGTATGGCAAATGGATAATACATATAAAAAAGATTCAATATCAGGATGCGTCAAGCTATTAGATACACGAGGTATTTTTCGATGAACTCGCATTTATAGGAAATGGTGATAGCGCATTTGTAGCCTTCGCTGTTGCATATACAATAGATGAAAGAATGAATAGTTCATTCTTAGAAAAAAGCTTTACCCTCGATAAAAGTGGTAAAGTCATTGGATTGTAGCGATTACCTCAGCCCTTCTCAAAAAGAGAAAACAAATAGAAGAAAATTTTAACAGAGCTTTTGAACAACAGATGGGTCCTATTCTGATTCGACGGTAAAGGAAGGTGCAGCTATGGCTGGTAAAGATACAAGCAATGTAACAAGTATAACGATTAATGGAAAGACATATTCCGAATAATTTATAATATTACGTATTTATGAAGACAAATGAACGTATTTTAAGAATCAACAGTGTTTTGCAAAATCATTTTATAAAAACATCCTCAAAGCGGAATGGTTCTTGCAAAGAGTTTATGCCTCTTTTCATAGAGAATGGCATTTTCAATAAAAGATTATAGGGAAGGTTTGCCCATTCGAAAGTTCTGAGAAGCTTTGGATACTGAAAATTCATTGGACAAAATCCCCATGTTCATGCCGAAATCTAAAAATAACCAATTTGGTATTTTTTTCAGTCCTTGCTTTTATCGCTTGTGATATTTATGGGCATCTTTCGAGTTGTTCATTTAAGTCAAATACCGATTTCCCTGAAGGCCCATGTAGCTTTCAAAAAAACGGAAATAAGGAGGAAGCAGGGGCATGGTTGAATTAATGGAATCTTGTTTGAAAACAAATTTGATAAAAGACAATGTATGCAGTAAAATGGAGTGTTTAAATTCAGGATTATGATACAAATCAATATCTTTACTATTCCGCAACTCCAACTCCTAAATTGATAGGAACTCCAAAAGGTTATAAAGCAAGGAGGCATATGTAGCGAAGGAATAATTCCTGTTGTTTCTGCAGATGGTATTCACTATCTAACAGAAACGGGAGAAACTGCTTTTGGCCACGTTTCCTCCGCATCAGGAAAGAATTTTATGTGTATCTCCGTTCTTACGGAGCAACGTGCTTGGTTTCAAGAAAATCGAAATGGATATATAGATCCACAAGGCAATGTTGTGATAGAACCTGTTATGATAACGCTTTCCTTCCATGAAGGAAAAAGCTATTGGCTTTATATAACAAAGAAGCTGACAAATGGTTAGTTATCGACCCCAATGGAAAAGAGTTATTTGAAGCCAGTTCCAATGGGTACCAACAATATTCATACACCTTTTTTGAAAAACGGATATTGCTTTAATAGAAAACTTCTTACTCAATGAAAAAGGCGAAAAGCACAGAGATTCCCTTCTAACATTTACAGTATTTCACCTTTCATTGACAATGTTGCCTTTATTTCAAGACAGTAAAAACTGGATTATGGGGACAACTTAACATAGAAGGAGAAAGTATCGGAGAACCTAAATATTCGCGAGCTTTTAGGCATTATAGACGATTGGATATATGTTGCTGATACAATTGCCAATTTAAGAGATGAATGGGACAATCAATATATGAATGTATATGCAATAAACTCTAAAGGTGAAATTAAAAATAAAATAGAAAACGTTTCATGTTTTTATCCATTATCCCAATATGCTATAATGGCAGAAAATGAGAAATATTACTTTGCTGACAAAAAAGGGAATCCGATAGACAACAACTCTTATTACAAAATTTCAGTTCCCCATTTACAGATGCTCCCAGTTATTCACCCTTTTTGGTCTTCTTTAATAGCACCTCATTCCATGTCTGATTATGATGCTTGGGGAGTTGCTACCGATTATATAGATGAAAAGAAAACATTGGCATCAATATTCGATAAGCTAACATCCGACGGCATTGACAGCTTAAAAATTGGTCAAACTATTTCAAGAATTATGGATTTATATAATATAAAAGCAAATGCCAACAAAAAGGAATGGTTGACTTACATAATAGAGATTGGGGTATAAATCAAGTCTTTGCGACATATTCCGTTGGTATTCTTCATGAATGTAAGTGTGCAATTGTGATTAAAGTAAAGATTAATGTGAGTGCTTCTCCGATAGGTGATAATCCAAAGAAATTGTTTGATGCTATACCACAATATCTTACAGAAACTTTGGGATTAAAAAGGGAAGATGAAACCCTTTATCGATCTGAAGATGCTTGTTATGATATTGTTTATTATGAAGGAGAGGATTCATTCTTTTTAATGTCTAAAGCGATAACAGAGAAATAGTTAAGAAACATTCATATAAATCGAACACTTAAAAATATTCCCGTACAGAACATCAAATTCTGTACGGGAATACTTTTATACATAAAAAATAATTATCTAAGTATCGTGGACCTGGGGAGAATCGAACTCCCGTCCAAACGAGGAAACCATATGCTTTCTACATGCTTATCTTTGCCTAAAATTTTCGAACATAAGCAAGACCAAAGCCACCAACTTATGCCTTATCCTCTAAAATTTCGTAAGAGTTACGAGGAAAAACTCAAACTATTCCCGATTTTACTGTGCCACTTTATCAAACGCTTCGGAACAAGAGCTTTTGAGTGACATCTCGTTTCTACCACTTTGGCGGAAATAAAGCTAATCTACTATACTTCGATTAAGCAGCGAGAGCATAATTTTCGTTGCCAGATAAAATTTTGATAACTGATATTTAAGTGGAAATTACCGACCCACTGCATGCTTACATACCATTCCAACTCGCTGTCAATTCCAGTCAAGCCCTAATGATGTTTCAAAGATAGGAAATCGCCTTGATAAGAACAAACAAAATGATAAAAATTAAAATAGAATATCACAAATCATCACAATAGTTAATTTATTTAAGAAAGGCAGATAGCTTTTGATATAAAGAATGATAATCAGACTATCATTTTTTATTTCAGGGTGCATTTTGGGGTGCAAACAATATAAGCACCTAATTATCAATATCATTTGTGGAGCTGGAGGGAATCGAACCCTCGTCCAAACGAGGAAATCATAAGCTTTCTACATGCTTATCTTTGCCTAAATTTTCGTGCAGCGGCAGAACCAAAGCCATCAACCGTTGCCTTATCCTCTAAATTTTCACCCGCGCCACGAGGCTGACACGAACTATCCCCGATTTGACTGCACCACTTTATCGGAATGCTTCGGAGCAACAGCTTCCGAGTGATGTCACGTCCCAGCACCTGGTGCCGGGATTAAGCTTCAATCTACTATACTTCGATTAAGCAGCGAGAGCGTAACGAGTTTCGCCAGATAAAATTTTGAGGACTGAGATTAAAGTGCAAATCAACGACGCACTGCATGCTTACTTACCATTTCTGCCCGCTGTCAAATCCAGTCAACCCCATGACTTTGTAACGGTCTGAAATTTAAAAGATTGCGTAACTCATTGCTAAGTAGGGAGGGTGAAAAAGGGATAAATGCTACTTTATTTTTCATCCTCTACCGCTTTCTTTGGCCCAAAGATACATATTCTTTTATTAGCAATCACCATATATTTACAAATATTAGCTAATACTGACTTTTCGTGATAAAAACAATAATCTTCCATACATAGAATATGTGCACCCCATTGTCATCAATGTTCAAACAGCTACCAAAGCCAGTATCCGTTGACGGAATTACCCCCCTGCAAGAGGGAATATCTATCTTCTGTAATGGATATTTGCACAAAAGAGATGGGAAGTTAACGGAAAAAGTCTCTGAAGTTAACTGAAAAACCGGAAAGAATTAAGGAAGCAATCTATCCCAAACTTTGGTTTTTCCATACCCACCTTTGGGATGTCTAAACCAAGGTTGGGTTTAGACATCCCAAGGTTGAAAAAAAGAAAGTTCTTCCGTACAAGCAACAATTCCGCCAACAGATTCCTATTATATAAATACACCCTCGTTTAACAGATGTAGCCGTAATACTTGTATACACCGCGATTGCATCTACTTTTCAGGTTATTATAGTGTTCTCTCTTTCTTTTTAAAAGTGAATGATATGTTTCGTCTAATAATGATTTGAATTCCCCGGTAGCGTCTTGGAGGATATTTTTAGTAAGAGGAAGACCCTTCGGACAATAAAAGCCGATACTTCGGACTATTTTATCCCTTTATTTCACACATTAGCCGTATTTTTGTCAACAAAAGAAACAATAATAACCAAGAGATTTTTAGAACATATCATGAAGAACCTTATTGCCCTAACCCTGCTGCTTGGAGGAAGCACACTGCTCTGCGCACAAAAGCCTGCCAAAACACCGGCAACCTACAAGCCGGTGAAAAGTGAAATGTACCGCAAAGGTTGGATAGACTTCAACAAAAACGGAGTGAAAGACGTGTACGAAGACCCCTCCGCCCCGCTCGAAGCACGCATCGAAAACCTGCTGCAACAGATGACGCTGGACGAAAAGACCTGCCAAATGGTCACCCTCTACGGCTACAAACGCGTACTGAAAGACGACCTCCCCACCCCCGAATGGAAAGAGCTGCTCTGGAAAGACGGTATCGGCGCCATCGACGAACACCTGAACGGCTTCCAGCAATGGGGGCTGCCTCCCTCGGACAATGCCTACGTCTGGCCCGCCTCGCGCCACGCCTGGGCACTGAACGAGGTGCAACGGTTCTTTGTGGAAGATACCCGTCTCGGCATCCCCGTAGACTTTACCAACGAAGGCATACGCGGCGTGGAAAGCTACCGCGCCACCAACTTCCCCACCCAACTGGGACTGGGACATACCTGGAACCGTGAACTGATTCGCCAAGTAGGACTCATCACCGGACGCGAAGCCCGCATGCTGGGCTACACCAACGTCTACGCCCCCATCCTCGACGTAGGACGCGACCAGCGCTGGGGACGCTACGAAGAAGTTTACGGCGAATCTCCCTACCTCGTAGCCGAACTGGGCATCGAAATGGTGCGCGGCTTGCAGCACAACCACCAAGTGGCCGCCACCGGCAAGCACTTTGCCGCTTACAGTAACAACAAAGGCGCCCGCGAAGGCATGGCACGCGTGGACCCGCAAATGTCGCCGCGCGAAGTGGAAAACATACACATCTACCCCTTCAAACGCGTCATCCGGGGAAGCTGGCATGCTGGGCGTAATGAGTTCGTACAACGATTACGACGGCATCCCCGTGCAGGGCAGCTACTACTGGCTCACCACCCGCCTGCGTGGCGAAATGGGATTCCGTGGCTACGTCGTATCCGACAGTGACGCCGTAGAATACCTCTACACCAAGCACGGCACCGCCAAAGACATGAAAGAAGCCGTCCGCCAAAGCGTGGAAGCCGGACTGAACGTACGCTGCACCTTCCGCTCGCCCGACTCCTTCGTCCTTCCCCTCCGCGAACTGGTGAAGGAAGGCGGACTGAGCGAAGAAGTCATCAACGACCGCGTGCGCGACATCCTTCGGGTAAAGTTCCTCATCGGTCTGTTCGATGCCCCCTATCAGACAGACCTTGCCGATGCCGACCGTGAAGTGGAAAAAGAAGAGAACGAAGCCATTGCCTTGCAGGCATCCCGCGAGTCCATCGTTCTGCTGAAGAATGCCGGTGAACTATTGCCCTTAGACATCAACTCCACCAAGAAGATTGCCGTCTGTGGTCCCAATGCCAATGAAGAAGGCTACGCGCTGACCCATTACGGCCCACTTGCCGTAGAAGTGACCACTGTGCTGGAAGGCATTCAAGAAAAGACAAAAGGCAAGGCAGAGGTGCTCTACACCAAAGGCTGCGACCTGGTGGACGCCCACTGGCCCGAAAGTGAAATCATAGACTATCCGCTGACCGACGACGAACAAGCCGAGATAGACAAAGCCGTAGAAAATGCCCGTCAAGCTGATGTTGCCATCGTAGTATTGGGCGGCGGACAACGCACCTGCGGCGAAAACAAATCGCGCACCAGCCTCGACCTGCCCGGTCGGCAGTTGCAACTGCTTCAAGCCATACAAGCCACGGGCAAGCCCGTCGTACTGATACTCATCAACGGACGCCCGCTCTCCATCAACTGGGCAGACAAGTTCGTCCCCGCTATCCTCGAAGCCTGGTATCCCGGCTCCAAAGGCGGAACAGCCCTGGCCGACATCCTCTTCGGCGACTACAACCCCGGTGGAAAGCTGACGGTGACCTTCCCCAAGACCGTAGGGCAAATCCCCTTCAACTTCCCCTGCAAACCTTCTTCACAGATAGACGGCGGTAAGAATCCGGGGCCCACGGGCAACATGTCACGCATCAACGGAGCACTCTACCCCTTCGGTTACGGCTTGAGCTACACCACCTTCGAGTACTCCGACCTCGACATCACCCCCCGAGTCATCACCCCGAACGAGTCTGCCACCGTCCGCCTGAAGGTGACCAACACCGGCAAACGTGCCGGAGATGAAGTAGTGCAGCTCTATATCCGCGACGTACTGAGCAGCATCACCACCTACGAAAAGAATCTTGCAGGCTTCCAGCGCATCCACCTCGAACCGGACGAAGCCCAGGAGCTGTCCTTCACCATCGACCGCAAGCACCTGGAGCTTCTGGACACCGACATGAAATGGGTGGTGGAACCCGGCGACTTCGTGCTCATGGCCGGCGCCTCTTCCGAAGACATCCGCCTGAACGGAACGCTGACCGTAGAAGACTACCAGACCCGTGCCAAAGCCATTGAAGCCCAAAAACCAGCAAAGCGTGTGAGTGCCAGCACCAACCCAGAGGATGCCGAAAACGTGCTCGACGAAAAAATCAATACCGCATGGCAAGGAAATAAGGAGATTATATTACCTTTGCCTTAAAGAACGGAGCCAAGGTAGATAAAGTTGCCATTGCCTTTACACGTGACAACAACCTGCCGGCAACCTTCGAAATCCAGCTCTCGGGCGGTGGCGGACAGTTCCTCACCGTATATTCGGGCACCGTCAGCGAATACGGCAAACTGATTTCCTATCCGTTCAAAGGCACTACCGCCAGCGACCTCCGCATCGTGCTGAACGATGACCGCGTCAGTATTGCCGAAGTTAAATTTTAATGTGCTAATGTGCCAATATGCTAATGTACCAATGACCATGCAGCATATACAGCGCAGCCAATTAGCACATTAGCATATTGGCACATTAACACATTAAATTAATGAAAACACTTCTTTTCTGTATGCTCGGATTAGGTTTGACAGCATGTGGCTCTTCTCCAAAGGGCACTAACGGTGACCAGGACGAACTCGCCATGCTAATAGGTACTTACACGAATGGCTCAAGCAAGGGTATCTATACCTTCCGCTTTAATCAGGAGACGGGAACAGCCGTTCCGCTCAGTTCAGCGGCATTGCCCAATCCCTCCTACCTCGTCCCCTCGGAAGATGGCGAATTTGTCTATGCCGTCAGTGAAATGAACGACAGCACAGCAGCCCTCAGCTCCCTTGCCTTCGACCGGGAAACGGGAGAACTGCGCCTGCTGAACACCGTTCCCACCTTCGGCGCCGACCCCTGCTACGTGGCCACCAATGGCCGGGAAGTGTTGACTGCCAACTACAGCGGTGGAACCATGTCCGTTTTTCCTTTACAGAAAGACGGCACTTTGGCTCCTGCAGACACGCTCTTTCAAGGCTCTGCCACCGGTCCCGACGCCATACGGCAAGCCACTCCCCACATCCATTGCACGGTCTTTTCACCGGACGGAAAGTATATCTTCGCCACCGACTTCAGTGCCGACCGCATCCTGCGCTTTGTGATGCACCCCGACAACCCTATTCCTCATGCTTCTCTGGAAGCCGTTGGCATTGAGGCAGATTCCGGCCCGCGCCATCTGACATTCAGCCCTAACGGGAAGTTTGCCTATCTCATCACCGAACTGTCCGGTAAGGTCATTGCCTTCAGTTACGACGACGGCTGCCTGGAACAGATACAGACTATCACAGCCGACACCGTAGCCGCCCGTGGAAGTGCAGACATCCACCTCAGTCCGGATGGGAAATACCTCTACGCCAGCAACCGTCTGAAAGAAGACGGCATCGCCATCTTTGCCGTGAATCCCGAAAATGGGACCTTGGCAAAGGTAGGTTATCAGCCCACCGGCATCCATCCCCGCAACTTCAACATCACGCCCAACGGTAAATACTTGCTTGCCGCCTGCCGCGACAGCAATGTCATTCAGGTATACAAACGAAACGAAGTTACCGGACTCTTGGAAGATACTCATCAGGACATTGTAGTCGACATGCCGGTTTGCGTACAGTTCGTCAGCTCTGTTAATAATTTATAAAGCAATATTTAGCAAAGATAACTTCATTAACTTTGTCCCTTAGCTAAATCAGTCTAAACGAATGTACATTATGAAGAAGAATATATTGATGCTCTCAGCTCTGTTCTTGTCTATCACTGCCATGGCGCAAACAGACGTAACCACCGGTGTGATGCGTGGCAAAGACTACGGAGTGACTTATATGTTACCCAAAACAGAAATAGAAATCGTATTGCAAGCCACCAAGCATACCTACACTCCCGGAGAATTTTGCAGATATGCCGACCGCTATCTGCGTCTCAACAACGTGTCTGCCGAACCCGAGGAGTTCTGGACACTGGATAAGATAGAAACCCGCATAGCCGGTGTACCGGATAAGGACAACGTCTATTTCGTGAAGATGAAAGACAAGACCGTAGCACCCCTTATGGAGCTTACCGAAGACGGACATTGTCCGCTCCATCAACATTCCGTTCAGCGGTAAGCCTGCTGCCAAGACGCCCGAAGCCAAAGCCACCGAAAGCAGCATTGACCCACGCAGTTTTCTGACGGAAGAAATACTGATGTCCAACTCCAGTGCCAAGATGGCCGAGCTGGTGGCTAAGGAAATATACAGCATCCGCGAAAGCAAGAATGCCCTCCTGCGCGGCGAAGCAGACAATATGCCCAAGGACGGCGCCCAACTCAAGCTGATGCTTGACAATCTGAACCAGCAGGAAACGGCTATGACGGAAATGTTCTCGGGCAAAATAAAGAAAGAACCCAAGACATTCACCATCCGGCTGACGCCTAAAGAGATGAAAGATGAGGTGGCTTTCCGTTTTTCCCGAAAGCTGGGAGTGGTGGCCAATAATGACCTTGCCGGTGAACCGTATTATATCAGCGTCACCGACCTCAAAAGTCCCGATGTATCTGCCACCGAGGAAGGCAAAAAGAAAGTGGACGGTGTAGCCTATAACCTTCCGGGCAAGGCACAAGTGACATTGATGTATAACAATAAGAAATTGTTTGACGACCAACTTCCCATTACCCAATTCGGCACCGTAGAATACCTCGCACCGGTACTGTTCAACAAGAATTCTACCATCAAAGTGCTGTTTGATACGGCAACGGGAGGATTGATAAAAGTGGATAGGGAATAAAGGAATTCTAATTCCGGATTGTCAACTGGATAAATCCATCCTTACGCAACTGCATTACGTAGGCGGTGACCCGGGGAATATAATTCTCTTCCTCCCCAAAGTGCCTGGCAAGTAGAGAGATGATTTCGCGCACGGTACGATGTCCATCTATCAGATTCCAGACAGCTGTACCGTGTTCTTCCAGCCTCACATGGATGTCAGGAGACATCCCCTTCGGCAATAAAAAACGACGCATCCATTCGTATTTAAACCGTGGGTAGGCGAGTACGGCGCACTCACCTTCCCATTCGGTTGTTATATGTCCACAGCGGACCGGAACAGCGTCCAACAGACTTACTTTTCCTTCGGGTATTTCCATCATACGGTATCCGCTTTTCCTATTATTTCTGAATATTAGGCTCTTCCAGCTTATAACCATACTTCTTGTCTGCCTTCTTCAGCAGTAGAGCCACTATAAGGGACAAGCAGGCAATACCGGTAAAAATGCACATAGGCACCGTATAGTCATACATATTCGTTCCATCTGGTTTCTTGCCGGATATACAATAGGCATCAAGCACCCACCCTATCAATGTAGGAATACCCCAAAGACCGATATTCTGGATAAAGAAAATCAATGCGTATGCCGTACCCAACTGGCTTACCGGGAATATCTTGGCCACAGCCGGCCACATGGCAGAAGGTACCAGCGAGAAAGCGATACCCAAAATTATCATCAGCACAATAGCTACCAGCCAATAGTTTATATCGGGAATAGCATAAATGAAATGCACACATATCAGCATGGCCGAGCCCAGCAGCATGATAGATGCGGACTTGCCCCGCTTGTCAATGAAACCACCAAAGACCGGAGTCAGAATCAGCGCTCCCAATGCCGGAAGTCCGGCAAATGTACCGGCCACATTCTCATTGATACCGTATTTGATAATCATCAACTCGGAAGCAAACTTCTGGAATGGGAATACACAAGAGTAGAACAATACACACAGCAATGCTATCAGCCAGAAACCGGGATTGACCAGAATATTCTTCACATCCTTAAAGAGAACTTCTCTTCCTCATCTTCCGTACCGGCAGCAATGGCAGCAGCTTCCATCTGTTTGTCCAGCTTCTTGTCCATCACTGCAAAGACGAAGAAAGCAATCATACCGCCCAACAACAGAACCAAACCCAACAACACCGGTGTGGAAATACCGAAAGCGCGGGCCAAAGGAATGGCTACGGCATAACCGGCTTGCGAACCGATACGTGCTAAAGCGACTTGTACCCCCCCATAGCCGTGGCAAGCTCTTTCCCCTTAAACCAACTTGGCTATGATTTTGGAAACTGTAATACCGGCGACCTCCGCTCCTACTCCAAAAATGGAATAACCGGCAAAAGCAACAAACACACCCGTTTTATAGCCAAATATTTCATTGATTCCGAATAAAGTCGCGTCGGCACCGGCAAGTCCCGTCATTGCATAGTATTCAAGTGCTGTACCACCTACCATCAGGATAGTTGCCAGCTTTCCGGTGAAACGGATACCAAAGCGGTCGAGGATTAATCCTCCCCAAATCAACATCAGGAAAAAAACATTCAGAAAACTATAACCACCGGTAAAGAATCCGAAATCGGTACTCGACCAAGCCAAGTCCGTTTCCAACATTGTCTTCAACGGTGCTACCACGTCGTTTACATAATAAGCTGCCATCATCGTGAAGGCAACAATCACCAATGCCCCCCAACGGGTAGCCTTGGAATCATTCAATTTAAGTTTGAGTTGTTCTGTCATTGTACTATTTGGATTTCAATTTATTAATCAGATTGCATAAATTGCTGACAAAGGTAAATAAATACTTCATCAAAACGAAAAAAGGCTGACACCTTTTCAGTATCAACCTTTCTCTTATTTTTCCAAGCGGGAGTCATCCACAATATCCTTATCTTATTCTGCTGCAGGGGCTTCTGCTGCAGGAGCAGGAGCTTCAACCGGAGTTGTAGCTGCAGGGGCCTCCGATTGCGGAGCTTCTGTACCTACGGGCATGTTATAAGGATTAGTTTTTTCTTCTTGTTGCGCCTGTTCCAGAATCACATCACCGCCCTTGCCTGTGGAAGAAGGAATAGTGTAAGCAGAAACAATACTGAAGACTACCATGACAGCTGCCAGAGTCCAGGTTGCTTTTTCCAAAAAGTCCGTAGTCTTGCGCACACCCATAATTTGGTTGGATGATGAAAAGCCTGATGCCAGACCACCTCCTTTAGAATTTTGAATCAATACAATGAAGCACATCAGCACAGATGCAATCAGCATTAAGATAACTAATAATAAATACATTTTGTTATTTTGATTTAGCGTTAATAATCAATTTCTCCAAAAATCTGATTTGGTCTGCAAAGTAAGCATTTTTTTTTGGATAATTCAAACTTAATTTTTTAATAATTTCAAGCGCCTTGTCATATCGGTGCTGTTTTATATAGATTTTGGCTAAAGTTTCCGTAAAACAGCTATCGTCCAACTCTTCCGTTACCGGCGATACGGAGGGTTCTTCCTCTTCTTCAGTCTCTTCCTCCTTCTCTACAAGAAACTCCCTTCTCGTATCCGAGGCATCCGAAGACTCACTCTTTTGGATAAAGTCATCTATCAATTCATGCCCGCGCAGTTTAGGCACTTCCGACTCATCTTCTGCATCCACACCGGGTTCTTCCTGCATTAAATAGGCCGTATAATCCACCGCATAATCCAGCTCCGTATGCTGTGAATGCTCTTCGGGAACAGTAGCCAGAAATGCGTCAATCAAGGAAAGGGTACGGTCCACACTCGGCTCTTTCTCCAAATCGCCGGAAAACAGCGACGAGACCTTCCGGGATTTCAAAGTATAGCGGTCACCCTCTATAAAGTAAAACAGCACACGACGGTCTGCCACATACAACACAGCCTTGCGCAACTCCGCGCCAAAGTTGATGTCGTGCAGCAGATAGAGGTTTTTCAGATAGAGCAAACGGAGCGACTGGAAATAAGGATAGCGTGCCACCAATGTGCGAAGCTCGTACAAAGTATCCCTATTCAGCGTCTCGGGATGCTGAATCCATTGTTGCAAATGGGTAGGCGTCATGAGTTTACCAGTTAGCTACAGTTGCATTGAAAATCTGTTCGGCAATGTCTTTCACCATCAAGGTTATCAGCTGGTCCTGCACTTCGGTCAGCAATTTTGAGGAATCATAGGTCTGGAAAGCCGAGAACTGCTGTTCAAAGTCCTCCTCATGGTTCGTGTTATTGGTGTAACGCACGTTGACAGTCAGCGTCACCTTCACCTTACGAAGAGTAGCCGCTGGCATCCACCGATTCATTATATTGATTGTAGCCGGTTATTTCTCCGTCTATTTCCAGGTCTCCTCCGGAATTCACCAGTTGCAGGCGAGTCTGCTGAATGAACATATCCTTCATTTTCTGGTTAAATTCTGTTGCCAGCGGTGCATATACATACTCTGCCCGGTTCTGGAAATCGGCAATGGAAATCGTTTTTACCTTTGTATAGTCGATAGAGCTTATCGGAGCAAGTCCCAACTTCATACTACATGAATTCACCAGAAATAACAAGCTTACCAACAAGGAAGCAAATGCCGCTTTTTTAATCCAATCCATATTCTTTTATCTTTCTGTATAACGTACGCTCAGAGATATTCAAATCCTGAGCCGCACTCTTACGCTTGCCGTGATGTTTTTCAAGCGCCTTACGTATCATTTCTTTCTCCACTTCATCCAGGGAGAGTGACTCCTCCACATATTCTTCCGTATCCTGAAATCATCGTCCACCTCCGGAGTAACCGGCTTTACCGAAGGATGTATAATGGTGGGGACACTGGATGTTACCGGAGGTACCACCGCCGGAGTAGCCGGCGTATAGTAGGCCGATGTGGCAACCGCCGGATTGGCTACCGTTCCCCTTTCAGCCATAATCTCATGCACCAGCTTTTTTCAAGTCCGTTACATCCTGGCGCATATCAAACAGAACCTGGTAGAGAATTTCCCGTTCACTCCCGAAGCTCTTGTCCTCCTTCACTCCAAACAAGGCAGGCAGGCGCTGCATATTGTTCTGCTCAGGCAGATAGCCCTTCAGTATGGATGCATTGATTTCACGATTGGTCTCAATGATGGATATCTGCTCGGTGATATTCTTCAACTGGCGCACATTACCCGGCCATGAGTAGCCCAGCAACACTTGCTTGCCGTCTTCCGTCAGCTGAATGGCAGGCATACGGTACTTTTCTGCAAAGTCCGAAGCAAACTTTCGGAACAGCAGCACCACGTCTTCACCGCGTTCGCGCAATGGAGGGACCTGAATAGGAACTGTGTTCAAACGGTAATACAAGTCTTCACGAAAACGCCCGTCAGCAATTGCTTGTGTAAGATTCACATTGGTAGCAGCAACAATACGCACATCGGTCTTTTTCCACCTTAGAAGAACCTACTTTGATGAATTCACCGCTCTCGAGCACACGCAACAAGCGTGCCTGGGTAGGCAAAGGCAATTCGCCGACTTCATCAAGGAAGATTGTTCCGCCGTTGGCCTCACCGAAATACCCCCTTCCGTTCGCCGATAGCCCCGGTAAATGCGCCCCCTTCTCATGACCGAAGAGTTCCGAGTCAATCGTCCCTTCGGGAATGGCTCCACAGTTCACGGCAATGTACTGTCCATGCTTGCGCCGGCTGTACTGGTGTATTATCTGCGGAAAGCTCTCCTTTCCCACACCACTCTCTCCGGTAATCAGTACAGACAAGTCGGTGGGCGCTACCTGGATAGCGATATCAATGGCACGCATCAGCGCTTCATTGTTGCCGATAATGCCGAAACGTAATTTTACTTGTTGTATTTCCGCTTTTGTCATTCTACAAATCTTCTTCTACACTATCGAGTTTCAGTTTGTCGCTATCGTCACGTTTCTCGTAATATTGCTTGCGCAGCAGTTTGCATGTGCCTCTTTCTCACGCTGGCGGTTACGGAACACATCTATTGCCACATAGATAGCCTGCCGGAATGAATCTTCAGAGGCGATTCCTTTCCCGGCAATATCGTAGGCCGTGCCATGAGCAGGCGAAGTGCGTATCACCGGCAAGCCGGCAGTATAGTTCACGCCCTCGTCCATAGCCAATGCCTTGAACGGTGCCAGCCCCTGGTCGTGATACATGGCCAGGATACCATCAAAATGGGTAAAGTTATCTGAGCCCATAAACCCGTCTGCCGGATAAGGACCATAGCAAAAGCATACCCTTAGCAGCCATTTCGTTGATGGCCGGAATGATAATCTCCCTGCTCTTCAGTTCCCAGCAATCCGCCGTCTCCTGCATGCGGATTCAGCGAAAGCACTGCAATACGCGGTGCGCTGATAGCAAATCCTGCTTCAAGGGCGGTTGAATATCTTCAGTTTTTTCTTGTATCAGTTCTTTGGTGATGCTTCCGGCTATCTCTTTAACGGGAATATGTCCGGTCACCAATGCTACCGGAAGTCATCTTTCATCAGAATCATAAGGGCCTTCTCGCCATCTCCCAATTTTTGCTCTATATACTCCGTATGTCCGGGGAAGGCAAACTCTTCCGACTGGATGGTATGTTTGTTGATCGGAGCTGTGACAATCACGTCTATCATTCCCTCCTTATATTCCTCAATGGCTTTTCCAGTGCACCAAGTGCAGCTTTACCAGCTTCAACGTCGGTTTAGAGAACTCAACCTTTACTTCATCATCCGTACAGTTCACTACACTCAAGCGATTGGGGAACCGCTTCGGAGGCGGAGTTGACGATACTGAAGTTGGTAGGCAAAGTCCAATGATTTACGATGATAAGCTGCCACTTTAGGCGAACCGTAGATAATCGGCGTGCACAATTCCAGCATCACCGGGTCTGCAAACGTCTTTAAAATCACTTCATACCCTACACCATTAATGTCGCCTTGTGTAATGCCGACTCTTATTTTGTTGTCTTCCATTTTTATTACTTATTATTAGTAGTATCTTTTGAGGTTACGCCTACCGGAATTTCCGCACCTTCCTGCTTGCTGCCGGGCAGTTTCAAGGTATAGAGCGAAGCCTCCATCTGACGTACCAGATTACGTTTCATTTTATCAGGTGAATAAATAAATATTTCAGATACGATAATACGCTGATTGGCCTTGTCCAAACGTACATGCGATACGAACGGACCGCCCATGAAGTCACCCTTTATGCGCCACAAGCCGCGGGCCTCCAGTGCATAGTCTCCCTGCACACTGATGGGGCGTACATCGGTCATCAAAGAGAATCCGTCGACATATACATGCCTTCACGGGCACCAGGGATATTAACCTTCAACACGGAATCGCGTTTATGAACAAAATATTCTTTAGTAAACGTATCCTTATCCGTATAAGGATAAGAGTAGATTACAAAGTTCTGGTCGCCGGTAGCTGCATTCGTACCTGCCCAGAAGAAGTTCTCACCCTCCTTGGTAGATGTCAGTTCGCCCGGCACCCATACATCGCAATCGAACTGGCTTTTCACCTTCGTTGCTATATAGTCGCTATGCTTGTCCTTCAATACTGAAATCTGACGATTCATTTCCGCATGGGTAAAAGAAATCGATGATTACCTGCCTGTTCTCCTCCACAAATTTCTCGAACGAAGCCTCGTCCGGTGCCTGAATAGTGAGAATAGACTGAGGAGCAGCATATACATTCCTTGCATACTTGAATTTAGGCTGGGTATAGGGTCCTTGTTCACATCGACAATAATGATATTGCGAATCAGTTTTAAAAGTGGCATCATAATTGGAAGGGGCAGTATACATGATTCGGAATGAACGTTCTGACTGGGGAAAGCGGAACATCAGAATCAAGCACATCAAAAGCGCCCACCGGCAGGACGTTCCCAAAGCCGGGCTCCACCACTACCAGAACTTCATACGCACGACCGCTGGAGGTCGGAGTAAACACACCCTTTTTACCACCACCGCAAGCGGAAAAAAGCGTCAGTACGAGAACCATACTCAAATAAAACAAGTGCTTTCTCATATCTCTATCATTTTAGTTTTTCACAAAGCTACGAAGAATGCGTAATATCCTCCCTACCTAAGTTAATAATTTATATTAATTCTTCTTTATTCTCCTCCTGCTTGGCAGTGGACAACATGCCACAAGCGGCAAATATATCCTCTCCACGCGATGACCGTATAGTGGTAAACAGACCGTGCGAAGTCAGATAATCACGGAACGCAGTCATGGTTTCCATATCAGCCCCTTCAAGATTCACTCCAGGTATGGCATGAAAACGAATCAGGTTAATCCGGCAGTCCAGCCCGCGTAGCAACTTCAGAAGTTCCTTTGCATACGGTAACGAGTCATTCACTCCTTTGAAAACAATATATTCAAAAGATAGTCTGCGCTGTTTGCTAAAATCATAGTTTCTTAACAATTCAACAATCTCCGTGATGGAGAAGGCCTTCTCTGCCGGCATCAGCTCGCGACGTTGCAAAGGTATCGGCGAATGAAGGCTGATAGCCAGATGGCAGTCCGATTCCCCAATAAAACGCTGCAAGCCCTTCTTCAATCCCACTGAAGAAAGGGTGACACGCTTGGGACTCCACGCATATCCATAAGAGGCGGTCATTATTTCCAGCGCTTTCAATACCTCGTCCAGATTATCAAGTGGTTCGCCCATGCCCATCATTACCACATTGGTCAGCTTGTCCCTTTCGGGCAACGAACTGATTTGGTTGATAATCTGGTTGGATGTCAGATTGGCGGTAAAGCCCTGCTTGCCGGTCATACAGAATTTGCAGTTCATCTTTACAGCCCACCTGAGAGGAGACACAAAGCGTAGCCCGGTCTTCGTCGGGTATATAGACAGCTTCCACGAAATGTCCCTCGCCTGCCCGGTACAAGTATTTCACCGTACCGTCTACAGAGCGCATGGCATCTACCGGCGCTTCGGCACCTACCTCATAGATTTCTTTCAGCAATTCCCGATGCTTCAACGAAAGATTGCTCATTTCGTCTATAGAAGTCACCTTCTTGTCATACAGCCAGGAAGCCATCTGCTTGGCAGAGAAACCGGGCATTCCCAAATTCTTCACCACATTCTGCAATTCAGCGAGCGTCAAGCCCAATAGAGGTCGTTTCTGCATATCGTTTTTCATTAAAACAAAACTCTTTCAAGAATGCAAAGGTAGGAATAAAGTTGCACAAAGACAACGGAGAGTATAGAAAATGAAATGTACAGAGAATGAAAAAGCCGCCCGGAAGTACCGGACGGCTTTTCAATATGTTTTTTTATTCTTAGAAGAAATAAATAACGTTGGTCTTTTTTTACGTTGGCTTTCATATACAAGTCACTGATGAACTGGCTTGCCATACGTGCATGCATGTTAGCCAAGTTAGCCTCTTCAGTTTCCTTGTTGAATGTTTCGTTCAGCTTCTCTTTTTTTTGCATAAGGTTGCAGAACGAACACACCACCGTTACCCTTGATAGGAGCACTCAGCTTGTTCACTTCGGCAATAGAAGCGTATGCGCCTACCAGAGGTTCGCTGCTACGCAATGCCGGGATATAGGCAGGAGCAGAGAAAGTAACGTGCTTTACAGAATCACTGACAGCATTTGCCATATTCTTGTACTGCTCGAACGAAGTTGCATTGGCAGCCTTCATATCAGCCATAATCTTCTCTGCTTTCTTGTCACGGAGAATTTCAGCTCTCAACTGGTCCTTTACCAAAGCCAGTGGGCGATAACCTTCAGGAACAATACTTGCAACACCTACTACCAGCATACGGTCGCTCTCGCCACATTCGTACAAACCAGAAACTTCACCGGCTTTTGCCTCAAACGCCCATTTCAAAGCATCTTTGGTTCCTCTGATACCACCGATACCATGTTCAGAGCTGTACAAATCGGCTCTATCCAGCAACTTTGTAACCAGCATCTTCCGCATTGGCAATCATTTTCTCTAAAGTATTGTTTGCAGCGATGAACTGGCTGAACTCATTGTATGCCTTGCTGTAAAGTTTCCTTGCTGAATTCTACCGGACGCTTGATAACGGCTACCTTATATTTATCCTTGACAGCCTTCTTGTTGGTTACTTGCAAAATGACATTTGCTTGTCCCAACGCCAGATTGGTCAGTTCGTTCTGTCCCAAAGTTGTGACAGCGGTAATGTATTTCAAGTTGTCACCGTCAATCTGTGCGCCTTCGTAGTTAGCAGAAGAAATCCAGGTAGGCTCACCGGTCTGACCGTACTTCTTCGCAACTTCAGCAAAGCTGGCACCACCCTTAATAGCATTGTAGATGCTGTCGGCCAAAAATCTTCGTCTTTTCAGCATCTTCGGCAACTACCTGAATCTGACGGAACTCGATAGAGTCCGGCATGGCAGCAATAGCCAATTTCTTGAAAGAGTTGAGGGTATTGTCAGATACGTTATAATAAGGCCCGAACACACCACCCACCGCAACAGAGTCCAAACGGGCTGTCACATCAGCAGGCAGAGACTTAGTAGTGTAGAACAAGTCTGTATAAGGAGCTTCGGAACCGGTAGAACGGATAAAGGTAGTATAGTCAGAAGGATTGGCAGTAAGTTGTTCGGTGTATTCTTCCATTTCCTTCTGAGAGCAGCTCTGTCTTCTGCACTTGCAGTAACTTGCACATCAATGAACTTGATATTGCGAGTTTCCACATATTGCTTGAACTGTTCTTTCTTCTTGTCGTATGCAGCCTTCAAATCAGAATCCCCTTGATAACGATGGTAGAGTCAACGATAAGAAGAATAGGGGAACTGCAGCAAGCAGCAGGTCTGACTGCTCTACTCTTGCATCAAAAGCGTCCTGAGCTTCTACCGGGTTGGAGAAAAGGGATTTTGTAATCAAAGCCTGATACTTCTCCCTGAAGACGTGCCTGGATAAAGGGACTTTTCGAGGAAAGACCAGAACTTGTACATGGATTCATAGTATTCTGCATATTGTGAAGGCATCTGTGCCTTATTCATTTTTGAATAGTCCACCAAGAACTTCTTCAACATATCCTTATCAAACGCACCGGTCTGAGGATTACGGAACGGAGTCTGTTGCAGCATCGGATGCACACCGGCATTAATGATAGCCTGAATCTCAGCCTTCGATACAACCAGACCGAGTTTCTTTGCTTCCTTTTCAATCAGCTTATTATTGACGTATGTTCTCCATACTTCATCTTTGATTTGGTTTGTCTGCTCATCGCTCAATGCACTGTTGCCACTGGAGAACTTGATGACTTCTGTATATTCTTCTACCAATGCTTGAAAATCCTGAGCGGAAATTGATTCCCCGTTCACTTCACCTACGTCTTGTGACTGGTGTGGCTGAAGCACTTTCCACGCGTCACCTGCGATGAAAGCAAACAGCGCCAAACCAATAACAATCACCAATAAAGGTCCTTTAGACCGAATGTTTTGTAATGTTGCCATTTTAGTTAATATGATTTATTTGTTTATTATTATTTTCCTAACATGTTCATTTTAGCGCACGAAGATACAAAAAATGCTAATACGCATCCATTTATTCTTTAAAAAATTACGCCTAAATGAAATTATTCAATGACTTTCAGTCTTACCAACTCAATTTTAGTGGCTGTTACCTTGATTATTTTAAACTGATAATTATCCACTTCAATCACTTCATGCAGTTTCGGGAAACTTTGATAACGGTTCAAAATCAGACCGCCCACTGTCAGATAATCATCCGATTCCGGCAGGTCGAGCCCGAAAGTCTCATTTACCTTTTCTATTTCCAGACGGGCCGAAAGCACATATTCACGTTCACCCAACTGCTTACACACATAGGATGTGTTATCATGCTCATCCTCAATATCGCCAAAAATTTCTTCCACCAAATCCTCTAAAGAGACGATACCCGCCGTACCACCGAATTCGTCCACCACTACAGCAATCGTTTTTTTCTGCTGCATGAACAGTTTCATCAGTTTATGGGCTGACATCGTTTCGGGTACAATAGGCACTTCCTTCACGTTATTCCTCCAATCCACCGGATTTCTGAACATCTCTGACGAGTGAATATATCCCACCACATTATCTATATTTCCATCATATACTATGATTTTGGAAATACCCGACTCCACAAAAAAAGACATTTCAATTCTTCCAATGTAGTGGTCAAGTCTACAGCTACCACCTCTGTACGTGGTACAATACAGTCGCGTATCTTTATATTCGAAAAAATCAAGCGCATTTTGAATATCTTTACCTCTGCATCCAGTTCTTCTTCACTTTCCGCATTCTCTATGATCGACTGGATAAAGTAGTCCAAATCCACTTTGCCAAAAAGCCTTGGCCGACGCCTCCTTAGTTTACTTTCATCCCAAATATCCGAAGGAACAGATACGACAATCCTGATGCAAACTTTGAAATAGGGGAACAGAATGACATAACATATGAATAAAGGAATAGCACATACCCTCAGCATCAGATTGGGATTGATTTTAAACAAAGTCTTCGGCAAGAACTCACCGGTTACCAAAATAATAAGAGTGGAAATTACAGTCTGCACCAACACCATTACAAAATGATTGAAATAATTCCAGCAAGAAGATTCACCTCTATGAGTTGCGCCATCAAGATACCGTAAATGACAAGTGCAATGTTATTACCCACCAGCATGGTCGAGATGAAGTTATTCGGATTGCGAAGGAAATAGGAAATGATATTGAAGTGACGCCTGACTTCCTTTCCATCTCAAAAGCGCAGTTTATCTACGGAAACAAAGGCAATCTCCATTCCCCGAAAAGAAAGCAGAAAAGCCATGGTTATCAAAAAAAATAACGGTATCCATTTTATCAATTTATGGTATCAGTCTGCAAGCTGTCTGCTGCGGCAGTCTCCTCTCGTCAACATAGAAGATGCCCTCCGGCTTGCGAATCGTGTCAATAGTCATTTATTGATTGATTCAAAGCCATGTCCCGTAATGATACGGTCGGCTGCTCGATGATACAGATAAACTATCCGAATAAATTCTTTGAAATTGCTGGTCCCAATACAGCAGCTCTGTATCAAACTGCTCACCTTTCAAATTCTGTATATGCACATTCCCCATCAGTTTCCATAACTCCTCCTTATTAAAGAAGTAGGCTGTATCAGCCTTGATACTTGCTCACTTGGAAATAGTCGAACTTCTCAATAGACCCCCTTTTCAAAAGCCCAAGGAGATTCTTCCGGTCAAAGACCAGCCACTCTTCCGTATTGATGCGGTAACGCGTTACACCCGAATCAGAAACCAGTGTGGTCACCCCGCGGGTATCCCATCACTGCCATGAGTCACGCTCGGTAATGGCATCTCCCAGCTCCTTCTTCTTCCCGAACATGAAGAAATAAAAAAGCATAACCATTGCCCCAAGGACAATGGTTATGCTCGCATTTTTATGATAAACAATGTTGATGGGTTGTAGCAACATGATTTTATCTGATAGTTGTAGATTCACCTATCCATCCGCCGATAGTGATACGGTCACCAGCTTTGTAACCCAACATAAAGAGGTCTTAGCCAGGGGGAGTGGAATAAGTACTAATCAATTCGTTAGCACGTTCTGTAACTGAAGGATCTACAGCTTTAGCTCTCTGCAGCTTGTCAATTACTACAAAGCACACTTATTCAGAGCAGGCTCATCGGTCCAGTTAGGATTGAGCCATACATTTGTGCCAGTAAAATATAAGGCTCTCCATAGTTCTCCCTTAAAACTGATAGCCTTTTTTGGCAGTAGCTTCTTGCCTGGAGAGAGTTTCTTGGCCTGCATCAGGGCAGCGGCAGTAACACCATGCCATTTCAGCTTTCTTTGTCATTATCAGTTTCCTTAGCCAATGCTTCGTCAAAGTATTTCACGGCATTTTCATAGTCGCCTTTCTTATAGTACATATATGCTACACCTACAGCAGCATCAGCAGTCGGGTCTATTTGATACATGTACTCAGATGCCTTGAAGTAAACTTCGCTTTCGTTGCACTTCATCAATTTCAGGATGTTCAATGCTTTCTTCAAGAAAGTGAGTCTGTCTTTTTTCTTCTACCTTAGGACCATAAATATTCTGCAAAGATTCACAATCAGCCACACCACTCTGGATGAACATGGCCACGAGGTTATCCTTGATAGCTTGCAAAGTTAGCCTTCTTAGCTTCCTTGGTTTCAGCAGCAAGTGCGTCATCTGCATACTTGGAAGCATCAATATAATCCTGGAAAAACTGGTCTGTATGATTATCATCAGCCTTTACCTTCTGCATGGAAGTATCCAGGAAATAGTGCAACACCGCACCTTTGGAACCACCCTTTTCAGCATGAACAGATTCTTTCAGCCAATTATAAGCCGTATTAAGGTCGGAGCAGGAGCGAACTGAAGATAATCCACAGCTTTTGGCACCCAAGGCATCAGCCACACTCGGCACCCTTCATTCCCTTACCAATGAATTCAGGAATGTACTTCATTCTCAAATCATATACATCCATCAACTCATCAAAATACTTCTTGTAATCAGCAGAATTTCTATCCTTAATCTGACTCAAGAAACCCACTAAAATCTTCTGAGCATCTGTAAATGTGTAATACCGCAGTGTAGGACAATCCTTCAATACAGCCATACAAGGAGCGTATGCATCCTTAAAGTTACCAGCTCTCACTGCTTCATGAGAGATACTACTGTTCGAATTACAATTTTCAGTCTGTGCGAAAGTGCTGGTCACTCCACCCGAAAGGACAAGACAGCCACAAGCGTCTTAATTTTCATTGTATTTAAATTTTTAGTTGTTATATTTTTGTCTATTCAATTTCCATTAATCCACTTTTACGCTTGAAGAACCAACGTTCGTTAAAGGTTACTCCGATACAAATGCGCAATGTATTTTCGTTCAAGAACGCTGCTTGGGTTCCTTTTGGTTCGCACGTATTGTGCAGAAAGACTCAATACGGAACGGGTTCTCGGTATGGGCAATCCAAAACCGGCAGTAACGCCATATTCATCAGCGGCACGTACACCGTCTATCTTATAATAAGGTTTGGAATAATAAGCTCCCAAACGATACTTCACATGAGACAAATAACTTCTTCCCATAGGATTCGGCAGATACTCTGCACCAACGGATATTCTTCCACGGTCGCAAAACGCCTCGTCATTGTTCATATAGCTCACTTTGCTCCAATTCTGGAACATTACATCCGCGCCCTACAGTCAGTCGGTTGTCGTACACGTAGGTCACACCTGCGCCAAATGTTGTCGGAATGCCACAAGTAACGACAGTATCCCTTGTTACCGAAGTAGCTCCCGTATTGCTATTACCAGTCTGCGTAACTTCGTACGCATCGTTACTCAAATCATGCCCCGGAGAAAAGACAACTCCCAACGTTGCAACATGTTTTTTCCCAAACTGGTGAGTGTACTGCGCTCCAAAATCCAACTTATAACTCTTTACAGCCACATTAGACTGTATTGTAATAGGAAATACACTTGAACTGGACGGAAAGGTTCCGCAGCGGTTCTTGTTATATCTCCCCAAAGATACGAAAAATTGCACCGACAGAAAGATTTTTAATTTTTTAAAACCGGCACCTAAATAAAGCTGGTGCAAGCCTCCTTCTCCCGAATAGCTTACCGTCGTAGATTTGTCTGGGAATTCGTATCTTCCCGGTACTCTCCCATGCTGTATCCCACATTTGAATAAGGCAACAATCCCAAGCTTATGGCAGCCCATTTACTTGCACGAAACTGCATCGTGATATAGTCAAAACTGGAATTCTTGGCATTTCGTTTCAGAGTACCGTTACTGAGATTTGTATTCTGTAGAGAGACTGCTCCATCGAAGATAAAGTCAGCGAATCTACCGCCGTATAGGATGCAGGATTAGCAAAGTTAGTCTGATACTTGTCCCGTAAACCATAGGCAATACCACCCATCGCCCTTACTGTTGCTCGAGCCTTGTTCAGACAACTGTCCATATCCATATCGTGTATAGGGAGAATTTGTATTATTTTGAGCGACTGCCGCTCCTGATAATATCGTGAGCAAGAGCACTAACAGTGTTTGTCTATAGCCTGTCATTATTATAGTTTAAAATTCTATTTAACCTTTCAACACTAAAAATCTGTCTGCAAAGATGATACTTTTAAGTTTGTATCAAAAGAAAAAATCATCCCCCAGCCCGTTAAAAAACCAAAAGTTCAGGATATTTATGCTTCATAACCGTAATGTAACCTGAAATTTCATATTCAATACCCTTCAGTACTCCGGCACGGATAGCCGTATCGGTATCCTTCCCCCATGGGCACCATCCGCCCCTCAAGAGCCACCATTGGAAGCCGTCCGGTAAACTGATGAAGCGCCTTGAAACGCATCTGCAGGCCGGGAGAGATATTCCCGCCATGATAGCGGGCAGCAGCATCGACAAACTCATAAGTGATACAGGTACCGGCATCAATCACCAGTATATCCCTGCCAGGAAATTGCTCATTGGCTCCTACCACCGCCGCCATACGATCATACCCCCAGCGTCCGGGGGAGTTTCATAGAGGTTTTCTACCGGAAGAGAAGTCTTTTCATTGAGCCACAGAATGGGGACAGCCATATCTTCCAGTTGCGACAACACCTCTCTACTCAAATCAATGACAGTAGCCACTATCGCTTTTTCAATCGTATATGTACGGCATACTTCAGGCAACCGTTCCAACGTCAGATTGAGTCATACACCACCTCCACGATACGTCCACCATCAAACACCGCCATCTTGGCGATTGTATTTCCTATATCAATAATGAGATTCACCGTATTGCATAAATTTAGCGGCGCAAAGATATAACATTAATATTGAAATTCAGCAGAAACCACCTCTTTATTAGAAGAACAACTGCACAAGAATTCTTATTCACATCCGCACCAAACAATCACAATGCCACTTCTACATTCTGTTGAAATTTATTAAAGCCGCAGCATCATACCACAACCACCTGATTATCAATACAGCTAAATGCGCTACATTCAGTATACGACTGAGCCCTATTCAGTATACGATTGAATGGCATTCAGTATACGACTGAATCAGGTTCAATATACCACTATTTCTTGCACCCGTATCGTTTGTAAATAGAAAATACCTACCACTCGTACTCGACAGTTGATTCAAAAACAACCAATAATGCGAATTAAGAATTGTATCAAGTTCATAATTAAAAAAAGATTCTTCGGACACAGATGACCGGGAATAACGCGAATAACCGCTTTAGTTCCTAATCACAAATTGGGATAAATATTAGTTTTTTCCGTAAGTTTGCAGCATGAAACGAAGCCTACTTATACATATATATATAGCAATCTTTTTCTTCTGTTTGCCTTCAGCAAATGCCCAGGTGACACAACAGCAAAAGACTGCTGCAACAGACTCCGTACGCGTCAGCCTACTGACTTGCGCTGCAGGAGGAGAGATTTATTCCCTATTCGGACACACTGCCATACGGTACGAGAACCATACACGTGGCATTGACGCCGTCTTCAATTACGGCATGTTCAACTTCAACGCCCCTAACTTCATCTTCCGTTTTGCCTTTTGGGAGAAACGGATTATCAACTTGAGTAACCGATTATGAGCATTTCGCCGCCGAATACAACTATCTGGGACGCGATGTCTGGCAACAAACGTTAAACCTAACAGAAGAGGAAAAAAAGAACGCCTGATAGCACTATTGACAGAGAACTACCGCCCTGAAAAACCGAGTATACCGTTACAATTTTTTCTACGACACTTGTTAGCACCGCCCGCGGGACCAGATAGAGCGTGCCATCAACGGCACTCTGCAATACGCTGACAATATGACTGCTAACAGTACGGAATCTCTTTCTTGTGGGGATTTGCTGCATAAATACAGTGAAGGCCATTTGTGGTCACGTTTCGGCATGGACCTATGCATGGGCAGCAAAGCAGACGAACCCATCAACCGGCGGTTGGCAATGTTCGTCCCTTCTACATGCAGGAGTATTTCAATAAAAGCGCAGATTGTGGACAAAGAAGGACAAGCACGGCCACTGGTTGCCAAAGAAGAAAAAATCGTAGTAACGGGTAAAACACCAGCCGACTTCGTCAGCAGAGGCATCACACCGATGCAGTCGGCTTCGCTATTACTGATACTTGTAGCAGGCATCAGCATTTACGGCATACGAAGAGGGAAGACTCTTTGGGGCATAGACCTCATACTCTTCTTGGTTGCCGGAATGGCTGGATGTATACTGGCATTTTAGCACTATTCTCACAGGCATCCGGCAGTAAGTCCCAATTATATATTATTTGTATTCCATCCATTTCACCTTTTCTGCCTTCCATTCATGCTATCCAGGGTACGAAAAAGGGAAATAAGCCGCTATATGCTGGTTAATTTTGCAGTTTTAACACTTTTTATAGGGCTTTGGACAATAATTCCGCAGAGAATTCCGCCAGCAGTATTACCTTTTGGCACTGTGTTTGCTGATACGTTCTGCAAGCAACCTCATTCTAACATACAAACGAAAGTAATGAAAAAAGGACTGATAACTTCCATACTCGCACTTACATTCAGTGGTCTGCAAGCCCAACCGCTGCCTGCCTCCCCAAAGCTGGTGGTAACATTGACCATTGACCAGTTGCGTACAGACTATATGGAAGCATTTTCGTCCTTATACGGAGAAAAGGGGTTTAAGCGCTTACTGCGTGAAGGTAAAGTATTCCGTCAAGCAGAATTTCCTTTTTGCGGAACGGACCGAGCCTCGGCCATTGCCGCCATCTATACCGGGACAACACCGTCCATGAACGGCATCATTGCAGAGCAGTGGCTGGATGCAGGTACACTACGCCACATAAACTATAGAAGACCCCAACTTCATGGGCAACTATACCGACGAAAGCACTTCCTCCCAATTACTGACCTCTACTATTGCCGACGAGCTGAAAAAATAGCTACCCGCAACAAAGGTCTGGTCTATGCCATCGCGCCTTTCCGCGATGCCGCCATATTAGGTGCCGGGCACGCGGGGAACGGTGCTTTCTGGCTGAACGAAAATACCGGAAAATGGTGTAGCACTACTTATTATACGGAATTCCCCTGGTGGGTAAGCCAATATAACGACCGGAAAATCTCCTGACTACCGTATCAAGGATATGGTATGGACACCTGCACTTCCTTTTACCAACTATACATTTCTGCCCGAATGGCGCAACGACAAATACAAGCTGGATGGTGAACGGACAAACAAGTTCCGCCGCTTGATAACCAGCCCCTTTCATCAATGAGGAAGTCAACCTGCTGACCGAAGAGGCTGCTAAAGAAGACACTATCGGACAAGATTACCTTTATTATCGCTGACTTACTACGCAGGAAATTATAACCACCGAAGTACGCAGGAATGTGCCATGGAAATGCAAGACACCTACGTGCGACTGGACCGTAGTATAGCTTCCTTTATTAGAGCTCATAGAACGCAAAGTTGGCTCCACAACGTACTTTTCTGCATCACCTCCACCGGCTATGCCGACCCGGAAGCAGCCGACCCGGGCGTATACCGGATACCGGGTGGTGAATTCTACCTGAACCGCTGTGCCGCCCTGCTAAACATGTACCTCATGGCATCCTATGGCGAGGGACAATATGTGGAAGCTTATTATGACCAACAAATCTATCTCAACCATAAACTTATTGAGAACAAGCAGTTGAGCCTGACTGAAATTCAAGAAAAATCTGCCGAATTTCTGGTTCAGTTTAGTGGCGTGGAGCGAAGTATATTCAGCTCATCGCCTGCTTTTTTAAATTCCTGGTCACCGCAAAAATAGAACGTATACGCAATAGTTTTCATCGCAAGCGCTCTGGCGATTTGCTCATTGAAATACTCCCGGGCTGGACTATCATGCAGGAAAATAGTACTGATAACCGTGTAGTACGTACGGCCGATATTCCTGCTCCCCTCATTTTATTGGGAGGAGGAATGAAGGCTGAAACCATCCGTACCCCCATCAGTATTGACCGCATTGCCCCTACCTTGGCAAGTGTAATGCGCATCCGCGCCCCTAATGCAAGTACAGCATCTCCCCTTGACTTTTGATTCTAAAATAATCTGTGCAAATCTGGATAATCTGTATAGAAATCAGTAACTTTGCACGCTCAACTAACTCAGCAATAATAATAAAAAACAAATATATAATGGGATTTAATGAATTTTTAAAAGCTCGATTTTCGGCAACAACCACACGCGACAGGAAAGAAATACAACCGTGGGTGGAGAATATCAAAGCCGCTTACCCGGAAGTAGCCAAACTCGACAACGACGCCCTACGCGCCAAGACAGAAGAACTGAAAGTCACATCCACGATTCGGCAGCCGAACAACGCCCAAAGTGGAAGAACTGGAAAGCCAGCGTTGAAGATACCGAACTGGAAAAACGCGAAGACCTCTTCAACCAAATCGACAAAAATCGAAGAAAGATTTAGAAAAGGGACAAAGTATTACCCACCCACTTTCTCTATTGTAAAGGAAACAGCCAAAACGATTCTCTGAAAATGAAGAAAATTTTACAGCTACCGATTTTGACCAACTGGCTGCCACTAAAGACTTTGTACGCATCGAAGGCGATAAAGCCATCTACCAGAACCATTGGATAGCAGGTGGTAACGATACTGTATGGAACATGGTACATTATGATGTACAGCTATTCGGTGGTGTGGTTCTACATAAAGGTAAGATTGCCGAAATGGCAACCGGTGAAGGTAAGACATTGGTAGCTACCCTACCGGTATTCCTCAATGCCCTGACTGGTAACGGCGTGCACGTGGTAACAGTGAACGACTATCTGGCAAAACGTGACTCCGAATGGATGGGTCCTCTTTACATGTTCCACGGTTTGAGTAGATTGCACCGACAAGCACCAGCCCAACTCTGATGCCCGTCGCAAAGCTTATCTCGCAGATATCACCTTCGGTACGAACAACGAATTCGGTTTCGACTATCTGCTCGACAACATGGCTATCAGCCCGAAAGACCTGGTACAACGCCAACATACTATGCCATTGTCGATGAGGTGGACTCAGTATTGATTGATGATGCCTGTACCCGCTGATTATCTCCGACCGGTTCCCCAAAGGCGATGACCAACTCTTTCGAACAGCTCCGCCCGCAAGTGGAACGTCTGGTAGAAGCTCAGAAAAACTGGCTACCCAATACCTGGCCGATGCCAAGCGCCTGATTGCATCAAACGATAAGAGAAAGACCAGGAAGAAGGCTTCCTCGCTTTGTACCGCAGTCACAAGTGCCTGCCCAAGAACAAGGCACTCATCAAGTTCCTCAGCGAACAAGGCATCAAGGCCGGTATGCTGAAGACCGAAGAAATCTACATGGAGCAGAACAACAAGCGCATGCACGAGGTGTGACTGACCCGCTGTACTTCGTTATCGAAGAGAAAATGAACAGCGTGGATTTGACGGACAAGGGCGTAGACTTGATTAGTAGCAATGTAGAGGACCCCACTTTCTTCGTACTCCCGATATCACAGCGCAACTCTCTGCCTTGAAAACGAAACAGAGCTGACAGACGAACAGCGCCTTTGAAAAGAAGGATGCCCTGATGACCAACTATGCCATCAAAAAGCGAACGTGTGCATACCATCAACCAACTGTTGAAGGCATACACCATGTTCGAGAAAAGATGACGAATATGTGGTAATTGACGGCCAAAGTGAAGATTGTGGATGAGCAGACGGGACGTATCATGGAAGGACGTCGTTATTCTGACGGTTTGCACCAAGCCATCGAAGCCAAAGAAGGCGTGAAAGTAGAAGCTGCCACCCAGACTTTGCCACCATTACATTACAGAACTATTTCCGTATGTACCACAAACTATCCGGTATGACCGGTACGGCAGAAACAGAAGCCGGCGAGTTGTGGGACATCTACAAACTGGATGTAGTGGTTATTCCGACTAACCGCCCCATTGCCCGTAATGACATGAATGACCGCGTTTACAAGACAAAACGTGAAAAATATAAAGCAGTCATCGAAGAGATAGAAAAAAAAATGGTGGCAGCAGGACGCCCCGTACTGGTGGGTACCACTTCTGTTGAAATCTCTGAAATGTTGAGCAAAAATGCTTACCATGCGTAAGATTGAACATAGTGTATTGAATGCCAAACTGCATCAGAAGGAAGCGGATATTGTGGCTACTGCCGGTTTGAAATGTGCTGTAACCATCGCTACCAATATGGCCGGCCGTGGTACCGACATCAAGCTGAGTCCGGAAGTGAAAGCTGCAGGCGGTCTTGCCATCATCGGTACAGAACGCCACGAATCACGCCGTGGACCGTCAGTTACGTGGTCGTGCAGGACGTCAAGGCGACCCGGGTTCTTTCTGTATTCTTCGTATCTTTGGAAGATGACCTGATGCGTTTGTTCTCCAGTGACCGCATTGCCAGTGTAATGGACAAACTGGGTTTCAAAGAAGGTGAAAATGATTGAACACGGCATGATTTCCAAGTCCATTGAACGTGCACAAAAGAAAAGTTGAGGAAAACAACTTCGGCATCCGTAAAGCGTCTGTTGGAATATGACGATGTGATGAACAAACAGCGTACCGTAGTCTACACCAAACGCCGCCACGCTTTGATGGGCGAACGTATCGGCATGGACATTGTGAACATGATTTGGGACCGTTGTGTCAATGCGATTGAAGCGCCGACTACGAAAACTTTACAAGATGGATGTGCTCCAGACACTTGCCATGGAAGTACCTTTCACCGAAGAGGAATTCCGTAATGAGAAGAAAAAAAACTGGCAGACAAGAACTTTGACGCTGCCATGGAACTTTTCAAACGCAAAACCGAACGTATGGCACAAATCGCTTATCCGGTTATCAAACAAGTATACGAAACGCGAAAGGACACATGCTTTATACTTATCCCCATCACAGACAGAAAACATATGCTATAACATCTCCTGCAACCTGAAGGAAAACATGAGACAGAATGGTAAGGAGGTGGTAAGTCATTCGAAATCATCTTGCTGCATCATCGGCAAGCATGGAAAACCTGCACCCGAGCTGGGCAGGCTCTCCATTACAGAATGCAAGTTACGAAGGCAGAAAGACCCGCTTGCTGATTTACAAGCTGGAATCCTGGCAGACTTGTTTGATGCCATGGTGAAATAAGATTAATAATCAGACTATCTCTATCTTAATGCGTGGATTAAATCCCGCACAGGCTCCGGCCAGCCTCCCCTGAGGCTCCCCAGGCTCCCCCGCCAAGTAGAGTGCGCCAGGCTGCTCCGGAACAACGCCAGGATATGAGCAAGTATCGCGAACAGAAGGTTGATTTGAATGACCCGAACCAGCAGGCCGCTGCGGCACAAGATACACGTGAACAACCAAGACGCGAACCTATCCGTGCCGAGAAGACCGTAGGACGCAATGATCCTTGTCCTTGCGGGAAGCGGTAAGAAATACAAAAACTGCCACGGACGGAATGCATAAAGCAAAGCTATCAAAATGGCGATAGGGTGATAAGATGATCAGCCGTCAGGCTCTTTTTATCACCCTATCACTTTTTCTCCTACCACATTATCACATTTTTATTCGTTCCAGCTTTTTGAATATTCAGCTAAAAGAGTACTTTTTGCTCCAAAGAACAAAACCAAAAGACTATGACCAAATATCACTCATTGTCTGTTATTGATGGGGTTCCTGGGCGCAGCCGCTGTGAGTGGGGAACAACTGTCCATT